>Ga0315533_1001197_pt1 | contig 20340 bp, 16 predicted proteins | sample SalMarSW160130MG_FD_203081 | JGI IMG/M metagenome (GOLD analysis project Ga0315533, IMG submission 203081) | Salt marsh sediment microbial communities from the Plum Island Ecosystem LTER, Massachusetts, United States - Salt Marsh Sediment SW1601-30 ... | reverse complement strand
CTAATCCCCAATTACTATAAAGGTTTTTAAAGTGTCTATATTTTTCTTTAGCTAAATACCTTAAGGGGACTAAATAGATAACTTTTTTCTGATGGATTACCTGGGTTATAGCAGCCATCTCTCCGATAAAAGTCTTTCCCGAGGAAGTAGGAGCAATAACTAAAAGATTTTGATTGTCATTACCATCCAACACCACATACTCCCTCACCGCCTTCTCCTGTATGGGCAGCAAATAAGGAGAATTGTCTTTTTCCCAGATGTTTAAAATAGAAGATGGGACACCATAATTTTTTAAACTTTTAATCTTCATTAGTTTGGTCATTAGTACATTCCTTTCTTTTTATCTTTCTATAACTAAAAACTAGAACAAATAGTAGATTGACCTCTATTGCGTATCTAAATGAAATGTGAGAATTTGACTATAAAATCATCTCCCTGTCTAAGTTAACTATAACTTAAATGAGTAGTTTAATTAAAGAATATTGATAAGCTACATCTAAAGCGTATTTTTGATTATACTCTTTTAAATCATTATTTCAACAAGCGGAGTAGCATCAGGGGGACATTCTTCTTTTGTATTCCCGCACTTATGCTTGGCAAAAAGTAAAGTGTGTCCCCCTTATGATACGCAGGCGGGAATCCATCTTTTCTCATAAATTTCCTCCCCCTTTTCCATAACTTGCTATTAAAAATTAAAAGTATTAGAATTAAAACAATAAGTAGGACATTCTTCTTTTGGAAAATAGGGACTGGCTACTTTTTTGATTTAAAAAGGTGCCTGTCCCCCTGAATCTTAATTAAAAAGAGCACATTTAAAAATGCAATATTTAAAAAGAAATACTAAGTCTAGTATTCTTACTTTTTTAATCATTGTCCTTTCTATAACTATATCTATTTCCACCCTTGCCAAAACCGAAGTCTACTTCTCCCTATACGATAATCCCCAAAAAGAAATCATTAAAAACATCAATCAGGCCGAAGCCTTTATTAATATAGCTATGTATATCTTTACCGATAGAGAAATTGCCCTTCCTCTCGTAAAAGCCCGCGAGCGAGGCGTAAAGGTAAGGCTCTATCTGGATCAAGACCAGGTTGATTACAAATACAGCCAATCCCGTTTCCTGGTGCAGAAGGGGATTAAAGCAAGAATCAGTTCGAACAATTATATTATGCATAACAAATTCGCCATTATTGACAACCGTATACTACTTACCGGTTCTTACAACTGGACCTTTTCCGCCAATCACAGAAATGATGAGAATCTACTAATAATAGACGACCCGGAAATAATTGAAATATTTCAGAATCAATTCATAAACCTATGGACCAATAAATACAGCTCAGAAAGAACCAGGCAATTATTCAATAAAGCCAAAGTAAATCTATTTTCAGTCTTCCCTCCTCCCGCTCAATCAGGAACCATAATAATAAATATTAATTCCGCATCACCGGAAGAACTTATCACCATCTTACAAATAAGCGAACCCCTCGCCCGGAAAATAATCGTCTTAAGAGAAGAACTGGGAGGATTCAAAGACCCGCAAGCCCTCACCCAACTACCCGAGGTAACTAACCTCGAATGGGAGGAATGGGAAGAAGAGGGGATAGTAATTATATTTGAATAATAAATAAGCTATCATAAAAAAGATTTATATATTGTTTGTATTATTTGAAATCAAACAAGCACTTGACAACTGTAAATATTTATAGTATTATTTTGACATAACCAATTAAAGGCGGAATATATGAAAAATTTAGTGCTTACAGAACGTCAAAGTGAAATATTAAAGTTTATAATATTAAATAAAGAAAAATTTGGGTACCCTCCCTCTATTCCTGAGATTCAAGAAATATTTTCTTTTAAATCTCCCAACGCCGTTAAAGATCATCTTGAAGCACTCGAGCGAAAAGGTTATATTTCTCGCCGTGCACATAAAGCAAGAGGAATTGAAGTTTTAGTTCATACTACATCAAATGAAAATGATAAAAATAATGCAATCGAAATACCTATAGTCGGAGAGATCTCAGCAGGCAGACCAATTCTTGCTCAGGAAAATATAGAAGGAAATATCGTTATTGATAAATCAATCGTAAAAAATTCTAACGGAATTTTTGCTTTAAGAGTTAAGGGTGATAGTATGATTAATGCTGGCATTTTAAATGGAGATTATGTAATAGCCTCCCAACAACAAGATGCTGAGCAAGGTGATATAGTAGTTGCGCTTATTGAAGATGAAGCAACAGTAAAAAGATTCTATAAAGAAAAAAATAGAATAAGGCTACAACCAGAAAATGATACAATGGAACCAATAATTATTAAACCCAGTGAAAATAATATTAGAATAATTGGTAAAATAAAAGGCGTAATAAGAAAAATTTAAAAGCGGAAATATGTATGAGATATTATGGCTGTAAGACCAAATTACTTGATTTTTTAAGTGAGGGAGTAACTGAAACAGGAATAAATAATGGCTCTGTTTTTTTTGATCTCTTTTCAGGAACAACAGCAGTAGTAGTATCCCATTTAGATATTCTATTTTAAAAAAGAAAGGTAAATAAAAAAACATGAAAACCAATCACAAAGTAATTTTTGGTAATTGTATGAGTATGGAAGAAATTTCCGATCAAAGCATTCATTTAATGGTCACATCTCCACCTTACTTTAATTCACCTTTTGATTATCAAGGATTATTTAAAAATTACGGACAATTTTTGGGTGTATTGAGAAAATTTGCCAGAGAAACATATAGAGTTTTACAAGAAGGCAGAGTTGCTGCAGTTAATATTGATGATATGCTAGTTAATGGCATAAAATATCCAATAATTGCTGACACAATTAAAGTATTTCAGGAAGCTGGTTTTCGGTATAGAGATAAAATAACCTGGAAAAAACCAGACGGTTATCTACGTATCAGTCGAAGGAGTGGAGTTTTACTGCAAAATCCTTATCCCATGTATTTTTATCCAGACAATCTCCTAGAAAGTATCATTATTTTTCAAAAAGGTAAATTTAATTATCATTCAATTCCTCAAAATATACGAGAGTTATCTACAATCGACAAGAAAAAATTTCAACAAAATAAATGGTACATGACTTTATGGGAAATGACAAACGTTTTGCCAGGTTCTCCTCTTGAAAAAGACATTGCTGCTTTTCCTGAAGAACTTCCTTACAGACTTATCAAGTTATTTTCTTACGTTGGCGAAACTATTTTGGATCCATTTCTTGGAAGTGGTACAACTATGAAAGTGGCTCGTAAACTAAAAAGAAATTCAGTCGGATTTGAAATTATACGAGATTTAGAAAAAACAATACGAATAAAAACAGGATTTAACGGTAAAAACGATTTTCCTAATCAAGAAGATAAATTTGAAATATTTGAGAGAGATGAAGGGAAATACAGATTTGTACGAATTAATTACATTAAACAAAAAAAAGTAGCTAAAATGAGGAGTTAAAAATGAATATTTATGCTGAAATAAATGGAATAAAATATAACATTAAAATTGCAAGTGACTTAAAAGAGATTAGTTTTGATAATTTTGATATAAACACAATACCCTCATATTGTTTAATAAAAAGTAAAGGAACGAATTTTGCAATATCTAAATGGGTCTCACCAAAAAGAACTCGCTCGTATCCTTTTGAAAGAGTTTATAATACTCTTTCAGTATCGAAAAAAGTAACCATAATTCCGATAATAAAAGATGAAGGTCTAAAAGGCGATAGAGATTTTATTCAATGGGACACTGTTTCATTAATGAGTTTATTAAATATTTATGTGATTTTTGCATATTATAGTAAAGCGGAAAAACACAGAACAAGAGAAAATAAGATAACGAAACAACAATTCGACAATAAATATATCATTTCTAAAATTGAAGAAATGAATAATTATCACAGTTCTGCCCTTCATTGGAATTTGAAAGAAACTAAAAATACTTTACCAAATCTTATTGAAAAAGTAAAAAAAGCATATGCAGAAATTGGAAATCAATTAGGAGTAAAATTTCATAATATTAGCGGGATAGAACAATTTAAAAAACAATTTAAAAAAGGTGTTAATGAATTTATGCAAATCTCACGACAGAAAGCGCAAGAAGCTCAATACAGAGAGAAACAAACAATCCAACCTAAAGAAGTACTAACAACAGCAACAAAAGCCACAGTTACTATAGATAACTATCTTGGCGGTTTATACTATTTTACAACTGATGAAGTGGTAATCCAAAATAAAACTTTACTATTAATCGAAAGTAAACATTCAAAAAATTCTAAACTTCCGAGCGTGGGTGATATAAAAGATGGTTTATTGAAAATGATACTTTATTGTAATTTTGAAAATGTAAGCATCGGTAACAATAAATATAAAACAAAACCAGCATTAAAGCTTACATCTACAAAATTAAAAGGGCATTTAACGTCAAATGATGCAATTAACGAAAACACGATATTTTTTAATAAAAACAGTCTTAATATAAAACAAAAAGAATTAATTAAAAAGCTTTTTGCAGAAGGCAGAGAAAATAATTTTCTAATTTTAATAGAAGAAGTGTAAATAAATGATTAAAAGTCCATTAAGATATCCGGGTGGTAAAAGTAGAGCAGTAAAACTAATTTCAAGTTTGGTTCCACAATTTGATGAATTTAGGGAACCTTTTGTAGGTGGTGGGTCTGTTTTTGTTTATTTAAAACAGAAATATTCGAAAAAGAAATTTTGGATAAATGATATTTATAGTAATTTATTTCATTTTTGGAGAGAATGCAAAGATAACCCAGATAAATTAATATTTCAAATTTGGGAATGGAAGAACAAATATCAAGAAGGTAAAGAACTTCACCGATACTTAGTTGATAATATTGATGGATTTAATAATACAAAAAAGGCGGCAGCTTTTTTTATATTTAACAGAATAACATTTTCTGGTACAACTGAAAGTGGCGGTTTTTCAAGCGCGGCATTTAAAAATAGGTTTACAAAATCCAGCATTGAAAGGACAGAACAACTATCCACAATTTTAACAAATACTCTAATTACAAATTATGATTATAAAAAAGTTGTAGAAAAAACTGGCAAAAATGTCTTTATTTTTCTTGATCCACCATACTATTCAACCACAAAATCTTCTCTCTATGGGAAAAATGGAAATTTACATAAAGGATTTGACCACCAACGATTTGCATCCGTAATGAAAAATACTAAGCATAAATGGTTAATTACCTATGATGATAGCCCATATATAAAAAATGAATTTTCATTTGCGAATATAATGAGTTGGGATTTAACTTATGGGATGCGCAATGTGAGTAAAAACTCTAATCAAAACGGGAAAGAAATATTTATTTCAAATTATTTACAAAAATTACCAATCACGAATCAATTAAATTTTTTTGATGGCAGGGAAAAACAAAAAATAAGTTCAAATCTTTAATAAAAGTTTTGGTTCTTTATTTTTGGCAAAAAGAAGGATTTTTAAAAGTTATGTAGTATATCTAATATATAATACTTGAAATATTTCACTTAAATAATTTTTTTTATATTTCTATAATTTTAAATAAATTTAATATCGTAATCTGTATGAAGGTAACAGGAGAGACTTTTTCTTTCCATCATAAAAGGAAAAGCGCCGAAGAGGCAAGATACCAAAAGTATTGAAACTTTCAGGTAAAAGAACCGTTACCGGACAGAACTCTGGAGAGCTTTATACAAAAAAGCACCGACGGGGCAACTCCTAATCTTTAGGAAAACCCTTACAGGGTTTACTAAAAGAACTATCTCCTAATTTCTTAGGAAGAATCTTTCAGGCAAAAGGACAGAGTAAGAAAGTAATATTATTATTTTCTAATTCTGTCTTTTTTATTTAGGTAAAAACATTTTAGAATAATACATTAAGGGAGAGTTTAATTTTTAGAAGTAGACATGTCAAATGTTGAAACTCTACCCCATTGATTTATCCGAAAAAAATATTATGAGGTAATATAATGGATGATTTTAATTTTGATCCAAATCTCCCTCCAGATGAAAATATAAAGATTTTTTTTGAGCATCTAAAGACACTCGACAATAAGATGGCTCGAATTTTAGAAAATAAAATAAAAAAATTGATTCCATTACCAGATTCTGGAGCTAGAAGAAGTTCTATACGACAATCTGTTAATTCTGAAATACTACAATTATTAGAATCTAAGGAAAAAAGAGAGGATAAGATGTAAAAATGACTCGATATTTTTTAAAACAGGTTGAAATCGAAGGATTTAGGGGTATTAACAATGAAAGTGATCCTCTAAAAATTAAGTTTAAAACTAATTTTGTAAATTCTCTTTTTGCACCTAATGCTCAGGGTAAAAGTTCAATTTATGAAGCAATTTGCTATGCAATAAAGGGTAATATACCAAAACTTGAAGCTCTTCCTTCTTCTGATCGGGCAGAAGAATATTATTGTAATAGATTTATTAGCTCAGGAAATGCAAAAATACTAATAACTTTTACTCCAGACGATGGTAGTAGCGATGTTGAAATAATGGTTACAAGAGATAAATATGGAAATAGAAATGTGGTAAGTCCTTCTGGATATAATAAGCCCGAAAAATTATTAGAGAATTTAAATAATGAATTATGTCTCATTGATCAGAAAACTTTCATTAAATTTGTTGAAGATTCCCCGCTAAATAGAGGTGGAACTTTTTCTTCTCTTCTTGGTTTAGGCATTTTATCACAGTATAGACAAGCTCTTGAAGTTTTATCAAATACACGGACATTAAATTCCGATTTTTCTATTGATCAATTACAATCAAAAATACAGACGGTAAAAACAATTTTAGACAGAAGCGTTCAAAATATTGAAATACCTTTTAATAAAATTACAAATCGTACTGTTCCTATTCCTTTTAATGTAGAATTTATAGTAAATAATACTACTTCCATTTTAAAGGGCGTAAATCTTCTCGAACAATGTTTTCAAGAAAAAGATATTTTATCGGTAAATTATGACTATATTAAAAAAACAATAAGAGGTGCTGAAGATAGTGATAAGCATAACCAACTATCAGAAGTTGTAAAAATAATAACTGAGTTATCTTCTTTAGCTCCTCAAAAAGATGATGAACAACATCAGAATGATTTAAAAGAACTTGTAAAAGTTCGTGATAATGCTTTAAAAGTAACTCAAGGACCTTTATTTAAAGCCCTCTACGAAACTCTATTAAAAATTTTCCAATCAGAAGAGTGGATCTATTCAAATAAATGTCCTGCTTGCAATTCAGATCTTGATTATGATTTTGAATCTGAGGTTGGAAAACAATTGAAAGAATATGAAGAAGTTATAAGTACAACCACTAAAATTATTGAATTTTGGAATTCGAACGAATGGATTAATCGGATTCAAAACCTTTTTCAATCAAAAAATCTTCAGTTCGATAATAAGCAAAAGGAAATATTCCAAAATATAGAAAATCATTTTAGAAAAGGTGATTTATCTGAAAGTGATTTAAATCTATTTTTTGTATTATTTGAGGAAATTGAAACTGTTCGTAAAAAAACGTTAAATACTTTAAAAGAAAAGAAAGGCAATATTGAAAAAGTGCTACCTCCGTCACTTGTAAATTTAACTGAAAAAATAACATATGCTGAGCAAATAAAAGAAGATATAAATAAATACATTGAATTACAACCCAAAATTAATTCATTACAAAATAGCCTAGATAAAAGATTAAGATGGCAAGAATTTATTGAGTATGCACGCAATTCTTTTGCTGAAGCTGAGGTAAAATTATCAACGCAAAAAACACTAAATCTAGAAAAAAAATATCAAATGATGTATTCCGAAATCACAAAAAATGTGGATATAGTTCCAAAATTAAAGAAATCAGAAGGTACACAAGATCTTTATTTGACTTTAGAAAATTTTTATGGCTTAAAAGATCTTGCTGCTACAACTTTGCTAGCAGAAAGCTATAAAAACGCATTAGCAATATCGATATATTTAAGTTCTGTACTTGATAATATTTTACCAGCTAATTTTATTGTTCTAGACGATGTTACATCAAGTTTTGATGCCGGATGTCAATTTAATTTAATGGAATTATTAAAAACCAAAATAGCTCGTCCTTTAAATCCGGATGGCCCTCAAATAATTATCTTTAGTCATGATGGCTTGTTGCAAAAATACTTTGATAAAATTTCGAATGAATCATATTGGTTTCATCAAACAATTCAAGGTTTGCCGCCAATGGGCTCTATCTTTACTCAAGCACAGGATTCCTGTAGACTAAGATCAATAGCAAAAAATTTTCTAAATGCAGGTAAAATTCAGCACGCTGAACCTTTAATTAGACAATATCTAGAGTTTAAATTACTAGAGATAATTAAAAAGGTTGATATTAAAGTTCCAATAGATTTTTCAATTCGCGATGATAAAAAGATGGTCCAAAATTGTCTAGATGCGATAAAAGAATCAATAGAATTAGAAAAGAAAGCAGGCACTTTAATTTTAGAAGAACCTCAGGTTAACGCTTTTGAAAATACTCATGTCCCAAGTTTGATTTCAAATTGGGTATTACATTATTCTACGGGGGTTATAAGTAGTTTCTCTCCCCATGTATTACTAGGAGTTTTAGATAATATTGATTCTATTGCAGATTGTTTCAAATACGACTGTCATTGTTTATCAAAAACACAAACAGTTAGACGTTATTATAAGACTTTATCAAGTAAACATTGCAATTGTTAGTTTAGTACTAGCTAAACATTAAATAAAATAGGGACAGGTGTTAATGTTTAGTAATTAAGTAACTTATTTTGTATAAATTTTATAAGAGGTTAAGATGGGAATAAAAATATTTCACACTGCAGACCTGCATCTGGGAATGCGCTTTGCAGGATACCCGGATGTTCAGGATAAACTTATTAATGCGAGATATGAAACACTTAAAAATATAGTTGAAATAGCCAACCAGGAAAGCTGTACTCTTTTTGTTATGGCCGGTGATTTGTTTGACCGGACAACGCTTAATGTCAAAGATATTTCCAGGGCTGCCAGGGCACTTAATGAGTTTGAGGGTGAACTGGTCATTATATTGCCTGGTAATCATGATTATTACACTCATGACAGCAAGTTGTGGAATGAATTCTCCAAACATGCGGGTGACCGTATTTTAATTCTAAAAAATCCTGATATATATGACCTTAATAAATATCATTTGAAAATTAAGATTTTTGCTGCTCCATGTAGTGCTAAACATTCGAATGAGAATATGATCAAGTGGGTCAATTCCCAGAAAAGTTCTGATAATGATTCAATAAAAATTGGTTTAGCGCATGGAAGTCTTAAAGGTATCTCTCCTGATTTTGATAAAACATACTATCCTATGACGCAGAAGGAACTGGAATCTTCCGGGCTTGACCTGTGGCTGCTTGGCCATACTCATCTGCCGTGGCCTGAAAATCCGGACAAAAACTCCAGAATTCTCATTCCCGGGACTCCAGAACCTGACGGCTTTGACTGTAATCACAAAGGCAGTGCCTTTATTATTGACCTGAAATCTTCATCGAGCATGAAAATTCAAAAAGTTAGTACAGGGAAATACTGCTTTTCTATTAACCAGGTTTCACTGAATGATGATAACGACATTACTTCAATTAAGCGGAAATATACTGATGATGAATTCAGTAATGTGGTGTTACGCCTCATCTTAAAGGGGCGATTGAGAGAGGAAGAGTTAGACAGGGTCGAAGAAACCATAGACTTAATAAATGATAATGTGTTGCTTCTTCAAACAGTTAAAGATGAATTGCATGAGTCAATTACATCTGATCTTATTAACAGTAAATTTACAGAAAATTCATTTCCGCATCAGCTTCTTTCATCACTGCTTGAAGAGAAAGAAGAGATATCTTTTAAATCTCTACAAAAAGCCTATGACATAATAAGGGAAGTACACAATGAAACTTAAGAGCATACAGTTAAAACCATTTGCCGGAATTTTAGACAAAAAAATTGAATTTTATCCAGGGCTTACAGTGATACTTGGTCCTAATGAGGCAGGTAAATCTACTTTATTAAATGCTTTAAAATCTGTACTTTTCACCGAGGTTGAATTAACAAAGGCAAGATTTAACAAATTGATGAAAGAATATATGCCGGTTAAAGGTGGAGATACGATTCGAGTTTCTCTTGAATTTCAAGCAGAAGGGAAAGACTACTTTCTTAAAAAAACATGGAAGCCCGGAAACAGGAAAGGTTCGTCAATTCTTAAATCTCCCAATCAGGGGGAATTTACTATAGATGAAGAAGTATCTAGACTGATAGATGAACTTCTTCCTGCTCATCAGGGTACGGTAAACAATATATTACTCACCTGGCAGTCTTCACTGGATAAAACAATGGATATATTACACTATGAAGATGTAAATATCAGGCCGGATCTGGGAGCTATTCTAAGATCCTCAATTATGGAAACAGATGGAGTATCAGTAGAAAAATTAAGATTAAGGCTTGCTCAGGAATATAAAGGTTATTTTCAGCATTGGGACATGGAAAAAAAAGCACCTGAAAATGGGCGCGGAATAAATTATCCTTACACAAAAGGAGTAGGAAAGATATTAAAAGCCTATTATGAAAAAGAAGGAATTAAAAAAAATTATGAAGAAGCAGACGAGATAGAAATAGAAATTGACAAAATAAATAAAAAGATTCAGGATGAAGAAAGCAAGCAAAACAAAATTAAAGATGAATTAAATCAACACAAGGGTATAAAATCTCAAATCCAGGAGCGTCAGCAAATAGAAAATGATTTGAGAACGATTGACCATGAAACAGAAGAGATAAAAAAGGTTAACAAAGAATGGCCAATTAAAGAAAACTGGCTATCAAAGGAAGCCGAACCTGGAGTCAAAAAAATAGAAGAAAAGAAGGAAAAAATCGTAAAAGAAGAACTTGATGCCCGCCAGAATCAGAAAAACAAAGAATTTCGCAAATGGTTTAAGGATCTGCAGCAGCTTCATAAAAAGGTAGAAGATGCTAAAAATGAACTTTCCAAAGTTAAAAAGGTAACAGGGGAAGACATTGAAGAACTTAAAAGTGAAAAACAAGAAGTAAAAGAACTTGAAAATAAAATTAATGCTTTAAAGCTGACCATATCCTTTTTTGCTAAAAATAAACAAGTTTTAAAACTTAAAGACGTGTCAGGAAAAGAGGAAACTCTTTCCTTAAAGCAAGGGAAAAAAATAGAAAAAACCTTCCAGGGTAAATTGACCTTGGAACATAAGGATTGGAAAATGGAAGTCCAGGCAGGAGAAGGTGAGATAGATAGACTAATTTGCGAAAAAGAAGAAAAAACAAAAGAAGTCGAAGGCGAATTTAAAAGACTGGGAGTAGATACTTTTGAAAAAGCTCAATCTATTAATAGTGAATATGAGAGACTTAAAAATGAAGTTGAGTATGCTAAGCGTAATTTTACAGAAAAGCTTGGAGAAGAAATATATGAGGAATTAGAAGAAAAACATAAACAACTGGGAAAAGAAAAGCAAGTACGTCCTTTAGATAAGATATCTGCCGAGCAGGTTCGTCTTGAGTTAGAACTCGGAAACCTTCAAAAGAAAAAGAAAGAAGTAGAAGAGCAAGTTAAGGACTGGAAAGAAAAATATGAAAGCCACGATAAAATGCTCTCTATACTTGTAAGTAAACTGCACAGTCAGGAAGAATTAAATAAAAAACTGAAAATTCTTGCTGAGTTGCCTGATGGATTTGATGATTATAAGAGTTTTTATGATTATATTGATAGGCTTAATGATAATGACCGGAAACTTCAGGAAGAAATTTCAATTCTGCGTGAACAAAAAATTATCACTGAAAATCAAAAACCTGATCAATCCTCTGAGGAACTTAATGTGCAGCTTGGTGAATCAGAGCAGAATTTTCAAAGAATACTTCTTGATGGGAAGGCTGTAGCGCATATAAAAGAAAAGGCAAGTGATTTACTTGGAAAAATGGATATAAAAACTTATGAAGGATTTCAAAAGAAATTCGTAAAATATTTTATTCATATGTCAGGCAAATCTTTTAGCAGGGTTGAAATGGAACAGGACCTCCCCGAAAAACTGATAAAAGATGATGGCTCGGAACTTACCTATAATCTGCTTTCATTTGGCACAAAAGACACATTTTCTCTGGCTTTACGGCTTACTATGGCAGAATATTTTCTCCGGAATAAATCAGGGTTTCTTATACTTGATGACCCTCTTGTAGATATGGATTTGGGTAGGCAAGCTCTGGCTGCAGAACAAATCAAAGAATTTGCAAAATACAAACAAGTAATCTTTTTAACCTGCCATCCTCAAACTGCCGAAATGCTAAGTGGAAAATGTATCAAAATGGCCTTATAAAATATAAAAAAAGAATCGTTACTTACAACTTATTTGACTATACAAAAATAGTATCATTTAAAAAAAGTACAGATAACAATGAATTACATTGATACTTATTCCATTGTGTTTCTTTGTATTAGTGAGTTATTTGTATTAACATCAAATATTTGATGTAAGAGAATCAAAATAGAGCAACAAGGTATATTAATAAACAGGTCTTTTGCCGACATATTACTCGGTGAATTACTTGTATCAAGGAGAAATAAGGTAAAATTAGGCAAGATTGGAGATTAAGATATGATTAGACAAACCGTTAGTTCAAGTAATATACGTTCTATTGGTTATGACGCAAAATTACAAACTTTGGAAATAGAATTTCAAGATGGTGGTATTTACCAATATTTTAATATTCCAGAGTCCATATACAATGCTTTGATGTCTGCATCATCTTATGGTTCGTATTTTCATCGTTATATTAAAGATCAATATCAATGGACAAAAATCCAATAAGATGAGCAATAATAATAATTAAATCAATCCTTATAAGAAAATAAATTAATTATTTTATGTTGATAGTTTTGAAATTGATATATAAGACTATAAATAAAGAATTCATGTATTAATTTTTAGGAGGTAAGAAATAAGATGAAAATACGTGAACTTACTATATACAATTGGCGATCAATTCATGAACTATCTTTATCTGTTGAAGACCTGATGATTTTTATAGGGCAAAATAACCACGGCAAGTCGAATATTTTATCGGCAATTCTTTTCTTTTTTGGTGAGATTTCATTGGATGTACTGGATTTCCATCGGGACAGAGAGAATTTGTTTGTGGAGATTTTGTTTGGTGATTTGGATGGTGGAGATCGAACGACGTTCAAGAAATATGTGACTACGAAGAACAATATACGTGTTCGTAAAGAGGCTACGAAAGAATGCACATTCACCTATCATGGGTATTTAGAGGTTCCCGAAGAAGAATGGTTAAGGGAGGAAAATATCTCAAATTACTTAAAGAGAGAGGACGCAGAGACTCTTCCTTTGGCAGGACTACTACCAGATTCTGGACGTATTACGAAAGATGCCTTCCGTCAGGCACAGGAAAAATACATAAAACAGAAACGTGAGGTTCTAAATTTTTCTTACGAACTTGAAGCAGGTCCTTTTCTTGGCGCTAAGAATGTGGCTAAAGGAATCTTCGGAGATGTTTATTTCGTACCATCTGTTAAGAAAGCAGAAGACGATCTTTCTACAAAGGGGCGATCGGTCTTCAATGCACTCTATGAACGAGTCATTAACAAAATGTCAGAAGCGAATCAGGAATTTCGAGAGGCTAAAGAAAAAATTGTGTCGCTTATGCGTATTCTCAACAGAATGAATGAGGACGGTACAGAGAACATAGCTCGACCGACAGAACTTAGTTCCTTTGAAGAATCCATTAATATCGAGATAGAAAATTGGAATGCAACTATCGATGTCGATATAATACCACCTGATATCAATGACATTTTCAAAGTGGGTACTAAAGTTTGGGTGAATGATGGGATTCGTACTGATATAGGTCGAAAAGGGCAAGGCTTACAGCGTGCTCTCATCTTTGCACTAGTACGATCTCTTGCGAAACTTATACGCCAGGAAAAAGGGGAAACTGATGGGGCCGAGGCGGCAACCCAGGGTTCTTCTTCCCGCCAAGCTTCCAGATCATCGTACTTTATCTTAGAAGAGCCGGAGCTCTATTTGCACCCACAAGCCCAACGCGAGCTGTTCGATTCGCTGGTGAAACTATCAAGCGGTGAGAGTCAAGTACTATTATGCACTCACTCGAGTTCATTTATCAGCCTTAAATGGTACCATTCCATCTGCATAGTTCGGAAGAATTCCATTGAGGAAGGTACCACGGTTCTACAATGTACGGAAGAGTTGTTCCCAAAAAGGAAAGACAAAGATTTGTTCAATATGACTTACTGGATCAACCCGGATCGTGGTGAGCTCTTTTTCGCTAGGAAAGTAGTTCTTGTTGAAGGCCCTACTGATAAAACTGTACTACCCCAGCTTGCAAATAAGTTGGGTGTATTCCGACATGAATATACAATTGTGGACTGTGGGTCAAAGGACGCGATACCCAATTATTTACGACTTCTCAATCGATTTAATATCCCTTATGTCGTTGTTTACGACAAGGACCATCAGACCATCAAGTTGCCAGATGCCATTCTGTCTGCTGACAAATCGTCCCAGAAGATTGAGTCGAACGTAGATTCTGCTCTCGGGAAGACAATCGTCCTAGAAAACGACATTGAGGAAGAAATCGGCATTCTAGAACCTAAAAAGAAAAAAGAGCCATATATAGCTGTTGCGCATGTTTGTAAAAGTGACTTCATTATTTCTGATACACTTCAAACAAAAGTTGAATCTGTCTATATCTAGTAACTATAAAGATGCTCAACCAGAAGAAAGTAAAAAGAATCAAAGGAAAATTCAAGATTTATATCTTTATCGTTTACAACTTATTTAATTTACTGTCAAAAATAAATATTTTACCCCCATAAGTATAGTGAAATTGGAAATTCAACAGTAACCAATATATTAAGCGGAAGATATAAGGAAAATGACTTCATAATCAAATAGAGTATGGAGATTGATAAAAATGTAAAGTTGTGAAGACCCTGAAGGTCATATAGAAAGAATTTTTAAGATGTGGTAAACAAAACGTAGCACGGTCTTTTCAATATGTACTATAAAGAAGGAGGTTTGAAATGGCAAAATTGAGAGATTTTGTAAAGAGTCAAGGTAAAGAGGTTGACCTAATCATACAAGAAGTTGCTTTGATGAAACAGTTGATAAAGGAGAGATCACATCCTTTATCTCTTCTAAGGGAACTCATTTCAAATTCAGGAGCCAAAGAGGTTGGGGCTACAGAGATAAAAATCAAATATACTATAGATGAAGAAGGTCATATATTTGAACTTATAGATAATGGCTGCGGAATGGATTATTCAGGTAATAAAAAATATCCGGGACGGCTTGATAGATTTTTAGGATTAGGTTTATCATCAATAATAGGTATAAAGTCAGATGAATTCTCTTGGAAAGGATTGGGCTCGAAATTAGCATACCAATCGAGAAGGATTGACATCAATACTTGGTGTGGTTCAGATGATGCTATTAAAGTTGAGGTAAATGAACCGTGGAATTCTATCGAGAGAAAGCTTATTCCAAAACCGAAAATCTTTATGTATAAACCTGAAGAAGAAAGAAAAACAGGAACTTCAATAAAAGTATTTGGTCACCCACCCCATCGGAAAGAACGGCCTTTTAGTATTGAGACAATTAAAAAATTCCTTTTACATCGTACTTTTATTGGATTTACGCGTAAAAGAGAAAATATACCGAGAATCTTTCTTTCAGTTCTGGGGCAGACGGAGGAGATTGACTTTGGATTCCCAGAATTAAAATTTAAAGAAAGTAAAGAGGGGACTGTATTCGTTGATGAACATAGAACGGTCACAAAGAGCGGGACAAACAGAAGTGTTTCTGTTTACATGAAAGGATTTTATACTTGGGATGAAGAAGATTATAGATTGGATAAAAATCAAATGAACACAGGGCTTATACTGTCTGTAAAAGGAATTCCATATTTTGATTTGGACATGGAAGAGTATGGGAGCCAAAATTTAAGGACTGCACGTCCGGGAGTGAACAAGTGTTGTCTTATTGTTGAGTGTGATCAAATTCAGGAAGAAATGAATATTTCTCGAGGCGGTTTAGTTGATTCAGAAACTACAGATCTTTTTAAAAAAGCAGTAACAGAAATATTTGAGAAAATTGAATCTTCGGATGAGTATTTAAAATTTAGAAGGATACAAGAAAAGAGGAAAACCGTTGAGAGCGCAGGAGAATTAGGGATAACGAAACGAAAATTAGAATCACAACAACAAAAATGGGTGATCTACCAACGCTCTAAATCAGAAAAGCCAATTAAATTAACAAGGGAGCCAGAATATGAAAGCGACGTGCTATGTCTTTTATGGAAATTAGAAGCTTTAAATGCGCTACCTTTCAAAGAGTTTCAAACATTAGGATATGTAGGCTCGGGTAAAAAAGGTGGTCCAGATTTGATTACTCATTTTCAAGAAGATGAACAAAGTGATCTGGAGCGTTATACCCCAATTGAAGTAGAAAGTAAATTCTATAATTACATTCATCACGGGCATAAACCATCGCAATTTCCAAAGATCATATGTTGGGAAATTGGAAAGACCCCGAAAATTACCATTAAAAAAACAGATAAGAAATATAAGAATACTGCAATCAAAGAAGATTACCAAATTCACATTTTTTCTATAAGATTAATGGAAGGAATAAAAGTTATACAAAGGGAAGAGTTTAGTAAATATGGATTTTAATGTAATAGTTTTCACCGCTTCTTTAAAATAAATAAGGACACATCTCATTTTCATAGATAATTAATATTTTACTTTCAAATTAGATAAATAGGGAAGGTATCCAGGTTAATAATTCGTTACTTTTAGCGAAAGAGCGCCAAGAAGCTCTATATTTCTTACAGGGTGAAAGTCCCTGTTGGGTAAGGTCTAGCCAACCACCCATACCAAACACTATGACCTTGTCAAGCATTTTTTACAGCACTTTTTAAATACATAGGGTTTATTGATCGATAATCTTTGATATACCGGGTATTGTTACGGATTATAGTACAGGCTATCTTAAGCAATTTATTAGCAATATTATTCAAGACTAAAGGCTTGGGTTTACCCTGATCTAGTTTACGTAAATAATAACGTCTAAAGGTAACATTATAAGTGGCCACCGATTGAGCAGCCAGCCGTAGGAGTTTACGGCTTGGCCCAGGTCCAAAGTGGCGAATTTTCGCTCTTTTATATACAGAAGTCCCACTTTGATGTTGATAGGGTACGATACCGATAAAAGCAGCCAGACGTTTAAAGTTTTGAATCTTGGTAAAGTTTTCGGTAATAACTAAAAGATGGGCTGCCAGGAGCATCCCGCAACCGGGGATACTGTCTAAGTTATTGGCCCTCTGGGAGATTTGGGGATCTTGTTTGATCAGCTTTTCCAGTTCCTTATCGATCCGGGCAATCTGTTTTTTAAGCTGGTTCAAGGTCTCCTTTTGGGCTTTTTTGATGAGTGCTACCTGGACTCTCTGTTTGCTGTAGGCCTGAAGGGAATTATCTAAAGCAACTTTCTGTTTGGTAAACTGTTCCCGGACACTCAGTAATTGCCGGATCTTTTCCAGGATCTCATCTTTAGGCTGCCAGGAGGTAAGCTCATCCTGGAAGCGGTAGGCATATTCAGCAATCTGTTTGCTGTCTACAGGGTCGGTCTTATGACCTACCGGGTCAAAGGCACGTTTAACCTTAAGAGGTGGTTCGACGCTGACCGGGAAATCCTGAAATAAAAGATAGTAGGATATAGCTTGAGAATAGACACCGGTGGCTTCCATGCAGATGCGGCAATTTTTCTTATTAATGTGATGATCATTTAACCATAAGAGGAGTATCTCAAAGCCCTTTGAGTTGTTGGGAATTGCTTCTTTAGTTACGATAGATTCTCCCGGGGTCTTGTAGATACTGGCAGCAAAATCAGCTTCCGCGATATCAAGGCCGATAAAAAACAAGTTCTTTTTCATAATAAATATTCCTTTCTTGGGCCGAATAAACGATGATATGAGCTTTCTCCATTAATAGTCGCTTTTAGCGACGAAAGCACTATTTAGCTTTAATCATCAAGAAGGCTGGGTCTTATTCGGTATATAAGTTTTTCTTTTGAGTGTCCATAGACTTATTCAGCCTTCTTTATTCGGTACCTGATTTAATTTAATAAACTTTAATTTATTTTAATATATTTATAATTAATAGTCTAATGGAGTGTTGCATCAAAATGGGTAACCATTAGATGAAGCGTACACCGGGAAACAGATAGGCCATAGGGAAGACCGTACTTCCTGAAGTGAATTATACAGCCTCGTAAATAAAGATTAAGGCAGATGGCGACGTTGTTTCCGTAAACGGAAGCCTATACAAAAGAATCGCATCATGGTGATATTCTAAGAGGATCTTCCGGGGTCTTGGCACATGGCATGTCTTGAAGAGAGATATAGAGAACTTGGGAGACCCTATAAGCTCACTTAACAAAAGGTTCAGTCTACCCGATGAAAAGAGAGGATGACTGATGCAAACCTCCCTGCAGGGAATAGCAAAGAAGGCAATACTAATTTGTCTTTTACGGAAGCGAGTATCTCTGAAGAGCCCAGTGCGGTAATTCTGCACGCTGGGATCTGTGCGGGGGCAGTCGGGTAACTGGCTGTCCTACCGTGACAATCTATGGATCTGAGGAATTTTTTAATCAGATGATTGAAACTTTAGATATTGATATAGATTATTATATATAGATGTCCTAAAGAAAGATCTCGTAAAATGGAAAACTAAATCATAGAAAAAATAGAATATGTTGTCCCTATTTAAATTATTTAAAAGGTATAAATTTTTTATGAATAGATACAAAATAACTCAAAAAATTAAAACTCTTGCACATTTACTTCAACCTTTTGACTATGAAGAATTTCATTTTAAACAATGGGGTTCCACTGTCAAAGATGGCCCTACTGGACATGCATGGATTGCAGATAAATTAATTGAAGCTGATGATATTGTAAAGGCAATTAATAAATTCCATAAAGATCTTTTTAAAATCATTACCCAATGTTGTTTTGTAAGTCAGTGTTATTTCCGTATAATTACAGAACCTTTTATGGTATTAAAACAAAATGATAATCCAAATAATATCGTTTATTTATATTACACCAAAGAAAGAAGAGAAGTCTCCTTGCCTTTTAGAAAAAAAGAGATAGAATCGGTTAAACATTTGGAGTCCTTCCCAAGGAAGGGAGCTTTTATGTACATTAATGAATCTACAAATGCAACATCGTTTTATTCGAGGCTAGCTATGCTTATTATTGCTTTAGAGAGTATTGCAGGTGAAAAATCAACAAATGTTACTGATAAGGATTATATTAAAAACGATATTTTAAAAGATAATGACATATTTAGTAAAATATTCCAACATGGAACAGGAATAAGAAATAAGATTTTTCATGGTAAAGAGGTCGAAATTAAATATAATTATGTTAAAAAGATTTATGAAAGTATAGTGAAATATTTTAATACAAAATATCATACAACCATCAATTTAAATGTGGTACATCCACAAAGGACTTTTTCTGGTTCTAAAAATTTGGTTAAGCGTTTTATTCAACCTGTAGATAAAACTGTTTGTTTAGATTTTAAAAGAATAATCGAAGAATTTGATAAAGATATTAACAATAATAATTTTATTAGCCCGCCGAAGAGTTTTGACTTTAAAAATTATTAAAATTATTTAAAATAAATATTTTCTATTTTGGAATATTAGTAAGAGCTTTTTGTTTCTGAAGGAATTTGTTAACGCATGGTTGCAATATGTGCTCGGCTATAATTTTTGATTTAATTGGATCACCTAATTTTTCTAATTTTTGAATAATTAAGAAATCGAGTTTTAGAACGCTTAAAATTTGGTGAATGCGTAAAGTGTCAAAGGGGCGGTTCTTTTGGCATGCAAAATATTTCAAAATTTATTATTTTAAAAAGTGAGATAATGATAAAAATAAGTAGAAAAGAAAAAGAGAAACTCCGGGATAGACTTTATAAACGAGATGGAAAGGAATGTTATTATTGCGGAATAAAAGAAAAAGATTTTATTCGGATATGGGGGAAATTTTATGGTGGAAAAACTAGAGGTAAAAAATTAGAGGTAGACCGTAGAGACAACGAAAAACGTTATACTTTAGAGAATTGTGTTTTATCTTGCTCTATATGCAATAATGCTAAAAGTGATAAATTTACGGATGAGGAGTTTAAAAAAGTAGGTAAGACGATAAAACAAATATGGCTTTCAA
>Ga0315533_1001196_pt1 | contig 20343 bp, 20 predicted proteins | sample SalMarSW160130MG_FD_203081 | JGI IMG/M metagenome (GOLD analysis project Ga0315533, IMG submission 203081) | Salt marsh sediment microbial communities from the Plum Island Ecosystem LTER, Massachusetts, United States - Salt Marsh Sediment SW1601-30 ... | reverse complement strand
TTCTTTTCGAGCGACCAGCAACGAGCAACAAGCGACGATAATTATCCTGAGGGTTCCTTGCTTTTTTTTGTATTTATAATAGAATACTAATAAAGGAGTTCCGAGGAGAGTAAAATAGAATGAATAATAAATTGCCTAAGCAGCCTTTAAAGAAGAAGAACAATAATAAGTTTATTAGAAACCTTTTTCTTCTTTTTATAATATTTGTAGTTGTCATATCCCTTTTCAACTTCATCCAGCTCAGTTCCCGAATGGAAGAAACTAAACTTTCTTATACTCATTTTCTGCAGATGGTAGAGAGAAATCAGATTGACAAAATTACTATGAAAGGCAATCTGATAACAGGAATGCTTGATGCAAGAACTCAGTTCCAAACTTTCGCTCCCAATGACCCTGAATTGATTAATACTCTGCGAGAGAATGGAGTGGAAATTGAGGTTTATCCGGAAGGTTCTTCCTGGTTGGGCCTTTTGGGTGGGCTTTTGCCTATTCTCATATTTATTGGGATTTGGATTTACATTATGAGGCAAATGCGTCTTACCGGGAATAAGGCTCTGTCTTTTGGTAAGAGTAGAGCCAGAATGACTTCCAATGAGGCGGCTAAGATTACTTTTAGGGATGTGGCTGGGGCAGAAGAAGCCAAGGAGGAACTCAAGGAAATAATTGAATTCCTAAAAACACCCCAGAAATTTCAGAAATTGGGAGCAAAAATTCCCAAAGGAATACTTCTAGTAGGTCCCCCGGGATGTGGAAAGACCCTTTTGGCAAGGGCTGTATCCGGAGAGGCCGGCGTGCCTTTCTTTAACATTAGTGGTTCAGATTTTGTGGAAATGTTTGTGGGAGTGGGAGCTTCCAGGGTAAGAGACCTATTCGAGCAAGGAAGGAAGAATGCTCCCTGCATTATTTTTATTGATGAACTGGATGCTGTGGGAAGACAGAGGTTCGCCGGCATTGGAGGAGGTCATGATGAAAAAGAGCAGACTCTAAATCAACTACTGGTAGAACTGGATGGTTTTAGCTCTCGCAAAGGGGTGATAATTATAGGGGCTACTAATCGCCCAGATGTTCTGGATATGGCTCTTCTTAGACCAGGGAGATTCGATCGTAAAATTACTGTTAATATCCCTGATATAAGAGAAAGAGAGGCTATCTTAGCTCTCTATATGAAAAATAAGCCTATGGCTAAGGAGGTAGATATTAAGGTTCTTGCCCGAAGAACTCCTGGATTTGTAGGCTCAGATATAGAAAATTTAGTTAATGAGGCTTCATTGTTGGCTGCTCGGAGAAATAAGAACGAAATCGCAATGAAGGAATTAGAGGAGGCTATAGATAGAGTGATTGCTGGGCCAGAGAAGAAATCGAGAGTTATGAAGGAAAAAGAAAAGAAGATTATCGCTTATCATGAAAGCGGTCATACCTTGGTAGGGAATATTCTTCCCAATGCTGACCCCATACACAAGGTATCCATCATCCCGCGTGGTTCTGTGGCCCTGGGGTATACCCTACAGTTACCCCTGGAGGATAGGTATCTGGCTACTAAGTCAGAATTGTTAGATAAGCTGAGTGTTCTTTTAGCCGGGCGGGCTAGTGAGGAAATTATATTTAAAGAAGTGAGTACAGGAGCACAGAACGACCTTGAACAGGCCACTCATATAGCGAGAAAGATGGTTTGCGATTACGGAATGAGTGAAAAGATGGGCCCGATGACTCTGGGCAGGGGAAATGGCGAAGTTTTTCTGGGTCGAGACTTCCTTAAAGAAAAAAACTATAGTGAAGAGATGGCTTCTGACATTGATAAAGAGATTATGAGTATAATTAAACAGTGCCATGATACAGCGCTGAGAATATTAAAGAAATACAAAAGTAAATTAATACATTTAGCTGAACTTCTGGAAAAAAAGGAAGTGTTGGAGGCAGATGATATAGAGAAGATTTTAGGTAAGAAAACAACTGCAGAAGAGCTGGTAAATAAGAAGGTAAGAAATAGTGAAAAAAAGCTAACCTCTAAGAAGAAAAATGCACATAAAACCCCGAGTTCTCAATCTAAAAAACAAAAGGGGAATTGAAGAAGAATTAGAAAAAATAGGGGTTAGTCGAGAAGGCAAAAGAATTCTTTCTCAGAAAGCCAACCTTTATTTTATCAAGTTAGAAGGTATTCCTTCCCAAGCAGCCAATCTCCTTAAACAAGAAATGCTTTCGGTCTCAGCAGATGCAGCTATTAAGAAAGAGGTTGCTTCTTTTGCTGTTTCTAAGAGTGATGTCCTGCTTATAGGAACAGAAGCACATTATAATAAAGTTATTCCCAAATTAAGACGGCAGCCATTTAGTTTATCCCACCTTTCTTGCGAACTGGAACAAATCTTGAAAAATATTAAACGGGAAAAATTCATTCTTTCTCTGGGGGATAAAAAGTTGGACCTGGCGAAGAAAGTAGCTATAATGGGTATATTGAACCTTACTCCTGATTCTTTTTATGATGGAGGTAGATACACTCAGAAGAAAAAAGCTCTAGTAAGAGTAGAAAGAATGGTTTCCCATGGAGCTGACCTTATCGATATAGGAGGAGAATCTACCCGACCGGGAGCAACAAAAGTAAGCACAGAAGAAGAGCTGAGAAGAATTATTCCTATTATAGGCAAAATGAAGGAGCTTTTCGAAATACCTGTTTCTGTCGATACCTATAAAGCACAGATAGCTCAAGAGGCTATAGAGGCAGGAGCAGATATGATTAATGACATAAGTGGGCTAAGGTTCGATTCTGAGATGAAGCACGTAGTGGCTAAATACAAAGTGCCTCTGGTATTGATGCATATAAAAGGGACTCCTGGAGATATGCAGAATAATCCCTATTATGATTCCTTACTCGGAGAAATTATCTCCTATTTAAGAGAAAGTATAGTAATAGCTAAAGAAGCAGGAATTGATGAAGAGAGGATAGTCATTGACCCGGGGATTGGTTTTGGCAAGAGTGCTCGGCATAACTTAGAGATTATAGACAAATTGAGTGAGTTGAAAAGTTTGGGGAGACCAATTTTAATTGGTGTGTCTCGTAAATCCTTCATTGGCAATGTTTTGAATCTTCCTCTGCAAGAGCGTTTAGAAGGGAGCTTGGCTGCTACTTGTTTGGCGGTTACTCAGGGAGCCAGAATTGTGAGAACCCATGATGTGAAGGAGACCCGTCGGGCTATAGACTTAACTCAGGCCATTATTAATAGCTAACTTCATAGCGTTTAGCGGATAGCGTATAGGAAAAATAAAAAGCAGGAAAAACAGCGTATTGCGTATATCGTATTGCGCAATACGCATTACCTATGTTTCGTTGCCCATTGTTTTTATCGATGAACAATGAACTATGAACTCATAACTACGAACTCTACGCTAAACGCTACCCGCTATACGCTAATCAATAAAGTGAGTAACATACTGCATGGGGCAGTTTGTCCTGCATGCGATACGAAATGCTAAATACGAACCAAGGAAAATCAATGGTTATCTTAGGAATAGATCCAGGTACAGCTAGCACCGGATATGGGATACTCACCATCGATAGAAATATCAGGGTTACAGAATGTGGCTGTATCCATACTTCGGCTGACAAAGAGATGCCCGAACGCCTGAGGATTATCTACCAGCAGGTAAGTGACCTTATTGAACAGTATCATCCTGATGAGGTAGCTGTGGAGCAGATCTATTTCAGTAAGAATAGTAAAACTGCTCTTTCCATAGGTCAGGCGCGGGGGGTAATTATGTTAAGTGCCTCCCTAGCGGGGAAAAAAGTCTTTGATTATACTCCTCTTGAGGTAAAGCGAGCTGTTGTAGGCTATGGACGAGCAGAGAAACAGCAGGTTCAGTATATGCTTAAGGATTTGCTTCATCTTGCTAAGATCCCCTCTCCAGATGATACTGCTGATGCGCTTGCTGTTGCTCTATGTCATTACTATTCCCGGAAACTAAGAAAATATCAGCACTCGTAAAATAATATTTCTGCCAGGGAGCTGTTTCTAGACACGGAAAAATTCTCAAAAGAAAGGGAATTCATATGATATTAAGATGTATTGAATGCGGAAGAGAATATCCCATAAATGAAGTCAGGTATAGGTGTGATTGTGGGGATTTGCTGGAAGTAGTGCACGATATAGAGAGATTGAAGAAAAGAGTTTCCTGTAGATTATTTGATGAGAGATTAGCTAAGAGGGAATTTCCTTATAACTCTGGTGTTTGGCGTTATAAAGAACTTATACTGGATATTGAGAATAAGTTTATCATCTCCAGGCCGGAGGGGAATACTAATCTTTATCAGAGTGATAAAGTGGGAGAATATGTTGGCATTGAAGATATATGGCTGAAGCATGAGGGAGAAAATCCTACTGCATCTTTTAAGGATAGAGGAATGAGCTGTGCTATATCGGTAGCAAAAATGCTTGGCTTTAAGAAAGTAGCCTGTGCCTCCACAGGAAACACTTCTGCTTCAATGGCTTCTTATGCTGACCTGGCAGGAATGGAGAGTATTGTTTTTATTCCTGAAGAGAAAATAGCCTTTGGTAAGCTAGCTCAGGCTCTTGCCTATGGAGCAAAGACTATTCAGATAAAAGGTGATTTTGATGATGCGATGAAGCTGGTGCAGAAGGTCTGTCAAGAGTTCAGGGTTTATTTATTAAACTCCATTAATCCTTTTAGAATAGAGGGACAAAAAGCTATTTGCTTTGAAGTATTGCAGCAATTAGACTGGCAAGTCCCTGACTGGTTTATCTTGCCCGGTGGTAACTTAGGAAATAACACCGCCTTGAGCAAAGGTCTTAGAGAGTTGTACCAGATAGGAATGATTAATAGGATTCCTAGGATGGCTGTGATTCAGGCACAGGGAGCAAATCCTCTCTATACAATGTGGAAGGAGAGAACTCCCTTTGAAGCGGTTAAGGCAGAGACGATTGCTACTGCGGTAAAAATAGGCAATCCAGTTAGCTGGAAAAAATCAATTCGGGGTATAGAGTGGAGTAGGGGCGTGGTGGAGCAAGTGACTGATCAGGAGATAATGGATGCCAAGGCTTTTGTTGATGCCTCAGGAATTGGAGCAGAACCGGCTTCCTGTTGCAGCATAGCCGGGGCAAGAAAGCTGACTAAGGCGGGGATAATCGATAAAAAGGAGAGGGTAGTGGCCATTTTAACGGGAAATTTATTAAAGGACCCCGATGCGGTGGTTAACTATCATCTGGATAGACTGAAGGGAATTAAATCAACATATGCTAATAAGCCAATTATGATTGAGTCTAGCTTAAAGGCAGTTAGGAAGGTATTAGAGTAGATGAAATATATACTCTTCCTGGGAGATGGCATGGCTGATTATCCTTTAGATGAATTGGGGAGTAGGACTCCTTTGCAGGTAGCTAATACTCCTAATATGGATGAGCTAGCTAAAAAAGGGGAATGTGGCAGACTAATAACTATCCCTCAAGGAATGTCTACCGGCTCAGCAGTGGCTAATCTCTCTATTTTGGGATATAATCCCCGAGTCTATTTTCAAGGTAGAGGAGTTCTGGAGGCAGCCAGTATGGGTGTTAAATTGGGCCCGGAAGATGTGGCTCTTAGGTGCAATACCATCTGCGTAGAGGACAGTAGAATAAAGAATCACTCCGCTGGTCATATTGCTACTGAAGAAGCAAGAGAATTAATTAAGACAATTAAGGATAAGCTAGGAAGTGAAGATATTGTCTTTTATCCTGGAGTGAGCTATAGACATCTGCTGGTCTTGAGGGGAGGGAGATTTTCAGCTAGCGTTGAGTGTACTCCGCCCCATGATGCTTTAGGTGTGCCTGTAAGGGAAGTCTTACCCAGGGCAAAAGAGAAAGAAGCAGAGGAAACAGCAAATCTGTTAAGCAAGGTAATACTTGATTCCAAAGACGTTTTAGAAGATCACCCTATTAATCTTATCCGGGAGAAACAAGGCAGGGATAAGGCCAATATGCTCTGGCCCTGGTCACCGGGCAAGAAGCCTCGTATGAGAAAATTTCAGGAAAGATTCGGAATAAAAGGAGCTGTGATTTCAGCCGTCGATCTTATTAGGGGGTTAGGTATTTATGCTGGTTTTGATGTGATTAAGGTCAAGGGAGCAACAGGACTCTATAATACTAACTACGAGGGAAAAGCTGATGTGTGCCTGAAGGCATTAAAAGAATATGATTTGGTCTGGGTTCATGTAGAGGCAAGTGATGAAGCTTCTCACCAGGGCGATATTGATTTGAAGATTAAAACTATTGAGTATTTTGATAAAAGGTTAGTAGGAAGAGTATTAGAGAAAATAGATGAAAATACTCGTATTGCTGTATTGCCCGATCACCTTACCCCAATTAAAGTAAGGACTCATGTTGCTGAAGCAGTACCGTTTTTAATATATAATTCAGAAAAAGCGCCCGATGGGGTTAATCGGTTTGACGAATTTTCTTGTGCTGAAGGTAGTTTTGGTTTGTTGCAGGGAGACGATTTTATAAAGACATTCCTTGAGAAAGCGTAGAACGTAGAGCGAAAAGCGCAAAACCATAACGTAAAACTAAAAATGTAAGACTAAAACTTAAAATCTAAGACCAATCAAAAAGAAAGAAAAATAAATTTTAAATTTTAAATTATGGTTTTTAGCTTTTCGCTTTAAGCTTTTAGTTTAATATATAAGATTTGTCCTGAGGTATTTCTAAGGATGAAGGTAGTTGTCAATAAAAGAGAATATGAGGTAATCGAAGAGCCAGAAAAACATATTCTTGTTTCTACAAAAAAAGAGCTTCATGGATGGTGGTCAGGTAAAAGAGAGTGCACCTCAGAGAGAATGCTTATCAATCCTTATAATGGTTGCGGCATTGGGTGCTTTTTTTGTTATACTTTAGCCTTTCCAGGGTATTTTCAGACTTTTCGTGAAAGAGGAATCATTACAGTAGCTAAGGATTTCGACCGAGTAGTGGCAAAACAGCTCGATTCTATAGATATTGCCAGTTGTGGTTACCTCAGTCCAGTTACTGACCCTTTTCAGCCTTTGAATGAAAAATACCACCTGTCAGAGAAGATAATCAGAGTTTTTGTAGAAAGAAACATTCCCATTGAATTTATTACCAAAGCATTCATTCCCCAAGAAGTTATTCCTCTTATAAAACTGCAAGCACATTCCTTCGGACAGGTTTCTATACTCACCTTTGATGATAAAATAAGAAAGCTCCTTGTTCCTCGGGGCAGTCCCACGTCAGTCCTATTTGATAATCTGGAGAGATTAGCCAGGGAAGGAATTTTTGCTGTTTGTCGTATGGACCCAATCTTTCCCTATCTTACCGATGAGCCAAAAGATTTAACAGAATTGATAGAAAGAGCCAGAGGCGCAGGGGTAAAGCATATCATTGCTAGTATCCTTGATATTCCCCTTAGAATTAAAGAAAAAATCCTAAAAGCCTTAAAAAGCCACTTTGGAGTGGGGGTAGAGTGGAATTATCGAAAGCTTTACCAGGAGAAAATCGATGGTTATCTAAATGCTAGGGTAGATTATCGAAAAAAAATCTTCCACCTTTTACGTAATATCTGCGAAAAGAAAAATATTACTTTTGCCCTCTGTATGGAGTATCAGCTCAAAGAGGGAGAGGCTGTTGGTTTGAATCAGGAGTTTATGAGTTCCCGAAATTGCGAAGGGATAGATATACCGATTTATGCAAGGAAGGGAGAAAAATTCTATCCAGCCAGCGATTGTAGTGGTGAATGTCTCAACTGTAGTGACCCTAAATGTGGCATCGAAGATTTAGCCATGGGTAAGGATGGCTCAAGAAAAAATTGGTATCTCAAAGATTATCGCCGCTGGTCGGAAAAACGTAGATATTTTCCGAATATTCGTTGAGTAGAGATAGATAACCAAGATATTTTTGACTCGTTCTTTCGAACTCGTCAAAATAATCCGGCTTTACCGAGGAGGCAGTAGGAAATTTCGTCTTGAGAAAATTGACATAAATGTCATTCTGTGTTATGCGAAAATCAAGGTGTGGGCCGGTAGATAAACCACTAGAGCCTACATATCCAATTGTTTGACCTTGTTTTACTTTTGTTCCTTTCTTGATTCCTGTTGCATAACGGGAAAGGTGTCCATAGGTGGTAGTAATGCCCTGGGCGTGTTTTATTCTGATATATCTTCCGAACCCACCATTCCAGCCTACGAAAGTTACTGTTCCGTCGGCAACTGTCCAGACAGGAGTTCCAATGGGAGCAGCATAATCTATACCCAAATGAGGACGATAGATTTTTAAAATGGGGTGGAGTCTATTGCGGGAAAAACCAGAGCTTATTCGGCGGTAACTTAAGGGGGAGCGAAGGAAAGAACGGCGCAGTGAATTGCCTTCGGGTGTATAATAGTCAGAATGATTTTCTTCATCCTTAAAGAATACAGCAGTATGAATTCTCCCTTCGTTGATATATTGAGCAGCCAGAATTCTTCCCTGTGTGACAACTTTACCTTCGGGAGAGAGATATTGTTCCCATATGAGTTTTAAGATATCTCCTTTGCGAGTGTCAGTAAGAAAGTCTATTTCCCAGGCAAATATATCTGTAAATCGGTAAATTAGGTCTACCTCAATTTTTTGTTTTCTCATTGATTCATAAACTGAGGACTGAATACTTCCCTTTGCTCCCATAATGACTTTATGTACAGGAATTTCCTTTTTGCAGGCCGAGAAAATTCCTTCTTCTGATTCCTCCACCGTGTAGTATTCCAGAGAATTAGGGAAATATTCGAAGAAAAGTCGTCCATCCGGATACTCTTTTAGTTTAAGTATGTCTCCCGGTTTAGACTTTTTTGGATTAAAAATAGACTGCAATGTCTGAACAATTAGATGGATTTTTTGGGAAGAAATATCTGTAGAAAGAAGAGATTCATAGATAGTCTCTCCGTGCCGGATAGTTGTGGATAGCAGAAGAGCTAGATCGTCTACAGCGGTTGGGTCTAATTCTTGCGGCGCTTTTTCTGAAATAATTGGTTCAGGTATCTTGGGAGAAAGCAACCACCTGGAAGAAGGGGGAGAAGAAAAATGAAGGAGAGCTAGTGTTATTAGTGGAAAAGCAATTATAAAGAGGATGATTCTTTTCATTTTTCCATATTTTATCATTAAATCATATTAAAGGCAAATGAGATAGGGTTTACCTTTTTGACACAAATTCATTTCCTTTGATGTAAAATCTCAATTTAGCCTGGCCTCCAGCATTCACTCCAATCCTTGTAGTAGAAATTATTTCAAATTCTTCCCTTACACCCTCTTCAATTATCAGAGAACCAGAGAGTAAGTCCTGTTTGTGTTTTTTGTTAGTGATGACAAAAGCCTGAGTTAATTTACCTGGACCATTGGTCAAATTCTTTATCTCATCGGTCTTCCGCATTTTCTTCATCAATCCAATCCCTTCCTGAGGTTCTAACGCTCTTATCAACACCGCTCCTGCTTTCCCTTTTTTCTCCGTCACTATGTTAAACAGGTAATACATACCGTAGATAAGATAAATATAGACTGTTCCCGGCATTCCCCACATTATCTTTGCTCTTTCAGTTTTGCCTCTGAAAGCATGGGAGGCAGGGTCCTCCTCTCCGTAATAAGCTTCTGTTTCCACGATTTTTCCCTTTATTGTACCTTCAGCCAGTTTTCTAACTAGTATCTTTCCCAGAAGGTCTTTAGCCACTTCTTTTGTATCTCTTGCATAAAAGGATCGGGGAAACGGTTTTATCATCTTCTGACCTCTCTCTGGAATCAACTTCTTGTGACTATTTTTGCTTAATTCGAGGAAAAGTCAACCAGTTTGATTGAAGATTGAGAAAATTTTGACCTTTAGCTTAAAATAGCCTATAATTGGTTAAATTATCAAAAGATTTAATCCATTTCAGAGCTGTATGGTAGAGAGCAAAGAATAGATTACGACTAGAAGATACTTGAATTTTGCAGAGAAACAATTAAGAGAAGTGAAATGAAGGAGGTCAGAAAAATGGAAAAACGTCTTCTGGGCAAGACAGGTATAACACTCTCTGTAGTTGGTTTTGGCGGTATCATAGTGATGAATGAGAGTATAGCTAACGCGCGTCGATTCGTTACTGAGGCAGTCAGCCGGGGTATCAACTATTTCGATGTTGCGCCCACTTATGGTAATGCAGAGGAGCGATTGGGTCCTGCTCTCGAGCCATATCGAAAGTCTGTGTTCCTGGCATGTAAGACTGGCGAGCGTACCAGGAAAAAAGCCTCGATAGAATTACGTCATTCTCTTCGCCGTCTGCGCACAGACTATGTCGATCTCTACCAGCTTCATGGCGTGACTACATTAAAAGAAGTGGATCAGATCATGGGACAGGGAGGTGCAATGGAAGCTTTCTTAGAGGCTCGAAAGCAAGGGTTAATACGATACATTGGGTTTTCTGCCCACTCCGAGGAGGCAGCCTTATCGTTATTAGACCACTTTGCTTTTGATAGCATCCTCTTTCCATTCAACTGGGTATGCTGGCATCAGGGACATTTCGGTTCTCAAACACTGACCAAAGCGCAAGAAAAAGGCCTAGGAGTACTTGCTCTAAAAACACTTGCCAAAAGAAAATGGGAGGAAAATGAGGAACGAAAATGGCAAAAGTGCTGGTATGCACCGGTGGACAATTATGATGAAGCCAGACTGGCCCTTCGATTTACCCTTTCCAAACCAATTACAGCTGCAGTGAGTCCTGGGCACATCGAACTTCTACGCTGGGCATGTGATGCTGCTGATGAGTTCAAACCCCTCTCCCAGGAAGAAGCTACTCAGGTGGCCAGGTTAAGCGAAGGTCTTGACCCTATCTTTTCTAAGTAGAGGGTTTTAGGGAATTCACGTTTTTTCAAAGAATATCCTTCGGAGAGTATATAATTTCCTAGTTCATCAAAGGAATGAAGCGATGATACAGATTTACTCAACTCGCCTTATGGTTGAAGCAGATGTGATAAAATCAATTCTGGAAGATAATGGTATAAGATGTGTCTTGTGGGATAGTCGAATCGGAACAGTATATCCTGTAATTCAAATAAGAGTGATGGTGGAAGAGGAAGATTTTGAAAAAGCGGAGAAGATTATTGAGGACTATCAGAGGGAAAATAAGAAAAATGAGGATGGCAAACAAATAAATAATTAAATAAAATGAAAGGAGTGATAAGAGAAATGAAGTACAAAGAGCCACCAGATGAAACATGGGAAAAGTATTGGTCTAGAGTTTATAATAGACTGGAACGTGGATTGGGTTGGATTCTTATCTCGATTGGAGCGATGATTTTACTCTTCTACGGAGGATTTAAGGCTGTAGAGAGTCTGGTTAAAGATCCTGCAGTTGCAATCCTTCTGAAAGTAGCTATTCTCGTTCTCTTAGCTGGCGTGGTTATTCTTTTCGTTTCAGTGGTAAGAGAGAGAATCTTTACTTACAAGAAGGACAAATATGCAAAGGAGGTCAAGCGATGATAGTAACAACTACGGAGACTATTTCTGGCAAGAAAGTCGTGAAAACTCTCGGTCTGGTGAAAGGTAATACTATAAGGGCGCGCCACTTGGGGCGAGATATTGTAGCCGGGTTTCGCAATATAGTAGGTGGGGAGATAATAGAGTATACCAAAATGCTTGCTGAATCGAGAGAACAAGCACTGGATAGAATGCAGGAGGAGGCCGAAAAATTGGGAGCCAATGCTGTTGTGGGTATGAGATTTATTACCTCCTTTGTGATGGGAGGAGCAGCTGAACTCCTTGCCTATGGTACAGCAGTAATAGTAGAATAAAATAGAAAGGAATGTTTTTGAAAATAGACCAGGAAATGAATTCTTCCAGGAAATTAAAAGCTGATTTACACCTCCATACTCAAGAGGATCCCAAAGATAAAATTAAATATACGGCCAAACAATTGATTGACGAAGCCTGGCGTCAGAAATTTGATGTCTTAGCTATTACCAATCACAATATGGTTCTCTACGATGATTACCTGAAGAAATATGCTTTAGATAAAGGAATAGTTCTCATTCCTGGAATAGAGGTGAAAGTAGAGGGGAAACACATTATTCTACTCAATGTTAATGAGTGGAGAGAAAAAGAGATTAATACCCTGGAGGAACTCAGATGCCATAAAGGTGAGGGTAGTCTAATAATGGCGCCTCATCCATATTTCCCCACACTCACCTCTCTGGGCAAGAAACTGGATCGCTATATCCATATTCTCGATGCCCTGGAATATACTCATTTCTACTTTAGAGGAATTAACTTTAATAGAAAAGCAGAAAGAAAAGCCGAACAATATAATCTTCCTCTAGTAGGGGTCTCTGATGCTCATCTTCTCAGCCAGTTTGGATTAACTTATTCTCTTATTGATGCAGAAAAGACGCCCCAGGCGGTTATTAGGGCAATTAAAGAAAATAAGGTAGAAATAGTTACCCGGCCGCTAAAACTCAACTGGGGTAACATCATTTTAGGTTTGAAGCATACAATGTCTCCCATACTAGGCCCCAGGGATAATTCTTCTGGCGGATAGTTAATAGTTTATCGATAAAAACAACAATAAGATGGTAAGTGGTTAATTAACCATTTAACCAATTAACTAAGGGGCTAGCGGGTTAATGAACAATGAACTACGAACAATGAACAACCGGATACGATGATGTGTGGCGAGATGTTTTTAACTATGAGATAAAAATGAAGGCAGAAGATATACTAGGAAAAAATGGCGCAATTGCCAGAGGACTAGATAGTTACGAAGAGAGAATTCAGCAGGTTGAGATGGCAAAAGCGGTAGAAGACGCTATCCAGGAGGAGGGACATCTTATAGTAGAAGCAGGTACAGGCATCGGAAAGAGCTTGGCCTATCTGATTCCTTTTATTTATTGGGCTGTGGAAGAGAAAAATCGGATACTTATATCTACCTATACTAAAACTCTACAAGAGCAATTAATTAAAAGAGACCTTCCTTTCTTAAAAGATACTCTCAAAATAGATTTTGACTTTGCTTTAGTGGTAGGAGGAGAAAATTATCTCTGTTTAAGGAGGCTTGAGCGTGCTCGAACCTATGGTCTGTTAGATACAAAAAAAGAAATTAACCAATTAGGGAAGATTTTCAAGATTCAGCCTTATCTTATCAGAGGATTAAAATCAGAATTAGATTTTGAGCCGCTATTTAAGGTCTGGCATAGAGTTTGTCGAAACGCCGACCTTTGTATGGGGAAAGGGTGTCCCCACCATAGTGATTGTTATTATGTCAAAGCAAGAAAAAAGATGCATAAATCTCAGGTATTAGTACTTAATCATCATCTTTTCTTTGCTCATCTTGCTTCGGGAGAGAAAGTGTTTCCTTCTTTTAAAGGAATAGTTTTCGACGAGGCTCATAATCTGGAAGAGGTAGCTACCAGTTTCCTGGGAATCGAAGTTTCCAATACAGAAATAAATTTTCTCTTAAACTCTCTTTCCAATCCTGCTACTCAGAAAGGTCTCTTTTTCAAAGTAAAAAATTTGAAAGATGAAAAAAGAGATCTCTTAGAAGGATTAGTCAAGGAGGCAAAAGCAGCTAACGAGTTATTCTTTTCTAGCCTGAGAGATAAACTGGGGAAGAATAATCTTAAGCAAAGAATTAGAGAAAAGGGATTTATGACTAACCTCTTAGACAATCCTTTTTCTCGCTTAACGTTTGGTTTAAATTCACTTCTGGACAAGGAAAAAGATGAAGAGATGAAACTGGAAATCTCATCCTTTCTGGCTCGTTGTTTGGAAATAAAGGATAATTTAAGAAGAATTATTGAGCAAGAGGAAAAGGATTATGTCTATTGGGTAGAGACCTTTCCAAGAAGAAACATAACCAAGTATGCTCTACATGCTGCTCCTATAAATATTGCTCAGGAATTAAAGAGAAGAGTTTTTGATCGGGTGAAAGTAATCATTCTCACCTCAGCTACTTTGACTACTAATAGGAATTTTGCCTTTGTAAGAGAAAGAATTGGATTGGAAGAGAGTAGAGAACTTCTTCTTGATTCTTCTTTTGATTATTTAAAACAGGCACTTGTCTATATTCCTTCTCGAATGCCCGATCCGTGGCCAGAAACATTTGAATACTCTTCACAGGTAAGTAAGGAAGTCAAAGATATCCTCAAGATAGTGAAAGGCTCTACTTTTGTCCTTTTTACCAGTTTTCAGATGCTAGATCAGATTTATGAAGAGATTAAAGAAGATGAAAGTAATCTTAAAATTTTAAAACAGGGAGATGTGCCTCGTTATCAGCTTCTTGAGGAGTTCAAAAAAAATAAAGGCTCTGTCCTTCTAGGCACCAATACCTTCTGGCAGGGGGTAGATGTCCCAGGAGAGGCCTTACGATGTGTGATTATTACTAAACTTCCTTTTGCTGTTCCCAACGAACCTATTGTGGAGGCTAAAATAGAATTTCTTAAAACTCAAAATAAGAATCCTTTCCTCCATTATCAACTTCCTCAAGCTATTATTCTCTTAAAACAGGGTTTTGGGCGTCTTATTAGAACTAGAAAAGACAAAGGGATAGTAGCTATTCTTGATCCGCGTCTCAAGACAAGACACTATGGAAAGATGTTTTTTGACTCCCTACCCAATTGCAAGATAACATCTAACCTGGATGAAGTAAAACAGTTTATGGAGGAAACTCATTAAATGAGATTTCTCTTGCTCTAAATTTTACTAAGCCCACTGTCGTTCTAAAAGGTAGCGGCGGTTGGGCAGATATTCTGAGTAGACCAGAACTGACAGAGGGCTGTAAAGCCAGGCCTTATGTTGCTGAGTCCGCCAAAGAGGCAGTCCAGCTTGCTTTCAGTCTCTTGCATTGCTAGCTACTCTAGGTAAAGGAGAAAAATAATTACTTTAAAAGACTTATAGGTCATTGAGCACTATTCTTACAAAGAAAAGAAATCAGGAGAATGGAGAATGGGAAAGCAAAAAATATTGGCTTTGGATTTTGATGGTTGCATTGTTGATAGTGCAATGGAAGCTTTGTTTGTTACTTATGTTTCTTATCGAAGGTATATCAATAAAGAAACAAGGATTTTTGATAATAAAAAGCCGGAAATAGGCAAATTCTTGAGTTTAATTTCTAATTATCAGCCTCAAGTCAAAAAATTTAGACAATATAGACATCATATTAAGGATGCTTCTGACTATGCAGTAATCCTCTATATTATAGAAGATAACCTAAAGGTAGGTTCTGAAGACGAATTTTTTAAAATAAAGAAACTAATTCTTGATAAAGATATAGAAAGATTTTATCAATGTTTTTATGATACAAGAGCCAAGATATTTAAAGATAATTTCGATGCCTGGGCTAGATTGACTCCTGGTTTCAGTTGCATCAATGAAATGAGAAGATTAGCCAATGAGCACAAAACGATTATGGCTACTACTAATAACAAAGAGACTGCAAAATCTCTGCTGACCGAACAGTATTTAAATCTTAATATAAAGGAAGAAGATATAGTTGATTTGCATATAAGTACGGATAAGACTATTCAGATGGAATATATTGTCAATAAATATGAGGTTAAATTTGAAGGTATACATTTCCTAGACGATAATCTGAGTCAACTGTTAGCAGTTCGACCATTGGGGGTTAATGTGTATCTGGCTAGCTGGGGTTACTGCACTGAGGAGCAAAAGAATTTTGCTAAAGAGAGCAGTGATATAAATTTCTTAACAGAAGAGAATATGTATTCAGTGTTAGATGAAGCCCTTTATTAGCGTTTAGCGGATAGCGTATAGTGAAAAAAACGCAGAACCATAGCGTAAAGAAGTGTAACACGTAAAGCGAGAAATGTAGGCAAGAAAATGACTTATTTACTGAGAAAGCCAGATTCTTCAGAGAAGCTTAAGATTTTGGGAGAGGTAGCTCAGTTTGATGTGTGTGGTTTTCCTTCTATCTTTACTAGAAAAAAAAGGAAGTTTGAGCGCTTTAAGTTCATCTACCCAGCAGTGGGACAAAAAGGAAGCTGTGTGAGACTGTTCAAGGTTTTGCAGAGCAATGCCTGCGAAGGTAATTGTTTCTATTGTGCTAATCGTAAAGATAGAGATTTTCCCAGAGTTGACTTTTCTCCTCAGGAACTAGCCAGGCTTTTTATTCAATACTATGAAAAAAGATTGGTGGATGGTCTTTTTCTTTCCTCAGCTATTTGTGGTTCTACCAACCAATCAGAGGAAAAAATGCTTCAGACCGTCCAACTCCTTAGATATAAGTATGGTTATCGCGGCTATATACATTATAAGATTCTGCCGGGCACTGATCAATCTTTAATTGAAGTTGCGGCTAAGCTTGCGGATAGACTCTCTATAAACCTGGAGGCGCCAGGTGAGAAATACTTGACTCAGCTTTCTCCCAGTAAGAAATTTACCTCAGAATTGGTAAGAGGCTTAGAGAAAATTGCTAGAATAAATCAAGAAAAACCTTTGAAGGGAGGGATTACTACTCAATTAGTGGTAGGAGCAGCCAAAGAAACAGATAGAGAAATATTGAGTCTCTCGGATAAACTATACCGGAATTATAAGCTCTGGCGAGTATATTATAGTGCTTTTATGCCTATTTTAGGCACTCCTTTAGAAGGACTGTCGCCTTGCTTACCTTTGCGTGAATACAGACTTTATCAGGCTGATTTTCTTCTCAAAGGATACGGATTTACTTCAGAAGAACTCCCTTTTGAGGAAGATGGTAGTCTGCCTCAAGAACATGACCCTAAACTTGCTTGGGCATTGAAGCATCCGGAGATGTTTCCTCTGGAGATAAACAAAGCTGATTTTACTGAGCTTTTAAAAGTACCCGGTATCGGTAGAATTTCTGCCAGAAGGATTGTGAATGCTCGCAATTTAGAGAAATTCACTCGACTGGAGCAGTTAAAAAAGACAGGAGCGGTGATAGGACGTGCTCGTAACTTTCTTACTCTGCAAGGTAAGTTCTACTCCACTCCAAAAGAGAAAACCACTAGTAGAATTAACGAACAGCTTTCTTTTAGATATTGGAATTTATAAAATATGAAGAGAATATTGGCATTTAGGAGGTTTATATACTTGCCGAAGGACATTTTCTGAAGAAGCCTTATAGGAGCTACCTTAACGAGGCTTCGAGTTGAGGAATAAGAAAAATATACTGTCTGAGGAGCAAAGCAACGAGTTTATATTTTTTCCGAAACGAGAAGCTGAGCAGAAATAATAAAAGGCTACTATACAGCGACGGAAGAAATTGTCCTGAGGTATCTCTTATGGGAAGAGTTATGAACGAAAGAGACGAGTTGACAAAAGTAGTCATTTATATAGAATAAAGTATAAAGTAATGCTTCACGCTTTTTAGAGGTATCCGTGAATGAACAATAAATTATACCGAATTGGAGAATTATCAGAAAAAACACAACTTCCTATAAGTACACTCAATCATTATTTGAATCTAGAGTTAATTGAGTCTGAAAAAGTAACTGATTCTGGCTATCGATTTTTCTCCGACAAAACACTTGAAACAATATTAAAGATTAAGAAATTAAAAAATGAATATCTACCATTAAGTGTTATAAAGCAACGATTAAAGAAAGGTGGACAATTACTGGTTAAAGAGCCCTCTTTACAATATGACCAATTAACCTTGCCTACATTTGAACCAGAATATCCACCTATAACTTTTCAATTTCCATCAACGAGATATCAAGGAAGTAAACTCAAGTTGGTAGAGTGGATTTGGCAAAAATGTAAACATCTAAATTTTAGTTCTGTTTTAGATGTATTTGGAGGGACTGCCTGTGTAAGTTATCTATTCAAAACAAGAGGCAAACAGGTTTTTTATAACGACTATTTAGAATCCAATTATTATATTGGTTTAGCCTTAATAGAGAATTCGAAGGAAACACTAACACAAGAAGATGTTGAAAAAATATTGAAGCGACATCCCAAAATGAGATACCCAACTTTTATTCAAGATACATTTAAAGGGATATACTTCACCGATGAGGAAAATGAGTGGCTGGATATGGTTGTCACAAACATAGACACTTTAATAACGAACATATATAAAAAAGCGATCGCATATTTCGCTTTATTTCAGTCTTGTATTATAAAGAGGCCTTATAATCTTTTCCATCGTAAAAACCTATATATAAGAACAGCAAAAGTGAAAAGAAGTTTCGGCAATAAGATAACCTGGGATACTCCTTTTCCGGTGCACTTTGTTAGATTTGTCGAACAAGCGAATGAAAGTATTTTTGAAAACAGGCAAAAGAATAAAGCATTTTGTAGTGATGCTTTTGATATCAGTGGTAAATATGATTTGGTTTATATTGATACCCCTTATATTTCTTCAAAGGGTGTTGGAGTTGACTATCTTGAGTTTTATCATTTTTTGGAAGGGCTTGTTAAGTATGGCAAATGGGAAGTACTAATTGATTGGGGAAGTAAGCACCGCCGGATTAAACACGGAAAATCCATTTGGAATGATAAGAATAAGATCTATCAAGCCTTTGACGATCTTTTCAAAAAGTTTGCAGATAGTATATTAGTGGTATCCTATCGTTCTGATGGGATACCGTCAGACACAGATTTGATGGGTTTATTAAAAAAATACAAAGATAACGTAATAGAATTAAACAGAAAAAATTATAAATATGTGTTGAGTAATAATGGTGAGTCTCAAGAACTTCTTTTTGTGGCAGAATAAACTATTTTTTCTTTTTTTCTTGTCTTTTTTTCCATTTAAAGTATTCTTCTAAATTACGATAAGACCTTTTGATTCCCATTCTTTCAGCGTCTTCATTTCTTAAATAATTTCTCCAGTAATGTTCAAAAATTTCACTTCCATATTTTGCAAAAGGCCCTGCAGTAAAAAAATATTGTCCTTCGGCCAACGAGATGTTTGAGAGAGGAAGAAAACAGGACTTTGCCTGATTTCAAAGATTCCTTTTTATGCTCCTTGCTTAACCCGATGGATATTCTTCTTACTCTTGTTTTAATTAAGATTTTGCTATATAATACCTACATTATGAATCCTATACCTCAAATAATTTCGTACGCTTCGACATAGTTTCGCTACTCATTCACTTTGAAGTTGTTAAGCAAAATTTCGCCTTATTTTTTGGATAAAATAAAAATCACAATTTAGGAGGTGGTATCCGATGAAAAAACAAATTTTGCTAGATAGAATTACTATCAATCCAAAAGTGATGGTTGGCAAGCCAACTATCAGGGGTTTGAGAATCACGGTGGAACAAATTCTAAAGTCTCTTGCTAGTGGAGTTTCAACTCAGGAGTTACTTGAGGACTATCCAGAACTTGAACCAGAAGATATTCAGGCTGCCTTGTCTTATGCGGCTGAGTTAGTAAGTGAAGAGCAAGTTTTCCCAGTGGGCATTTAATAATGAGTCAAAAGAAACCAAAGTTTTTAGTTGATGTTGGGGTTGGTAAGAAAGTAGAAAAGTGGCTTTTGAGAAATGGATATGATTTAAAAGCAGTGAGAGATATAAACCCCAAAATGGAGGATGATAAGATATTAAGCATAGCTATCTCTGAAAATCTCATGGTTGTTACAATGGACAAGGATTTTGGTGAACTTGTTTATAATTCTGGTTTATCTCATTCTGGAGTTTTACTTTTAAGGCTTGAAGGTGCCAAATCTGATGAGAAGGTGAAAGCCATAGAAAAGATTCTGGCAGAGTATTTGGATAGGCTATCGAATAATTTTTGTGTTTTCCAGCATGGAAGACTTCGGATAAGAAAATACGGAAGGCGAAATAACAGATAATACGGCATTACTAAACGCAATTCGCAAATTGCTTCACAACTTCGCAAACCCGAGTTCTGTTATATGTAATATTACTCGGAGCCTCGCCTTAACAAATGTTTTATATATTAACTAAATTTATCTAATAATATGAGACTTGTAAGTGCTTGCTTATTAGGAATAAGGTGTGCTTGGGACGGAAAGGATAGATATAAGAATAAGAAGGTAATAGAACTCTTAAGAAAAGAGATTCTGATTCCGGTCTGTCCGGAACAGTTGGGAGGTCTCGTAACTCCCCGGGTCTTGCAGGAAATTGAAAAAGGCAGCGGAGAAGACGTTCTAGATGGCAGGAGTAGAGTTAAAAATAAAATTGGCCAGGATGTTACACTCCAGTTCATAAGAGGAGCAAAAGAAGCCTTGGAAATTGCCAAACAATACAATATCAAAGAATTTATCGCCAAATCCAGAAGTCCATCCTGTGGCTGTGGCTCCATATATGATGGAAGTTTTTCTAAAAGGTTAATTAAAGGAGATGGTGTAACCGTAGCGCTATTCAAAAGAAATGGAATTAAAGTAATTACCGAGAATGATATATAAAAATAGCGTAGAGC
>Ga0315533_1001193_pt1 | contig 20378 bp, 22 predicted proteins | sample SalMarSW160130MG_FD_203081 | JGI IMG/M metagenome (GOLD analysis project Ga0315533, IMG submission 203081) | Salt marsh sediment microbial communities from the Plum Island Ecosystem LTER, Massachusetts, United States - Salt Marsh Sediment SW1601-30 ... | reverse complement strand
CTCTATAATTATCTCAAAACTGGCAGAAGTGGCAGTCGATAGTGACGGAATGCAACGTAGGTTGGAGTGGATCCTCTTCGGCTCCTGATGGCCGGAAGCCCCAGGATACTCTTTGCGCAGGAGTGATGGAATGCTTGAGCAAGAACGTGCACCTAGCTCTTCCAGTAAGGAACTCGCTGACTTGATCAACAGGAACTGGTTCGTCGAATCCCCTGGAGGTACCCGTGAATTCCCGCCTCGTTGGCGATTCGAGGATGATCTACGCACTCTTACTGACGAAGCCCTTCGCTTGTTGCTCAGGATCCACGCGATTAGGAAGGGATGGGGGGAACTGGCTATGGCGGCATGCAGAAGCGAGTTGGAGAGGATTAGAGATGGCAGCTCTGCAACCATAGGGACACACCACATGGCAACCCGATCGGTCGTAGAGACTCTCAAGGCCATCGCTCTTGCGGAATACCGTGTCGACGATCTCCTGCTCCATCCCCCGAAGATGCGGAAGACTGAGATGCAAGAGCTATCCTCGCTTGTCGGCATGAGTGTCGCAGACTTCACGTCATTCGTGACTAGCTGGTTCTCCGAGCTCAGGGTCCTTGTCTATGGCACAGAAGGTTCATTCTAGCCCGGAGGCGGAAAACGACCAGTGGTACAACGCCATCCTTTCGAGCATTGCTGAGAGGTTTTGGGAGTCTGGAACACTACTCTACGGCACAGAGCACTCCAAAGACGTTGATGAGCTCGTTCTTCTTTCACTCCAGCGAATGGGGTTGTCAGATATGCCAGATCACGAAAGGAACTGCGTGCGTGCTGCGGCCCTACTCCATGACGCAGGATTCGCATTGAGGAATGACAACTGGATGCCAGATGGATTGGAGCACGTCCAGAAGGGAATGGAACTGGCCCAGGAAATCCTATCTGGAATAAGCTATTTCAACGATAACCCAAGACTGATTAAACGAGTAGTGTCGCTGATTCAACACCACGACGTCACCAGATACTCCTTTCCTTCCGCATCGTACCAAGGATCGCCGCCCATTGTCAGTACGGGAGTTCAGGTCGAAGCTACTGACCCTCTCCTGAGAGTGCTGAGAGAGGCTGACGCGCTGGTGCACCTACGCGTGGATGTGTTGAAGGAGTCAATGGAGGAGTGGCTTTCGGCCGGCATACCAAGAGCTACAACGGACGGCGGTGCTATCTCAGGGTGGATGTGGATGTCTTCGGTCATTGGGAACATCCGGCTTACGGCAAAGCGCGCTATCGTAGACAGTACCTCAGTAGAGGGTACTCAGCTGGCACTCAAAGGTTATGCTGAAGCTGAGCAGCTCGTCCAACATCAATGCAGCTTGGCCGATGCGTCCTACGAACCAGAGGTATGTTGTCCCAGCCCACGCTTTGATTCCCAAAGGAACCTCTCGAACAAGAAGTGCAATCTGGAGATCGTCCGCCTTTTCTCATGGGACATGCTAGAACAAACTCTCAGAGCTGCTCCTCTACAAGGCGACAAGTCAATGCGTCCCTACAAAAACGCGAGGCTCTCATCTTGCGTGTTGCCAATAGCTGCTTTGACCCCCATGTCCCTTTACGTTAATCAAACAAGGCTCTCGGAGGTCCTTGAACTGAGGGACGCTTTCATGAACACGTTTTGCCTTGAGCTTTCGGATCTGCCTGGTCTTCTGGAGTACAAGTACAATAGCGACAAGATCCAGAGACTCGCACCGCCATTGGTTGAAACCTATACTGAGACGGCTCGACCGGGTCACCCTTTGCTGCACGGCCTCGTAGACGGTCTACACCGCTGTTATGTAGCTCGGGACCTTGGGCTGAGCAAGGTGCGTGCAATAGTCGTGTCGAACGTTCACTACCCACTAGTCCCGCTACCAGCAAGCTGGGCCGAGGTGGTAGCTTGCAGTGACAAACCAGACGTGAAAAGGCATTACCGCCTCAGAACAGAGCAGGACTTCCCGTATGCATGCTTTTTCACAACCGTCCCGGTAACCTCAGACAATGTGCAGTACTTCTTCTTCAGGGACCTAAGCGCACTCGGATCGAAAGGCAGGAGGACCTTCGATGAGTACTCAGATGAACGAGCAACTTAGCCTGGCTCTATGGAAGGAGCTCGGCAGCAGGCAGTTTAGCCCAAGTCATGACCGATGGCACATAGAGCGCGTACTCCGCTTTGCTGAGCAGCTGCAACATGTCTACGGTGGGAATCTAGAAGTCATAACGGCAGCTGCCATTCTTCATGATCTGGGTAGAGATGACCCCAGCAAGCACAGCCAAGAAAGCATTGACGCCTCAGTCAAGCATGCGCGGGACCTCCTATCGAGGATGGAGTACGACCTTCCCCCGGATGCCGTAGAGGCGGTTCTGCAGGCGATTGATGATCACGACAAGCCAAACACTACCCCGAGTGCAATCGAAGGAAGGATTCTCAAGGATGCTGATTTCCTTGCGGGGTTTGGAGCCTGGGGTATCCTCAGAATCTGTATGTGGGCAGGTGAAACGCGTGGTGGTGTGAAACAAGTACTCAGCCGGCTGAGAGCGCGGATGCCAAGGCGCCTGGCAAGCTTGGAGTTTCCACTCAGCTACTACACGGCACGACAAGGCATGTTGCTTTCGAACCTGTTCCTATCCAAGCTCAAGGAGGAGCCGCTTCTCGCTTCAGCCGAACCTCAGGGATTGTACATCGTACTTGAAGGGATCAGCGGGTCAGGGAAGGACACACAGATCACGCTTCTGAAGGACAGGCTTGAGAGTGCTGGCCTGGACGTTGTAACAGTCCGAGAACCAACCGATACGTACAAGAAGGTCGTCAGGGAGCTGAGAAGCTGCTACGGGGAAGATGAAGTGGACCCTGCTGCCGAGATGTTCTTACTGCTCGGAACTCGCCGGAGCCTTGTCGAGCAAACACTGGCTCCTGCACTCGCAGAGGGCAAAGTAGTACTGTCCAACCGAAGCTTCTTGAGCACAGTGGTCTACCAGGAAACCTCCGAATACGATGCTGCCTTCATTGCCCTAGCCCATGGTTTCGTGCCGCCGTTTAGCTTGGTCGTCCTACTGGATGTTGATGCTGATGTAGCATTCCGCAGGATCCAGTCAAGACCAAAGCTTTCCAAGCACGAGAAGCCAGAAACCCTACGTAGACATCGACCTAGATACGTGGACGTGATCGAAACGCTAGTAGCTCCGGAACGGCAAGCCATTGTGGGCGGCTCACAAGCGGAAGAGGAAGTGGCGGCGAAGATCTGGCGGGTTGTCCAGCCAATACTCCCCAGAACTGGCAAGGAACCGAATCAAGTGAAGACGTCGCCGGAGGGCTAGCTCTACCGGCTCTGTGAGGGATAAAGATGCCGAACAACTACCGGGATTGGCTAATCTCGGCCATTGATGCGCTCCTGTCAACAGAAAGAGGACTAACGCTTCCAGAGCTAGTCAAGGTTGTCGAAGCGGAGGACGCTCAGCTCGCTGAGGTAGCACTTGGATGTGCCTTTGCCCTGCTAGGCTCTATGCTCTTGGTTAGCGAAGACGCACGTTCTGTCTGGATTCCCTGTAGGAACGCAAGGCACGCCCTCAGCAGCCTGCGGAAGTTCCTCGCCGCAGGTTCGGAACTTGCTCGCCCAACTGGAACGACCGCTACTCGCTACCGAGTCCAGATCACGCGCGCCCTGGAGACCTTCCGTGAAGCATCGACAAGCATAGACCATCAACCCATACATGAACGACGTGTTGTGAACGTTCTCGTCAAGGCTAGGATGGTTCGGTATTGGCGCAAACGGGACGTGTTCCTCCACATGTATCATCCCGACTGGGGTATGTACCATCTTATTGGGCTTGGGGTTGAAGAACCCGCGGAATCAGACGAGTCAGTTGCTCAGAGAGCGCTTGCTGAACAGCTGAGGCTACAAGCCGGTCAGTACTCATTAGGTCGCACCTCCGCTCCTCCCAACCAGGAATGCGCCATGATTTCCAGAGCAAGTGGCGCTCTGACAAGGTATGTCTTCCAGCTCTTCAAAGCAGAAGATGTTAAGGCTAGAATTCCCCCGCGTGACGAGTCCCACCGTTTCCGTTGGTTCACCTGGGAGGAGATCCAGGCACTGCGAGGCGAGCAGGGAGAGTGGATAATGCCGTCCACTCTCAAGATCATGTCCTCCTTGAGGCTTGAGTCAATTCCATACAGCGCGGTTCGTGCGCGAGATGCTCGTGCCAGGGCCGGTATTAGGCGAGAACTCAGCATGCGCTTCACGGTAATGCAGATCTTGTGCTTCACGCTAATGCTGGCAATCGGTGGTCTGGTAATCGCACTCCCCGTCGTCTGGCCCAAGCACCTAGAGAAGGTTTCGCAGATGTGTCAGATCGCTGGAAGCCTCCTTGCTCTGCTGGGGATCAGCTTCCCCCTAGCACGAGGGCTGAGATAGGAATCCACTTGCAGTACATGAGTAATTCGGAGGCTACTTGCCTATGGACATTGGGAGACGGCTTGCACAAGAGAGAGACCCGAGCAGACCTCTAAGCTTGGATGAGCTAGAGTACCTGTATAGCGCCGCGCACTGGCACGTTCTCCTCGAGAACCGACTGCTATCGACAGCATACACGAAGTTCCAGCCGCTTTCAGTGGTCAAGGCACACTGCCTCCCATACCTTGTACACATCAGCTCAGAACGGGCGCTGAAAAGAGAGCTCTCAGAACGGCAGCCTTTCGCAGCGCTTTGCGGATTCCTACATGGAAATGTCCCCACACGCGCCAATCTCTGGCATTTCAGGGCAACACCCCCTGGCCTGTATCGGGAATTGATTGTGCAGGCCCTCGCTATGCTCGTTCTGAGCGGGGAATCCCCCTTCCTCAAACTGCCCTACGTGTCTGCAAACACTGGTTTTTCCCTCACTTCAAACGGAGAGGAAGTTACCCTTCCCCCAACTCCATTCTGGCGAGGCGTCCGAGTCCTGCGAATGGGTAATGCAGTAGCAACGGAGGGCAGAGCCGTACAAACCTACCTGTTTAAACCCCGGGAGGGGACTAAGTCGTCAACCGAGATCGGACTTGCCGCGAACCTTGGGCTACCCTGTTATGTTACCCGGAAACGCGATTCAGTCGAGTTCTTGATCCGCCACCCGTGGTGGGTAGACTACAAGCGGCGAGAAGGAGGCCTCTATCGCACGACAGGCCTGGGCTCCGGGGCCCTCCAATCGTACGTTTCCTGCCTGCTACTGGTAACCCGTCGGAAAGCTGGGGTTGACGAGCTCCTGCTCTGGAAAGTGCTGGATGGCTACGCCAAAGGACTATATTCCTTGCCAGGCGGGAAGATAAACGTTGACCTCGACGAAAGCATTGAGCAATGCGCCATACGAGAAGCCAAGGAGGAATTGGGTATTACCGTGGAGGAGAGCCACCCGGTGTCGCTACGATACAACAAACTCCGACACCGACCTCCGGTCGTCAACGTAGGTGTGCACGTCGAGCGCTTTTGTGGCAAACCGCGAGTAGTAGAGAGCAACAAGTATGGGAACATAGAGTGGTTCAATCAGAGTGATGTACTCTCGAGACTGGGAAGCAAACTCTTCTTGCCAGCCCGTTTCGCCATCATGCACTACATAACCCAAACCTTCGCTGGCCTCAAGTGGGAACAGATCGACCAGCGAGAGTCAAGCGACGTGATAGACCCGCGGCAGATGCCGCTATTCCAGGATGAATCGTAGTGCCTATGTCTTTTGTCTCGATGTGGTGTGCTCCCTCTCATACTCTCTTACACTCTATGATGACCGGACAGCTCGATCCAGGAAGCGCGCTCGCTCCGCAGCTGCCTGAGTCCTTGGTAGCACCCGTCCGCTTTTGCTAACGGTCGGGTGGCTCACCTAGCTCGCTCTGCCTTCGTTCTCCAGAGCCGAGTCCTGTGTGGAAGACAGCCGAGGTTCGTTACTACAACCTCTTCCGCGGCTGGGCCCCCACTCCTAGAGGCAGAGTATAGAACCTGCACTTGTTTCGGGCGATACCCGTTGCTTGAGTACAATTCAAGAATCGCATCGTTGGCGTCGTAGCTTAAGATCCACGGTGTATTCATCGAGATTAGGTAATCTCGTAGCAGGATGTGCTCTTCGGGTTCGAAGTAGTGAGAGTACAAACGGCGCCCCTGTGAGTAGAAGGGAGGATCGAGATAGAAGCATAGATCTTCTCCCTTCTGAATTGTTCGGAGGGACTCCTCCATGGTTTCCTTCCAATCCCCCTCATTTACAAAGCGGACTTGCTCGGCCGCCCGCGAGATACTCAGAACCCGCCGACATATCTCCTCAACAGGAAACCTACAATCAATCTTGTATGCAGAGGTCTGAGAGCGACCACCAATTGGCCCGGCTCCAGGGGCAAGGATGCCCGAGAAACTTGTTCTATTGAGGAAAAGACAAGCCAGCGCCCGCTCACGGTGGGATCGGGGGGTCATTGATCGAAACCGGTCCCAGGTCTCCACCGTTATGGGGATCGCCATGATCTGGTTCACAAGCCATTGTGGATCATCGAAAACGATCTTCCAGAAGCTTGCTAGCAATGGGTCGCTTTCGCCAAGCCCTATGCTCTTTACGAAGCCACCTAAGAGAAGGCGCAGCGATACACTGGCGCCGCCAGCGAAGGGCTCTACAAAGAGCCCCGGCTGGAGATTGTTGAGAACCAATGTCTCAGCGATGTAACTCGCCAATCGCCGTTTTCCACCCGGATACCTCAAAGGTGATAGCACGCCCCGCATTCCACTGTGCTCCAGGCTGTTGGTCAGATCTGTATCGTTTGTCTCGTCTGCATTTGCACAACCACGTGGTCTCATTCAACTCCGACGTCCCGCAGCCCGCTTTGCCTCGACGACAACCGCACCGCGTCCGTCCTCCCAATTGGTACCAGGGGCCACTTCTCTTGGCATGTTGCACAAAAGAATCCCCGGTGCCTCCTAGTACAACACACAACGAGTTTACATGCAACTGGTTTGCTCACCCAGCACAACAGCCGCGCAATCCCACATCATGAACACGGTCAGACCTCTCAATGTCTGGAACCTTGAGATGCCCTTGCGCGCACGCGGGATATCATGGATCGCAGGGCCCTCAGCGCAGCAAGGCAGTACAACCATCTGCCCTCTCCCAAGCGCTCCAATCGAGCTTTGCGGCGCAGGGAAGTCGATTTGAGTAGTCCGGACTCCAGGCGCAGAAAGCCCCTACCCTGACTCGAATCGCCGTGCGACGAACGTATATTGCGCTCTCGTGTCCCCCCAGCTGTGCGCGGAGCCACAATCATCGCGATCTCCTCAGATGTTGCAGGGAAGTCCAACACCACAATCGATGTAGGGACGTTCGGAGTACCCAACTCGACTACTGAGCTCTCAGAGGCAGAGTTCGCACTAATGCAGAACCAGCGTGCACATCATGTAGATCCTATCTATGCCGTGCAGATGATGCAAGCCCCTCATCCTGGAAACAACGCATCCCGCGGCCAAGGGGAACAAGACCCGCTTTCGAAGAGCGCTGTAAGGGCGTCGCTCAAGAGCCGGTTCCTAGATACAACTCGGTATATCGACTCTGTCAGTTTCTCCACCAAGTAGTAGTTCGCATCATCGACTTTCAGCTCGAACTCCAGCTTGTTCTCTATCAGACCGCGAAGGAGCCTTGCACACGCTTCCACTGATCGCGCTACCAATACCCCATTCGGAATGCCCGTGGAATAGGTGACTTGTAGACCTAACGGATGGATGTCCCTGAATGTTCGAGCCCGTTTCTCTAACTTTACGGAGATCGTGGACAGCAAGCGGACTATCTCGCGTCGGATCGGCTCATTGAGTGGGCGTACGTCACCTTCATCCACTATCGAATCTAGCCATTCGAGCAACAACTCTCTAGATCCTATGTCTTTGACGAACCACACTTCCCGGCGAAGATCGAAATCGGCCCAGCATTGTGATACTGCAGCAAGCAGAGCAGATTTGGGGACCTGCGAAAGACGTGAGGAGACAAGAAAGCAGAGAAGGGAATCCCTGTCTCTTCCTGAAAGACCCCAGGTGTCCGCTTTCCTCTCCTCCTCAACGGCATTAAGCAACTCGCTCTCTGAGAGGCGTCCCAGTTTCTCAGAGTCGAGTTCGGTGCCAGGCAGGAGGAGCTTCGGTACGTACACGATGACTGGTTTCCCAAGTCCCAGTGCAATTGAGGCTTCCGAATCCTTTCCGAAGGTATCCTCCATCTGAGCCATGTAGATCACATGGGAAGCACGCCTTAGCATGATTGCCTCGGCTAACCCCTTGGATACTCTGTCGCCAATCCATGCCTGTGTGGGATTGAAGTATCTTATATTAAGATCAGAGAGCAGTTCGCTCGAGAAGAGATCCTGTACGAACGAGTTTGCCGAAATGAAATCGGTGCCCGACCGCATTGAAGTTGCCACGTAGACGTCCATGTAGTCACTCGTAAGGTACGTGCCGAGGTTCCTGAGTGCTCGTCTTTGCGTCTCAGCGATTCGCGCTAGTTCCGCCTCATCGACAGGGGCAAGCAGTTCTGCTTCCTCCTCTAGCCTTTCCACGCTTGGCGCGAACAGTGGCGTTAGCTGTGAACGCCCCAAATTCGATCCAAACCGCTTCAGCAGTGCCACCATTTCCCTAAGCGTAGCCTCGCTGTGCACAGCAAGGGATTCCCCTCCTCGCTCACGAACATCTCGGGCGAGATCTATAAGGAAGGACTGAATCCTTTGCCGCTCACGGTTCTCTTGCTCGACACGAGCGGTAGTTGCGTAGCCAAGATCCGAAAGGCGCTCACTTGGGATCTGATCAATAGCATCCCATTTGGGTCGCCGCTGGTATTCAGCAACATCTCTTGGTCCAGCTCGCTTCAGGATGTCGCCAATGTTGGGCGCCTCGTTCAGAGCCACGTATGCTTCATGGAAGCTGCGGAACAGCCGCATTGCTACACACTGATAGGATCGGACACGCGCCTCGAATGCTTTCAGAGATCGGAACGCCTCAAACCCAATGAACCGCGAGAAGAACCCCTCGGACGCTTTCAGGACCCCGTAGTAGGCAAGTAGGCGGCATAGAATGGAATGAGCTTCTTCCATCGTTTGACAACCTCCGAAGAGGTGGGCAACTAGCTGTTCGACAGCGTCAATTGCGGGTCGCTCGTGGCCCACAAGCGACACTTCGCGACCTACCAGCTCCGAAAGCAGTCTCTCGAAACGCGTCCTGGTGGGCATAGGTCTCTCACAGGCCCAGAAGGCTGTCCTTCTGCGAAACGCCATCAGCGTACATGTAGCAGCTCCTGCTCCAGCCATCTCTAAACAATAGTGTCACCTAACCTGAGTTTACGCTTTATGCATCTGTAAGCAAGCTGTCTAGCAGGATAATGGCGTACAGATCGGAAGTCTTGATCCTCCGAGGCCGATGGGGTCAAACCTTGTTTCTTGCACGCACTTTCCAGGGATTGCCACGTGTTCTATCAACGACTTACTCGTACGCCTACAACTTATATCCGATCGTTCTCAGGAAATCCTTGCGCTTTTTGATGTCTTCGTCGGTCTCCACGCCTTTCGGGAAATACCATCAATGACGCCGAGGATGCCGCGTCCCTGCTCGGTTAGCGGTAGGGAAAATCAGGGGATGCATCACCTATTTCTGGCTCTCTTCCTCTTTCCAAGCCAACGTTTGGCTGGGCTGCGACACGTCTCCGGGACAACCTCATGCTGCGGGGACAGCGAAGAGATGCTTCCGACAGACTGGGTTCGACGGCAGGATGACGGAAAGGCTACCATGAAGGCCAATCGGAAGAGAAAGGCTTGCTCCGGCGCGCTTTCAGAGATGTCACCGGAATCCCTCAAGTTTCACAATAGGTCCTATTTGACATCATTCAGAGTTTTCCTCTAGCATCAGGTTGGCAATCCAGAGAAGAGCTGTGGTCTAGTGGTAACCGTGCAGTTGGGAGGGAGGTACGCCATCCTCTTCTCACGATACTTGGAACCCCAGTTTATGGTATTCATAGTCAGGAAGGGAGGAACTGCTCTTGGATTTCTCGAGTTTTGCTCAATATGCCAATTTCTTCTTGAACGCCATCTTGCTGACGGGTGGTATTTATCTCTTCGTGGCTCTGCGGAGACTTTACAGAGCAAGGAATCAGCTCTTGAAAGAACAACTCACGTGGTCGCAGCAACGGGAGGATGCACTTGCAGAGGACCTGGTGATAATGAAGGAGAAATATGAAACTCAATACAAAACAGCCTTGGCTCACATGGAGGTACTTAAGGAAAGACATCAAGCGAAAATAGCCGGGATAGATATCCGTCGCTTGGAGAAAGAGAAACTACAGAGAGATCACGAGATCAAAGAATTGCAGAAAGAACGTGCATTCAACGCTTTCCATACGTTGGACATGAAGATAAACAGTCTCCATCTTGAATCCGAGGCTTTGGACAAGGAGATACAACAAATACGGACTTCCTTTGTTGAAAGAGCTACGCAAATAGACAATTGGGAGAACAGCCTGGAGAAGATGACAAGTCTTGTGGACGTTCTAAGCGATACTCAGGTGATGGCATCCCTGCTCACAAGCATGGACGAAGATGAAACGTTGCGGGATCAGAACCTAGAATTGATGTTGCGCCTTAACAGCGCTGCTACTGTCTGGAGCGAGTTGGTACTAAAAGGAAAGTGGGCGGCAGTGTTTGAGGAACTTGAGGATGCTGCAAGAAAGGATGAACACTCAGAGAAGTAAATCCGTTGACATTATGTCTTTTTCTCGCGTCTCGACCTTCCTCACGTGTGGAGTCCCGCGACACGTCTCCGGGACAACCTTATGCTGCTTGGACAGCGAAAAAATGCCTCCGACAGACCGGGTTCGAAGGAAGGAAGACAGAAAGGCCACCACGGAGGTGAACTTAGAGACTCCCACTTGAAACGGCGCGCGCTTTCAGAGATGTCACCGGAACTCCACCTACAGAATCCCTCGCATGATCGCTCAGGCATTGACGTTTCTACCCTAATTCTGGAACAAGAGAAGAGAAACGTTCGATAATGGGTTTATGAAGCTTTTCAATTGATGCGTAGCGATCCTGAAGTTGACGCTGTAAGAGTGAAAATGTGCCCTTGCTGAGTACTAGATCGGCAGACTCGAGGTCTTGGAAAAGTTGCACAAACGTGATTGCCTCGTTCTTGAAGGCATGAATCTCGTCGAATAACCCGTCATGCTGTAGAAAAAAACGTTGCTCGAACAGGGAGTTTTCGAGCTCTCTTACCTGTTGGGGCAGATCTTCAAGATCAGCCATGCTCATACTCTGAGAGGAAACAGCCTCCCGGGCAAGGTTCCGGATCCGATACACAAGCTCAACAATCCGCGGATATAGTGCAATTCGCCGCTCTAGAAATTCGTGTGCAACCTTCAGCTCTTCCCTGAGACGCTCCCGTTCCTTCTCGTTCTCGTGCCGAAGCGTCTCTAGCTCAGCTTCGAGACTTCGTCTTACACGAGCTTCAAGCCATGTTCGCAAAAGAAGAACCACCAAAACGGAAACTGCCCCTGAGCCAAACAAAGACGTCAGAATGCTTCCAAGATCGGACATACCATTACCTAGTAGCCAAATACGTCCTTTGAGACTTCTCCAATCTCTTCCGAATCGGAAACGACATCTCCCAGATCTGTCCCTTCTAGGATAAACGGTGCAAATGCGCTAAATTGGAGTCCAATTTCGAGGCTTGGGAAACGACTCTTTAGACCTCGAAGTGTGCCAGCGACAACTTCGCGGAACCTCACGAAAGCTCCACCCGTATGAACTAGTAAGATATCTGGCCTGAATCGCTCAACCTCAGTAGCGATACGCAGGAGGATTTTCTCGGGATTCCTGAAGGATTCCTCCCGACCCTCTTCCAGTGAACAAACGAAAGTATGGCCGAATTCATAATTCTTTGCGCTTTGCAATAGCGCCAGCCTCTCAATTCTGTGCTGGGTCATCTCGTCTTCGGATGGGTCGTATGAATGCAATACAAGCACACGTTTCGGTTTTTCTCTCATACAAGTGCACCACAAACCCCAAGTTTTTCTGCATCACTTGCTGTCTCGCTTTACAGAGTAATTCAATGTCACATATAAGTCAACCATATACAAAAGCTATGTTAGAGGTGGTGCCGTGGAGATTTCAGGGGACACATCACCTATTTCTGGAGATTTCAGGGGACACATCACCTATTTCTGGCTCCCTTCTTCCTTTCACGCCAACGTTTGGCTAGATTGCGACACGTCTCCGGGACGCCCCGCTGTTGCGTGGACATCAAAGAGATGCCTCTGACAGGTCGGGTTCGAAGGCAAGATGACAGAAAGGCAACCAGGAGGTAAACTGAGAGATATCCATCAGAAACGGCGCGCGCTTTCAGAGATGTCACCGGAATTTATCCTGACCGGAAGCAACTTGGGAGTTGCCCTGCACTTGGCTGCCGCCAAGGGGCCGACAGCTTGGCAGTTGCCCCGGAACTGCCAAGCAAATGCTCGACTCTGAAGGAGGTAGCTGGCTTCTCTTGGGATGCACGCACTGCCCTTGCCTCTTTGTGGCGAACATCTATACTGAATCGTATGGACTCGGGAAACGACCAAGAGAGGCGTGGGTGCCCCCTTCCCCGAAGGGACTGTTACGAAGTGCTAGACTTGGTGAATGATATCCTGATTCACCACTGGGGAGAGGTTCGGAACCAGGAGGGCATAACTTGGGATGTAGTTATTCCTCTCTATTGCGCAATCCAAGATTCAGCCAACTCCCTCAGACAGCTTGCGCGTAACGGACACGTGCGGGACAGCTTCTGCATTGCTCGTTGTATTCTTGAGACAAGCTTGAACGCTACTTACATCCTATCTGCTGGGAAGAATGCAGCAGAGAGAGCGTACCGTCACTACATGCAGAAATCCCTACGAGAAATCGATCGAGATATCGACTTCATGTCCACGTACCTTGACGCGAGTCCGGCGAACCACCCTGACTGGCACAGGTCCCCTGAACTTGGGGACGCTCTTGAGGAGTTCACGGATTCTAGAGGCAGGGAGAAGAAGAACTGGGCCACAGATCCCTACAGCGAAAGGATAGCCGCTATCGGTCGCGAGTTCGGCAAGAAAGAGGCTGAAATACTCCGCGTGGCAATGCACTCGATCTATCGACCTGCTTCCGAAATCCTGCATGGAACCTTCTACGGCGCGATGTTTGCAGCCGGAAAGGCGAAAACGCCAGAAAGGTTCCAAGATCATGCGGATTTCGTTGATTGGCTTGGAGATCAGTTGTCCATGGTGCTCTTGATGAGTAGCGCCGCGATTTCAGTCATGCTCACAGCTATAGCCACTTTGATCGGATCCTCCGAGATGGCAGCAAAGGCGAGAGCCTCTCTACTCGAATCCGCAAAGAGTTTTTCTGCCGACGCCAAGAAGTCCTAGCTACTGGTGAATCTGGGAGACATAATTTCGTAGCGTGGGCATCGGGGAAGGTCCATTCCCTGCATACGGGGCAATCCGGTGACACAATCCTTATTCCCTGCGCCTTGACCTTCTGCTCTGTGAAGCCCTATGTCACGTCTCCGAAACAACCTTATGCTGCGTGGACAGCGAAGAGATGCTTCCGACAGACCGGCTGTAAAGGAAGGAGGGTAGGAATGCCCCGTGAACGTGAACCGAGAGCCTCACTTGAAAAAGCGCGCGCTTTCAGAGATGTTCCCGAAGTTGTCCTGTTGCACTCAATTCGCCGGATGACAACTCAGGCGATGAGGTCAAAAGGCAAGGTTTTACCCCTACACCGCCTTCTGCTCCCCTTTTCTAGGAACCTCATCTTACTGTCTTCTGCGATAATGGGGGTGGGCGAGCGGACGAAACCACCGGTCTTGAAAACCGGCGAGCCCTAAAGCTCCGCGGGTTCGAATCCCGCCCCCTCCGCCAGCCCTGTGGAATAAGCCCGGCTCCCTGTATTCCACGGGGCCAGATACGCGCCCGTAGCTCAGTAGATCAGAGCGTCGCACTCCGGATGCGAAGGTCGGAGGTTCGAGTCCTCTCGGGCGTACACTCCATGTGGGGTTAGAGAATGTCAGGAAACAGGCTGACCCTCTCGATACCGGTGTCAAGTGTAGGCTTGACCCTCTGCTTCTGCCCAGGCTTCGAAGTCTGGCCCGACCATGCCAAAGCCACTGACAGCCCACATGACCCGACTTGCCGCTTCTGCCTCAATGCGGTTCGTGGTTTCTGGATTGCCCAAATCCATCATCCGTTTTCTGAATTCCGGACATTCGCGCCACTTTGCCAGTTCCTTGGGCTCATGGAAGATAATGTCTTTGTATGAGTTCAAGATCGCTAGACGTCTGAACTGGCGTAGCCTGCCGTTGCTTATGCCGTCAATGATCCTCCAGTGGTCCTCCGGAGAGGGCTTTCCGAGATGGATCATCAGAAGAAGCTTCGGCGAAAGGATCGCCGTCACTCTTCGGTGCCCAATCATGATGGGGGAGTCGCATAGTGGAAAGCAATGGTCTTGGGTGCGGTAGAACACCCACTGCGCCCCTGCAAGCGGATGACCTGCACGAGCTAAAACTAGTGGATTCCCCCACGCGTTCTTGATAAGCCAGAAGTACTCGAACTTGTCCAACCCGAGTTTCTCCGTGGCACTCATCATCACGGCCATCATCTCGTGACTCCGCATCGCATGAATCACCAGCGTGGCAGTGAGAAGACCCTTGTGCTCTGGTGACGAAACTCCCCCAAGACGTGCGGCTTTGATGATGCTATCGTATCCACCCAGTTTTTCGACTGCTTCAAGGATGTCCTCGAAATCGATGTACAGAGTCTCAGGGTGATTGTCTACGTATTTGGCGAGGCTTCGATACTTTTCCGGGAACCAGCGGGCAGCAAAGCGCTTCATAGAAGCGGGAGTTAGCTTTGCCACGCCCATGTTCTTATCGTAGTGAACGTTTTTCACGGTAGTCTTTCGGATTCTCCCCGAACGTACATTTAGAGCATAGACCCTTTGATCCCGCGCGGCACCGCTAACTTCGGCTCCAGATATGACCGAATCGTAGTAGTGAGTGTTCCACAGTGCAATCCAGAAACACGGGTTATAATGATTCCTTTTCGTGAATGCATTTCCCAAAGCCGCACCCCCAGTTCTACCACACGTTCCTGCGAGTATCTCCCAAATCCGAAAAGAGACCACTGCGTGATGCCTGCATTTACACTGCGGTATTCATAGTCTTTTCTTCGAAACCTGACGGAGCGATCTGGAACGACTTTTGCGTGTCAACCCTAGTCGCCACATTCCCGGTTCAAGGGAATCTTACCCTCTGAACCCTCCTGCAAGACAACCACGCCGAATTGATGAAGGCTGCGCAGACAACGCGATACATCGGCGAAGCCGATATGATAATTCCCCACGATCGCTTCCTTGCCATCTTCGCTTATTCGTAGCATTACGGGTTTGCCAGGCTGGATATTGCCTTTGGCGATAATCTTATCCATATGCTCGATCTCACCTCGCACGTCTCTCACCGCTTTTCTTCGAGCGTCTATCTGCTTGCGAAGACGCCTTGTAGTGTTATTACCCACTAGCGCAGCTTTTAGCCGGTCCAAAAGCTTGAGAAGTCGCGCCATCGCATTGATGCAAGTCTCGAAGTGGTCAATGAAGCGCAGGAAGTGCAGCTGTGCGCGGTCTCTTCTCTGTTCCTCAACGGCCAGACGTGCAAGCTCGTATTCATAGACGGCTTTGTCAACAAGCCGGATGTACTCACGTGCGTAGAGGCCCTTCTTGTCAGTTCCCATCAGCCCTACAAGCACCTGTACAATCAGGTACTTCTTGAGAGGGACGTTCAAGTTTGATAGATCGGGGAAACACAAGTTCTCAAAACTCATATCCACATCAATAATACCCACTCAGTCAGAAGACATCAAAGCCACAATGCCCTGCCCCGAGTTTTCCTTCATTGGACTGTTCAGAATAGACCTTCCGGAACTGGTTTGAACTCGGCGAGGTCAGGTGGATCAAACAACGAGGCCAGGTTACTCAAGGAGCCCGGTCTTATCATTCGCCTTGGCGGAAGGTGGTCGACTAGACTAACTCTGGAAGTAGAACAGCCACAGGGAGCTGGTCAGTATCCGTCTCCTCATGGCATGCTATTCTGACATTGCCTGGCCTTGCCGAAAGGGGTCGAATGCGCGCGCCAGGCTTTCCACGTATCTCTCAAGCCCAGTCAGAGCTCGCAATGCTTCGGTGTAGGCTTCCATCAGACCATGCTCCCAGACACTTCGCGCAATGGTCGCAGATCCCTCTTCAGCTAGCACTGCAAGCCAGTTTGAAAACCCGCGGAGCGAGCCTCGAGAGGCCGAGAGTACTGCAATAAAGGACGCCAATTTAGGCTGTACCCCAATGATCTCATCTGCAGATGACGAGCGAAGCGCATCTGTGATCTTGGACAGAATAGAAGAGATATCGCACTTGAACATTCTCAGCGCGAGTGCCTCTCGTCGAAGTGTTTCCCCGATGTCATCTGATCGTAAGAACGCGTCGAATGCCCACTCGACTGGGTTCACAATCTGAGGACGTAGGGAGCCCATGTGTTTCCCAATCGCGCGCATTGTTGGTCCCAATGACTTGTCGCGGGACACGAAAACAACTGCCTCGCAGTCGTCTGGCTTCCTGGCAGCTATCTGAGCAAGGCAGGCGATGTTCAGGGCATCAGATCGAATTGACATAGGGTGGCGCAAACCTTTGCGGCGCGCAATGAACTGAGCCGCGTCCATCTCAATAGCCCGAAGTTCGTCTGTAATGCGTGTCTCCTTCCATGGCCGCACGATGTCGTCTTGAATCGCACTGCGCAGTGATTGCAGCCCCAAGAGTACGGAAGTCGGCTGAGCCTTCAGACCTCGCCCTGACGCAAGATTCGCTGAGATTCTAAGCAGTCCGCGAGACTCAAGCCAGAGGAAGCGAAGAATCTCTTTTAGGGTTCCTGGTAGGGCGAAGATCGGTACTCGAGAGTGCCGAAACAAGGCTATCGTAGCCGGGTAGAGCTCATCTCCTCCGATGCCCCCTTGGGCAAATGACCACAATTCCGAGAAGTCGGCTGAGACGATAGCCTTCGTACGCTCTGCATGGAAACTAACAGCCTGTATAACGTTCCCGGCAAAGTCCAAAGCGCGCAGTACTTCTGGATACTCAAGGATGCTCAACAGCTCCGCAGGTGGTGTTCGAGGATTCTTCTGAAGGCATTTCGCTTGCTCAAGGATCGCGCTCAGAAGCCGATCCTGGCGTTCGGCTTGCAGACGTAGCCCTATGAGTAGCTCGTCTTGTTTCTTCAGAAGCGCGTCATGTGCAAGCCGGGTTTCACGTTGCAGCTCCTTTAGTACACCTGTGTGACTGGTCACTTCCGCGAGCACTTCGCTGACCAATAGGAAGAGCTGATCTGATACAGCTTCGAACACTGCCATGAGCTCCTGTGATACAGATTTCTCGAGTATCGCCTGACTGAGTCTCTCGATTTCGGCCTCAGAGAGCACGTGCCTTTCACCAGCATGTTCGCGCAGAGTCTGTTCCACAGTGCGGACAAGAGAAAGCAGTTCCTCGGTGGCAGAAGCATCTTTGATTCCGAATGCTGCCTTCTCGAGAGCTGAGCCAACCGCCGGAATCACTAGAAGACCTGCTCGAAGCAAGGTTTCTACGAACAGGCGTACCTTTCTTCTGACTCCGGATCCGACCTGCCAGTCGTTGTCTGGATGGTCCCTCGACATGCGTGCCTCCGAGCTTCCCATTCCCGCGCTCTAATGAAGTGCTGCGCGCCTCATGCTTCCAGGACACGGCCTTGCCGAGTCTAGACTACTAGCAACGACCATGGCAAATCCGCGAGCACGCAACGAACAGAGAGCCTACACTTGACACCTAATACGGTTGCACTCCCCCTTCGGAGCAGATGAGGATTGAAACATCGCGACAATGCGGCAAAGATCGTTTATCCAGTCTCATTCAACGGATGCTTCTCGAACTAGTGAATTGGGGAATAATCGCCTGGGGAAAATCGGGCGACATATAGCCTATTTCCGGCTCTCTTCCTCCCAGGTCAGCGTTTGGCTAGATTGCGACTCGTCTTCGGGAAAACCTTATGCTGCCCCGACGGCGAAGAGATGATTCCAAGGCGTGCGCTTTCAGAGATGCCTTTTGGCTTCTTTGTCTGCTGCATCCTAGGGCTCTACACGAGGCTGGGGGCAATATCAAGTTGGTCAGAACCCGAAGGGCGAAGGACTATCCTCGTAATCCCGGATCAACTCTCATGGTTCTCCTGCTTTCTGCAATCAACGTCTGTTCCTGTATACTTAATAGGCGTATCCTTTACTGAGACCGGAGGCTGATCACGATGAAAAGGTATCAAGCAGTTGTGGAAAGGTGTCCTGAAACGGGTTTGTACGTTGGATACGTACCAGGTTTTCCTGGGGCCCATTCGCAAGGAGAGACTCTCGACGAATTGAATGCAAATCTTAGAGAAGTTATCGCAATGCTCCTCGAGGATGGCGAGCCGGAACTCGAGACTGAATTCATCGGGATACAGAATGTAGTGGTTGCTTGAATATGGGCAAGGCACCAATTCTGAAACCTCAGGATGTTGTCTCAATATTGCTCAAGCTGGGCTTCGTCGAGGTTCGTCAACGGGGGTCACACAAACAGTTCCGTCATCCGGATGGAAGATGCACAACCATACCTTTCCACAAAGGCAGAGACATCTCACCTATCTTGCTGCGCCAGGTTGCAAAGGATGTAGGCCTTGACCTGGAAGAGTTCTTGCAGGTTGGGTAGATGAAGCCCAGCCAACAAACCTATGCGCCTACAGCTTGTATCCTATCGTTCTCAGGAACTGTTTGCGCTTTTTGATGTCTTCGTCGGTCTCCATGCCTTTGGGGGAGACGCCATCAATGACGCCGAGGATTCCGCGGCCTTGCGAGGTTAGTGGTAGGGAAAATCAGGGGACGTATTACCATTTCTAGCTCTCTTCTTCCTTCCAGTCCAATGTTTAACCAGATTGTGACATGCCTCCAGGACAGTCTTATGCTGCTTAGACAGCGAAGAGGTAACACCGACAGACCGGCTGTAAGGGAAGGATGTTAGGAACGCCCCCGTGAACGTGAACCGAGAGCCTCACTTGAAAAAACGGCGCGCGCGTTCAGAGATGTTCCCGAAGTTGTCCTGTTGCGCTCAATTCGCCGGATGACAACTCAGGCGATGAGGTCAAAAGGCAAGGTTTTACCCCTACACCGCCTTCTGCTCCCCTTTTCTAGGAACTTCATCTTACTGTCTTCTGCGACAATGGGGGAGGGCGCCCAGAACAGTTTTTGACTTCGACCACGCAGCAGCTACAATATACCGTCGGAAGATAAGGCAGGTTGTGAGAAGATGCGAACCAAGATGCGCGATAGCGAAGAGGTGTTGAACCTTGCTGAGACGGCTAGGTTTGTACGAGTGAGCCAGAAGACTCTTCGGGAAATGGCTCGTCAGAAGAGGGTGCCGTGCCAGAAAGTCGGTCGGGAATGGCGCTTCCTCCGGCGGCACCTGGAGCAGTGGCTTGCTGGTTCGTCAGGAGCACGTGCAGTATCGGAGCCTGGGGCACCATACCAGCCAATGCTCTTTCCAGACGCAGCGACAGCTGAGGCCGAAAAGAGCCGCTCTGGCTTTGGCGACACCGCTTTCACGAAGAACCGACGTGAGCCACTGCACCGTTGGGTACCGTGGATTGCTGGTTTCTCAGCAGCTTTTGTCGAAGAGGTCTTTGACGCAGCAGTCTCTGGCGATCCATTGAAGACCACTATCCTCGATCCCTTTGCTGGAGTTGGCACAACCCTTGTGGAAGGCCTGAAGCGTGGACACAACGTGGTGGGATTTGAGATCAATCCTTACGCAGCCCTTGCGTGTGACATCAAACTATCGTGTGGTTGGTGTAGGCTGAAGCCGCTCTCGGACACGATCAACAAGCTGGAGAATCTGCGACGCAGTCGGTGGGTGAGAGACGCACAGCCGATGTCTAAACCACCCTGTAACTTCAGGAGCAAGAGGGCTTTCTTCAGTCCCGCTGTCGAGCGTGAAGTGCTCCTCCTTCAAGACTTTATTGCCGAACAAACAAACAGCTTCGTCAAGAAGGTGCTCAAGGTCGCCTTGGGCTCTGTAATGGTTGGTTTCTCGAACTACTCGTATGAACCAAGCCTCAGCACGCGCACCGCTGCAGGCAAAGACGAGATCGAGTACGCAGACGTACTAAAGATCTTCTGCGACAAGCTATGGGAAATCGAGACCGACATTGGGTTCTTGCAGCGGCATATGAAACGCTTTGAGCACAAACCCACAGCCAAGGTTCACCGCTATTCCTACCTCGATGGTTCTGACTTGGTACCTTCGT
>Ga0315533_1001192_pt1 | contig 20382 bp, 13 predicted proteins | sample SalMarSW160130MG_FD_203081 | JGI IMG/M metagenome (GOLD analysis project Ga0315533, IMG submission 203081) | Salt marsh sediment microbial communities from the Plum Island Ecosystem LTER, Massachusetts, United States - Salt Marsh Sediment SW1601-30 ... | reverse complement strand
AAGCTCTACGGCTTCATGAAGAGCAAAATGAACGGCACCAAACTGTTCCTCCACTCATGCGGCTCGGTCTACGACCTGATCCCCGACTTGATCGAGATGGGTGTGGACGTCCTCAACCCGCTCCAGGTATCGGCTGCAAACATGGACAGCAAGAAGCTCAAGGCCGAGTTCGGCGGCGACATCATGTTCTGGGGCGGAGGATGTAACACGCAGTCCGTGCTGCCTATAGGGACCGTGGACGATGTGCGGGCCGAGGTGAAGCGCCGCATCGGCGATTTCGCGCCCGGCGGCGGTTACGTCTTCACGCAGGTACACAACATTCAGCCGGGCGTGCCGCCTGAGAACATCGAGGCCATGTACGACGCCGCATTGGAATTCGGCGCGTATTGACAGGGGCCTCTTTCGCGTTCCGCACACTTGCAGTATGCGTGTAACACCGGGCTGACGGCTGATAGCTGATAGCTATTGGTGGCATTTCGCTCAGCAGAAACGGCTTATTGTGGAACTGTTGATCAGTAAGTTTGACACTGTACCTACGCCCCGCCACGCAGGAGCCGGCCTGGTTTCGGTTCGGGATTGAACGCCTCGCCGTCCACGACGTGTTTGCCGTTGATGATGACGTGTTCGATGCCGGCGGGGAACTTTTCGGGGTCGAAGAAGGTCGCGCGGCTGGCTATGGTGCTGTAATCGAACACGACGATGTCCGCGTAGGCGTTCTTCTCGAGTTTGCCGCGGTCTGTCAGGTCGAAATGCCCCGCGGGCAGCGCAGTGATCTTGCGCACGGCCGTCTCGAGCGGCAACATTTTCATCTCGCGGACGTACCGCCCGATGAACTTCGGATAGCAGCCGTAGAACAGGTGTGACGGGCGGCCGATGCCCATCAGGATCGCATCGGTCGCAATCGACACCTCCGGGTGCTTGAGCGCAGCGTACATAGAGCGCTCCGTGAAGGCATCTTCCGGTTCGGCCATCGACTGGAACACGAGGATGCGTCGGTCTTCCTCGAGCAGTAGATCGCAGGCCGTGTCGAAGGGGTGGGTGTTGCGTTCGCGGGCGATGTCCACCAGGCGCCTGCCTTCGTAGCGCCTGTTTTTCTCCGAAGCCACGGCCATGATCCGCACGCACTCCCAGCCCATGAGCCGGAACAGGTTCAGCGTCCACGCCTCGGGCCCGACGTGCGGCCAGACCATCTCTGCATGCTCGATGCTGTGGCGCATCTTCCGGCGCTGTTCCGGGTCGGCCAGGCGCGCGGTCACAGTCTCGGAACCGCCGGCCAGCGCCCACGGTGGAAAGAAGGCCAGCATGTGCGTGAACGCCGTGGTGGTGGGCATCACATCCATGCTTATCCGGAGGCCACGCTCGCGCGCTTGCATCATTTGCTTGATGCGGTTCCTGATCGGCTGGTCGATGGGAATCGGAACGGTCCACCACTTCGACAGTCTCGCCAGGCCGCGCACGGCTAACCTGAAATACGGCCCGAGCCGGCCGTAGTCGGGCACCCAGAAGATGTGGGAGATTTCCACCGGGATATCATTCTTCGCCCCAACCTCGATGACCTCGTCGATGGCCTTGTCGAGCGTGTTGGAGTAACTGCGAAGGTGACTGGTAAAAATGCCCTCGTGCTTCTTGAGAACCTCACCCAGGCGTATCAGTTCGCGCGTGTCGCACTGACTGCCGGGGACGTACTGCAGGCCCGTGGATAGGCCGATAGCGCCTTCCTCGAGCGCCTGGTCAAGGGCATTGGCCATGTTCTCGACTTCCTCGTCCGAGGCGTAGCGCATCTCGGGGCCGGTCTCATTCAGCCGGATCAGCCCGTGCGGGGCAAGGATGGCAGTGTTGAGCAAAAGCCCGCGAGATTCGAGCACCTCGAGGAACTCGCCCATAGTCTTCCACTGGATGTCCTTCTCGAAATCGAGCTGTGTGAACATCTGCACGTATTCTTCAACCGCTTTGGGGTACCTCTCCTGAATAGGCGCCATTCCCATCCCGCAGTTGCCGCCGACAAACGTGGTGATGCCCTGGCGTACGAGCGGCTCGTGCAGCGCGACATGGTCATCGCGGAAGATCGAGAGATCGGCGTGGGAATGCGGGTCCACGAAGCCGGGGCATACTATCTTACCGGTGGCGTCGATCTCTTCCTTCGCCTCGCCCTTCTCCGCGTTGCCGACAAGCGTGATGCGGTCGCCTTGAATGCCGACGTCTGCGCCGAACCTGGGTTTGCCGCTGCCGTCGACCACTATGCCGTTGCGAATCAACAAGTCAAACATGATGCACGTGCTCCTCTGCGCCCGAGATCAGACCTGCTCGAGAATCTCCCGGGGCGTGGTTTGCGGCGAGAGGACAGCGAGAGCATCCACACGCCGCGGGTCAAGCCGTTCGCCCAGTTCCCTGAAAAATGTGTTTTTCGCCTTTGTAGACGCGAATTGTTTTCCGGTCCACGGGCTGAGATAGCCCATGCCGGCTTGCGCCTGCAGCACGGTGTGCGCGTAGATGATGTGCGCGCCTTCGAGAAACGCCGGCATGACCGGCTTCAACTCCGGGGCGTCGAAATCGTCGACGAACTTCTGCCCATAAGCGTTCATCTCGGTCCCGACAACGATGGGAAGGCCCCTCGCCTGGGCAAGCTCCACGACGTTGTAGAGATTGTCCAGCTTGACCCTCTTCAGTTCCGGGTCCTTAATGTTCCAGTCGCGGTCGGGGATGATGTTTAACGCGGCCGCGCCGTGTTCCGCAGCCACATCGAGGAGTTTCTCGATGTCCTGTTCGGCCGCGCTTAGGCCGTCCAAGAAGGCGTAGGCCGGGATGGCGCCCATTTCGAGAATAAACGCGCTGACCCGTTCCAATGTGGGGAAGTCCGGGCCTTTCGGTTTGACATAGCCCACTCCACCGGCCTTCATCGTCTTCGCGCGGATCAGCCCCTGAAACGTCGGCGGGTCGTCGAACAAGGCCTTCAAGCCGGCCGGGGCGCCGCCGAGCTTCCCTGCCCAAAATGCCGCCCGCTGGTCCGCATCCGGGATAAGCTCGCGCGCCTTCGTATCGTACGCCATGCACAGGTGGCGTTCTGTGGCGTTGCCCTTGGGCGTGAGAGGAAGCACGTCGCACTCGTAATCCAGCACGACCGGACTCAGGTAGGCGTTGACGCGCTCCATGATGCGCCGGTTGCGGTGCTGGGCTGTAGTCTTAAGCGATTTGAGTAACGCGGGGTCTTTCGGCGTCGAGGAGGTAAACCCTGCGCCGACATAATACGCAATGCCAGGCTCGCCGGGGGAGTTGATCTCACACGTGCCGAACTCCGGGATGTACACCCGGGTTTCGATGCCCGCACAACCTTTCAGACCCAGTGCACGGCACGCTGCCAGAAACTCGTCCACGGCGTCCAGTACGTCAAAGTCGATGCAGCCCGCCATGAGTAATCCCTCGCAACGCGCCCGCCACGCAATGAAAATCGGGGAATAACCGTAGCCGTTGTACGAGAACGCCGTGTGGCAATGCAGATTGACTATGTTCCGCGACTCGGGAAACACGACTTCGCCCTGGGCCACGCGGTTGCGCAACGCCTCGAGAGCAGCCTTGCGCTTTGTGGGATCAAAATCGTTCAGTTGGGCTTCGAGCTGTTCTCTCGTCAAGGCCATGTGGCTCTTACGCCTGTTAGACTCCTCCGCAGGTCATCGCGAGCGGTTTTGTGAGGATGGTACACGAACGGGGTTGTTCAATACTACCCGCGTTGTCAGGGAGGTTACATAGGAGTTATAATTCAGGGGAGGGGGAATTGTCCGATCGAGCACAGTGCACGGTGCACAGTTGGTCGGTTTTTTATCTCGAATTGGGCTTGATGGTATCAACAGGCGAAGGATAGAGAATGGGAAAGCCGGATATTGTCGAATTTCTCAAGGAGCACGTAGCGCTGTTCCGCGGGTTCCCGACGAACCGTCTCAAGGAACTCGTCGATAGCTCGGAGGAGATGACGTTTGAGCCGCACGAAGCCATCATCGAGTGCGGCGAAGAGGGCCGTTTCCTGGGGATACTCCTGGATGGGGAAGCGGAGGTCTCGATTACCGACGACGCAGGCGAGAAGCACGTGATCAACATACTTAAAGTGGGGGACATCCTGGGCGAGATCGCTCTCATGACTGGCGACAAAACCATGGCCAACGTCATTGGGGCGACGCGATGCACGGTTTTGATCGTTCCGCAACACCTGTTCTCGACGGTGTTGATCACTCATCCGCCGGCGGTGGCCCACCTGTCGCGGTTGATTGTGAACCGACTGAAGGTCTTTTCCTACGACGAAAAGGGCCGTGAGTTGGCCGCGACTGCGTTCCGCCGCAGCGACGACCCTTACGGGTTCAAGCTCAAGACCGACGACCCGATGCGGTTGTTGGTCGTCAACTGCGGGTCGTCTTCGCTCAAGTACAACCTGTTTGACACGGCCGACGAGAACCGCAATGCCCGCGGGGTCATCGAGCGGATCGGCGCCGAAGGCACGCTTCACAAGTACGAATCTCAGAAGGGCCGCGTGGAAACGGAATTGCCCGCACATAGCCACGCCGAGGCATTCACCGAGATGGTCGGCGCGCTTACCGATGCGAAGACCGGCGTGATCGGTTCACCGGTCGAGATCACGGCCATCGGTCATCGCGTGGTCCATGGCGGGGACAAGTACAGCCACGCGACCATCATCACCGATGACGTGCTCGAAGAAATTGAGGAACTGAGTCAGTTAGCCCCGTTGCACAATCCCGTCAACGTCGTCGGTATCAGGGAGTCCATGCGGTTGTTCCCGCACGCGCCGAATGTCGCCGTGTTCGATACGGCGTTCCACCAGACGCTGCCGGCCTACGCGTATCTCTACGGCCTGCCGTATGAGTATTACACAGAAAAGCGCATCCGGCGCTATGGGTTCCACGGCACCTCGCACATGTATGTCGCGCTCAAGGCTGCGGAATACCTCAAGCGGCCCTTCAACGAGCTCGAGATGGTCGTGTGCCACCTGGGCAACGGCGCGTCGGCTTGCGCCGTGGACCATGGGCGTTCTATAGACACGACAATGGGGCTGACGCCGGCCGAGGGCCTCATCATGGGGACGCGCTGCGGCGACCTGGACCCGGCCATTCCCGTGCACCTGATGCGCACCGAAGGCCTCGACCACGAAGCATTGAATACCCTCATCAATAAGGAGAGCGGGCTGAAGGGCCTTTCAGGCATCTCCAACGACATGCGCGAAATTGAAGAGGCCGCCAGTGCCGGCGACCACCGTGCCCTGCTCGCGTTCAAGACCTTCTGCTACCGCATCCGCAAGACCATCGGCGCCTACGTTGCCGCTATGGGCGGCGTGGACGTGCTGATCTTCACCGGGGGCATTGGCCAGGGCAGCGCCGGTGTTCGCAGCCTCGCCTGCCAAGGGCTGCGCTACATGGGCATCGTGATTAATGAGGGTAAAAACCGCAGTACACGCGGCTTTGAATGGATCACCGACATTTCCGAGGAATTCGCCCCGGTGCGCGTGCTGGTCATCCCCACCGATGAAGAGCGCATGATCGCCCGCGAGACGCTCCGCGCACTTAGCCAACACCATGTCACCCAAATCATCCAGGGCCAGGAACCTATACCCATTCCGATCGAGGTTTCCGCGCATCATGTCCATCTGTCGCCGGAGCACGTCGAGGCGCTTTATGGTGAAGGACACGAACTTACTTACCTGAAGGACCTGTCGCAGCCAGGCCAGTACGCTTGTAAGGAAACGGTCGCGCTAGTGGGGCCCCGGGGGCGTGTCGAATGTGTTCGGGTGCTCGGCCCGCCGCGCAAGCAGACCCAGGTCGAGGTCTCGATGACCGAGCAGTTCCAACTCGGCATTGCGCCGCCTATCCGCGCCTCCGGCGATCTCGAGGAAAGCCCCGGCGTGACCATCGAAGGCCCTGCAGGGTCGGTTAGCATCGACAAGGGCGTGATTTGTGCCATGCGCCACATTCATATGGCGCCCGATGATGCCTTGCGCCTGGGGTTGCGCGACCGCGACATGGTCATGTTCAGGGTCGAGGGAGACCGCGAGCTGATCTTCGGCGACGTGCTCATCCGCGTGCATCCGAAATACCGCCTGGCTATGCACATCGACACTGACGAAGGCAATTCCGCCAACGTTAAGACAGACGACATAGGTTACATCGAACGGATTCAGAGCCGCGCCTGAGACGTGTAATCGAATCCCCGTGCACAGTGCACAGTTGAGAGGGGGCTACTCCCCACGCCCCATATTTTTTAGTGGCCCGTGTTTCATTAAATCACATAATATAGTGAGAATAATACTATATATTATATACTTCCTATAAGAGAAAAGGCGTTGTGAAACACATACACGGGAGGGAGGAAATTCGTCGGATGCGAGCACGAGCACGGCGGTACGGGCACGAGCACGACGGATACGAGCACAGAGCACAGAGCACGGTGCACTGTTGAGAGGTTGCGCAATACTCCTTGGGTTATCCATTATCGTCGTGCTCGTGCTCGTGCTCGTATCCATGGCCGCCGGGGCACTGCAAGGTTGTCGGCCTGGCCCGCGCGTTAGCCCAGGGTCACTGGACTTCTCGGTGGGCGAGACGACGCTGTCGGTTCTGGTGAACGTGGGCGCCGCGGACAGGTCATGGTCGGCGGAGTCGGATGCCCTGTGGTTGACGCTCGAGCTGTCGTCAGGCGCCGGCCCATGCAGTGTGACCGTGACTGTTGACCGGGACCGCATGACGACCGGCGTGAAGCAGGGGGAAGTCACGGTCACGGCCGGCGATAAGCACGCGACCATCTCGGTCTCCGCCACCTGCTTGGGCGAATGGCGCCAAGCGCAACGGGTGACTGCGGGACCCGAGAAGGTCCGCCGGCTCGGACCGCTCCCGGTCGGGGCGGCGTTGCGGCTCGGCATCCTCGAGGGGCCGAAACCCGTTCGGGTGGGCGTTTGGGTCGGCAGCCAGGCGGTCGAGACGTTCGAGACCGGTCCGGAGACCCGGTGGAAGGACCGGCGGATAGAACTTGCCGGCCGGGGACCCGTGGGCGCCGACTGCCACGTGTCGTTTTCCAGCGAAGCCCCGTTCTGGCTGGGGCCTTGCGAACTTGTCGGCGAGGACCACCCGTCGGCCAACGCGTACGCCGTGTACGCGTGGTACGTGCCGCCCCCGGACACCGTCTCGCAGGATCAGCTCGAGCCGGCGATGCGCGAGGCCCTCGAGGCACTGGGCTACATCGACTGACCGGCGCTACAAACGGGAGGGCGAGACTCCAGTCGAGCCGTCGGGGCGGGTGCGGCTCGACAGGAGTCTCGCCCTCCCCCTTGGCGAACCTTCGAGCAGCCTAGTACCCGCGTCCCATAACGCCGTTTAGGTACGTGACCGGGTGGTCCCGCCGGTTGGCGCTCGGGTACCGCTGCCATTCGACATGCCCGTCCACATACAGCACGTTGCAGCCGCCCGGTATGTGGCTGAAGTCCTCGTCCTCGTCGATCTGGTCCCACATAGCCGGAAGCTCGCTCTGGGCCACGGCAGAGGCCGCCGGGTTGTTGATGTCGCTGATCAGGAACCGCTCGATGCCTTCCCGGAGACGGTACGCGACGCTGCCGCCGCCGCTCCCGTAGATCTCGAGCGATTCACCCATAAGCGCCTCGATCTGAGCGGCTTCCTCAGCGTAGTACGTCGGCAGAATGCCCAACAGCGTCGCCGAGTCCACGTTGAGGTCCTTTTCTAACTCCGTCACGAACTGTTCGACAGTCGAGAAACCGCCTACCATCTCATCGTACAGCGTCTGCCCGATGACTCCCAGCCACGCGTAGCAGTCTTCCGCGGCGTAGGCGTAGTACACGTAACTCCGGTCGTCGAACTCCATGGGGTTCAGCGTGCCATCGGGACCCGTGCACCATGTGGCGCCCGGGCAATCGAGGAAGTTTTCCGGGGGCGATGTGGCGTCCGACGGACAAAAGTAGATGTTCATGTCCGTAATATACTCGGGATAGATGAGGTTGCCGGCCGGGCAGCACTCGTACCCGCCGGTGGTGTCCCAGTTGTCCACGCCCATCCGGGGCCACTTCTCTCCCTTCGCCTCGTTGGCGTACATCTTGAAGACGAGTCCCCATTGCTTCAGGTTGTTCTGGCACGAAGCCCGCCGGGCCGCTTCCCGGGCCCGGGCCAGCGCCGGCAACAGTATTGCCGCCAAGATGCCGATGATGGCAATCACCACAAGCAGCTCGATCAGGGTAAAACCTCTACTACGCATAACAATTCCTCCTCTTGTTCACACCCTCAGATCGGGTGTGCCGGTCGTCCCGGGTTCTCCCTGCATTCAAAATGCCCTCAGGAACATGACTGTAGTATATATCATAGACCCCGCGGCGTCAACAAAAGTTCGCATCAAATGCGGCGCCGCCCCCGCCAGGTCCGGTTCCGTCTTCGCCGGGTGCGCCGTGGCGCGCGGACGACCCTGAAGTTGGAAACAACTCTAGTTGCTCACCCGCGACTTGCTGCCGCTCCATGTCCCGCGAGACGTTCAAGACTGACCCCTTGAATCGAAGGTTCGGCCTTTCCCTGACCTAAGCCAGGTACTACGGCCTCGGCTGACTTCTCCGTATCCATCGCGACATGTTGCCCTCGGCTATCAGTTCACGATATCAGGGGGAGACTACCCCGGCAAGCTGGTCCATCAGGAAGACCCACGTGCTGCAGATAGGCCACTCATCCTGATACCTGATGAATCTCACGTGCCCGTCCATGTAGAGGACGTTGGCGCCGCCCGGGATGTGGTTGAACGAGGGCGTGCCGCCAATCGGGTCCTGCGGCCAGACTGAAACGTCCCACATGACGACGATGTCGCTCTGCGCGCGGGCCGAGGCCGCCGGGTTGTTGATGTCGGTGATCAAGAAGCGCTCGATGCCCTCGCGAAGCCGGTAGATCGTCTGACCGTCGTCGAGGTGCATATCGTCTTCGTGGAGACCCGCCCAACGTGGGTCGTCCTGGGGCCAACTGGCGCCCGGGGGCGAGCCGTTCCCGAGCACGTACGGTGGGCCGATAATCGCGGCGATGAGGAACGAGTTGAGGTCGCCGATGTCAGCCGGATACTTGTCCACCGGCACACCCGGCGCCAAGTAGTGCTCGGGTTTCAGCGCCCAGCCCAGATACTGGTATGAGATATCCCAGAACCGGCATGGCTCGAGGGGGTCCGCGTGGTAGTAGTAGTCGAACTCGTCGTCCTGGGGGTCCGAGGGGCACTTGGCAATGTTGACGTCGCTCCAGTATTCCGGATACAGGGCAGGGGAGTTCGGCCACAAGTGGTTCTGGTTCACAAGCGGACTGGCGTGTAGGCACGTCCCGGCGTGTTTCTTCAGCATGGAGGGCCACTTCTCGCCCTTGCTCTCGTTGGCGTACATCTTGTAGATGAGGCCCCACTGTTTCAGGTTGTTCTGGCAGCTTGCCCGTCGTGCGGCCTCGCGGGCGCGGCCAACGCGGGCAGCAGGATAGCCGCCAGAATGCCGATAATAGCAATCACCACAAGCAGCTCGATCAGGGTAAAACCTCTCCTATGCATCATGATTCCTCCTCTTGTTCACACCCTTAGATCGGGTGTCCCGGTCGTCCCGGGTTCTCCCTGCATTCAAAGCGCCATGAGGAAAATATCCACCATATACAGCATAGACCCGGCGGCGGTTTCTGTCAACAGAAAAGTCTGCATCGTGCAACCAAATCCAACCTACCCGTCATTGCGAGCGAGAGCGAAGCGACGCGGCAATCTCGCTCCGGCCAAGTCCTTGCACTTAAGGAGATTGCCGCGCTCCCTGCGGTCGCTCGCAATGACGGGGGCGGTGGTCGCCTCCCGCAAGGCGCTGGAGCGGATTTGTGGCCTTATTTGTGTTGAGCTGTACTTAGGCTGAAAACTTCTGTCAAGAACAACCGGAGGGACTCATCATGAAGGGGCTAAGGCGGTCTGAATATGGGGCGAAACGCCAATGGGCTCATGGGTTTTCGCTCCGAGGCTGCAGGAACATGGAGACAGCACCCGAGAACGCAAATGAAAACCCCAGGGACACAGGTTCCTGGGGCGCGTCTCGATGTGGTGCCCGGAGCGAGATTTGAACTCGCACACCCAACGAAGGGCACTAGGTCCTTAGCCTAGCGTGTCTGCCAATTCCACCATCCGGGCCTCAACGCTCCCTATCATACCCGATGCAGGGCCGAACAGTCAATGCCCAATCTTCATCGGCTCGGGGGTCATCGAAGCCGGATGCAAAACCGTCATCGGACGACGGCTCAAACAATCCGGAATGGAATGGACCGTCCGCGGCGCCAACGCCATCATCGCCTTGCGATGCGCCACCCTCTCAAACCGAACAGAAGAATACTGGGAGCAACGCGCCGCATGAAAACCCCAAAATATGACGCAGGCGGATGCACGACATTTTAGTGGGTTTTGTTTGCGCCCGAAGCTTTCCTAAACGGCCGGATAGGCATATAATGGAAGGTAGCCGTTTCTTGTATTCTACATCATCAAGACCGGCTTGTAAGGACGGATATGTGAATGGGCCGACATTGGTAATGCCGCGTGAGAGGCTTTACCTCGGGGTTGCACCATGAAGGAGGGTCGACATGTGCATGGGCGACGTATTGATGCGCAAACCGGGCCGCTGGGCGGTGTGGTTGGCAAGTTGCGTGGTGATGATTATGGCGGTGTCTTGTCAAGAGTCAGGGGATAAAGAGCCTGCGTCAAAGGCGGTAACGCGGGGAATGGCGCCTTCCGCTCCGCAAGAAGCCCGACTTCGGCAACGCGGCGTGGAGGAACCGTCTACACCCGAACAGGAAGGAGTACAGGCGATGGATTTTCAGCTATCGAGTTCGGCATTCGAAAACAACGCAACTATTCCGAAGAAATACAGCGGCGACGGGCCGGACGTGTCACCGCCGTTGCAATGGACCGACCCGCCGGCCGGCACGAAGAGCTTCGCGCTCATTGGTGACGATCCGGACGCGCCCGTTGGCACGTGGGTGCACTGGGTGGTCTATGCAATACCCGCGGACGCACGGGGACTGCCGGAAGCAGTGCCCACGAAAGAGGAATTGGACAACGGCGCTAAACAGGGCACCAACGATTTCCACAAGATCGGCTACGGCGGGCCCGCACCGCCACGTGGAGCTTATCATCGCTACTTCTTCAAGCTATACGCGCTGGATACGGAGTTGGCACTCGGCCCGGGCGCGACGAAGAGAGAACTCCTCAAAGCCATGAAGGGACATGTCCTCGCGGAAGTAGAACTCGTAGGCCGATATAGGAGATAGGGGGATATTGCGAGATAGGGAGATATCGACTCATCTGTAATATCCCCATATCCCTCAACATCGCCCTATCTCCCAACATCTACCTACGCCGGCACGGCGATCCCGCGATTGGCGTCCCAGGCGAACATCTTCTTCTCGAACCAGGACTGGTTGGCCATGCAGACCGACACCACGCCGTATAATCCCAGTTCCGCCGGGCAGTACAGGTCGGCGCCGTCGCGGATTGCGGCGTGGTGATTCTGATGATGTGGAATGACGTCTTCACCGCCGGTCTTCTTGTGTTTCTCGAGGACCTCGCCTGAGCCCTGCTCGACGATCTCCCATCCCTCTTCTGTGAAGACAAGCGTCGCTTTGTACCCCCGGATGCAATGCTTGTTGCTCGTATCGTTGGCCATGGTGCCCAGCACATGGACGGTCATGCCAGGCGTGATCCCTTCCGTGGCCGGATACTCGAGGAGCATCTCGAAATTATCGGGGAGGTCGCGCCCGTCAGGCCACAGGTAGATTCCGCCCATGCCGACCGCGCGCACTGGATAGGTCAGTCCGCAGGCCTTGATGAGCCGTGTAATCCGGTGTACGAACAGGTCAGTGGCGATCCCGCCGGAATAATCCCTATAGTTGCGCCACTCGAAATACCGACGCGGGTCCCAATCGCGTTTCCGGGCAGGCCGGAGCCAGGCATCCCAATCGAGGTCGTCGGGCTTGGCCATGTTGGGGTCGGTGCCGCGCCGCCACGGGCCTTCCTCTTCATAATGACGCACGTAATCGATTTGAGCCTCCACCACGGGACCGAGCTTGCCCGCGCGAATGGCCTCATAGGCGCTCGAGTAGCTGTCGTCGGCCATGCCCTGCACGCCCACCTGTAATTTCAGACCCGTCTCGTTGACCTTCGCGAGGACCTGTTGCGATTCCTCGATGGTGTGGGTCAGCGGCTTCTCGCAATAGACATGCTTGCCGGCGTCGAGGGCCGCGAGGGTCAGGTAGTCATGCGCGTGCTCCGGCGTGGCGATCAGCACATAGTCCACATCCTTCATAGCCAGGATTTCCCGGTAATCTTGTGTCACCTTCGGGGTGCCGGCGTCTGCGTCCTTGATGCGTTCCTCGAACTCGCGTGCCCGCTTTTCATACACGTCACACACGCCCACGATGCTCAGGTTCTCGGCCTCCTGGCACATCCAGAGCAGCGCCCTAAGGTGTGAGCCCGCCATGCCGCCACATCCGATGAACGCCATGTTCAGGCGCTCGTTCGCCCCGGCGACTTGCCCGTAGCTCTTGGCCGACAGGGCGGCCACGCCCGTCGCGGCGATTCCCGTACGTTTCAAGAAGTTCCGTCGTGTCATTCTGGTCTTTTCAGCCATTTCAGGTCCCTTTCCAGTTTACGTAGTTTCAACAATCCAACAGCCTACAACATGTTCTTGAGCCGGCGTAGAGGCCCACGCAGAGGCGCAGAGTGGCACAGGCTGGCAGCCTGTGCTACCCTTTGCCGGCTTTGCGCCTCTGTGTGAAGGTCTCTTTGCCCCATAGTATACGGATTTGCAAAGGCTCGCTCCAGAACGCCAAATTGCAGGGAACCCTTTCTCAAAAACCGGGTTTTACAATGAGTAGGATGCCGCTTCCCATAAGCCGTAAGAAAAAACGAGTGTTCTCACAAAGTACACGGCTTGTGAAACCTACAAGGTGGTGTCAACAGTCCAACCGGCGATAGACGATAGCGTTGGAAACAGGCGGAGGCCCGGTCCATTGGACACGCCGTTCCCGCATCGTGTATAATAGTTTTTCCGTGAACCCGTGGAAAATGAAGAGTCGACACAAGCGAGTAGTATGAATAAACCTCCGCCATTCTTGGCCGCGCTTGCCGTTCTGGTCGCGCTGGGCTGCTCGACGATGCACCACCGCGAGTCCGCCGACCGGGAGGTGTATCAGCTTATTGCCGAGCGAACGCCCGAAGTGCCGGGCATGATGCCCCTCTTTAGAATCGATCCGGTGGACCTGTCGCTTGAGGACCTTCCGGTGGTGACGGAAGAACCCGTGGCGGTGTTTGAGGGGAAGCCAGGCAAGTTCCTTGGCAAGGACGGTGAAGCCGAAGTCGGAGCGCACATCCTTTCATTGGAAAAGGCTCTGGAAATCGCGGTGAAGAACAGTCGCGAGTACCAGAGCCACAAAGAGGCATTGTATCTCGAGGCTCTGGCGTTCACTGAGACGCGTCAGCGTTACCGGCCGGTTTTTTCGGGCAAAGCCGGCGGGGATTACTCGGTACGAACCAGGGATGCGGTCAAACTGTCGGGCTCAGCACAAGTGGCGCAAGCAGCGCCTGGTTTAATCACCGATTTGGGCGCCCTGACAGGGGCGCCGGCGGACCTGTTGAGCGACTATGCGAATGTTATCGAGGCGGCGGCCACAGCCACTGGTGCAAACGCCCCCCATACGGCCATCGAGCAAGAGCGCAGTGTTTCAGGTATGACATCATTTGACGTCAACATGCTTATGAAAGGGGGCGCCCAAATCGCGGTGGGTTTGACCTCCAATTTCCTCCGTTTTCTTACGGGTGACCCGGACGTAAGTACCTCGTCGGCGCTGGTTGGAACCATCACGCAGCCCCTGTTGGGCTCAAACCGGCGCACCGCAGCCGAAATCTGGACACAAGCCGAGCGGGACCTGCTCTATCACTTGCGCTCGTTCACACGCTACCGCAAAAGCTTCACCGTCAACATCGCCTCGGCGTATTATGGCGTGCTGCAACGCCGTGATGAGGTGCGCAACGCGTGGCTTGGCTATCAGGCCTTCCTGAAGGACCTCGAGCGCGCGGCAGCCGAAGCGGCCGTAGGAAGGATCACGGAGAGCGACCTGGGCCGTACCAGGGAGGAGGAGCTTCGAACCAACAACCAGTGGATCAGGGCGATCCAAAACTACCAGGATGGCCTGGACGAATATAAAATCCTGCTTGGGCTGCCCACGGATGCCAAGATCGTGCTGGACGACACGGACTTGGAACGGTTGATGGAGCGGGGCTTGATGCCCGAGCCCGACTTTACGCTCGAGGGCGCGATCAAAGTCGCCTTGGCGGCCCGGCTTGATTACTACACCGAGCGGGATCAACTGGATGATTCGGCCCGGCAGTTGAAATTGGCCCAGGATGACTTAAAACCAGACCTGGACCTGGACCTCGGCGGTTCGGTGAACACGAAGCCCGGCGATCACTTTGAAGACTTTGATTTCAAGCGTTACAAGTGGAGCCTTGGACTGGACCTCGACCCTAAGCTGAACCGCAAGAAGGTGCGCAACCGCTATCGCAAGTCTCTTATCAACTATGAGGAGGCCAAACGCAGTTTCGAGCGGTTCGAGGACGACATTAAGCTGCGGGTGCGCCAGGCGTGGCGTGAGCTGGAACAGGCCCGGATTTCCTACGAAATCCAGCAGAATTCGCTTAAAGAGAGCGAGCGGCGCGTACTGCACCAGGAATTGCTACTCGAGGCCGGCCAAGGGAAGGCCTTGGACCGGATCGATGCGCTGAACGCCCTTATTCGGGCGCGCAACAGCGTTTCGACGGCGTTGGTGAGCCACACCACTGCGAATCTGCGACTCTGGCGGGATATGGGCATTCTGTACATCAAAGAAAACGGACAGTGGGAGGACATAACCGATGTCTAACAGTCGTAGCACAGGGCATTTGAATGACCTCGTCAAGCGGTTCTTGCGCAAGCGCCATCTATGGATGCTGGCGGGTCTTGTCCCGGTGGCGATCGCGTCGATCCTGTTTTTCGGCGAGAGCGAAGGGACACGCGCCAGCGCCACCACCTTCGTGGTCCGGCGAGGGCTCCTGCCCATTACCATCGTGGAAGGGGGAACCGCCGAATCCCTGGCGCCGCAGAAAGTCAAATGCGAGGTCAAAGCGCGTGGGGGCGTGAAGATTCTCTCCATTGTCGAAGAGGGCTATCGCATTACCCAGGAAGACATTGAAAACAAGAAAGCCCTCGTTAGACTCGACTCGGCCGAGCTCGAAGAGCGCATTATGGGCCAGGAATTGGAGTACCAGCGTGCCAAGGCCAACCTTTCTGAAGCGCAACAACAATACGAGATTCAGGAAGAAACGAATGAGAGCACCATCCAAGCCGCAGAACGTGAAGTGAACTTCAAGGCAATGGACCTCCAAAAATACCTCGGCGAAACGGTGGCGAACAAGCTGATCGCGCAATTGAAACTGCGCCGGGCCGTGGAAGCGGCCGAGAAGACAGCCCAGGTCGCCGAAACAGTAAAGCGGGAAGCGGACGCGGTGGCCGAACATATCGAGGCCGGTAGGACCCCCGAAAAAGCAGTGGGCAAAGAAGACGACGCCATTGCGGGGGCATCGCCCTTCAAGGACCATCTCCCCGTGATCGAGACAGAGAAAGCGGGGGCTGCGGACGCAACGACCGCCAGAATTACCGAGATGGTGAAGGCGGGCCTGGCGGACCCGAGTAAACAGGGAGAACTGATGGCCGAGCTGGCCGAAATGGCTAAGAAGAGTGGCAGACCGCTCGAGGAAATGCAGAAGGAAGCGATGAAGATCATGGGGTCCCTGCAGGGGGGGCGCACCCGCAGAGCCAGGAGGCCGGCCAAAGGACCTGACGCGCTGGATGACAAGGTGGCCACTTTGACTAAGATGGTCCAAATGACTGGTGCGCCGCCCGACGCCATCAGGGCGGCACTGGCCTCGATGCGCGGGCAAAGCGGCGACTCCGCATCCATCATGAGTGATGAAGAACTGGACAAAGTTGTTGAAGATGCCGAGAAGGCCGCCGACGAGGCCCACGAGGCTGCCGAGGAGGCTATTAGGGAGGTCGAGCAAGCCGCCGAAGCCGCAGGGGTTCCCATGCCGGAATCTAATGGCGGCGTTCCCTCGTTGGCGTTCGAATTCGAGCCTTTCAACTTCCGGACCCTCGCCGAGGCCGCCAACCTGGCCGGCGAGGCTGAGCAAAAGCGCAGGCTTCTGGAAAGCGACATCATGCTGGAGGACGTAGAGCTGATAATGGCCAAAGATAAGCTGACCGGGACCCGAAAGCTCCATGAGCATGACTTCGTCACGGACATGCAACTCAGAGGCGACGAGATAGTCGTCACGCGGCGCGAGATCGGCCTGGAATCGAAGACGATCAGCAAGAAGCTCTTCTTCCGGTATACCTTTCCTAAGGAGGCCGAACAGGCGTTCTCAGAGTACGAGGAAGCGTTGAGGAAGCTGGATCGGGCAAAGCGGGAGGCGACCATAAAGCTGATGAACGCGAAAGTCAATATGGACGCCACGGCGGCCCGATTCGTGATCCAGGACATGACCAGGCAGGATTACAAAGAACAATTGGCGAAATCCTTGATTTACGCCACGCACGAGGGCCTGGTCGTGTACGGTGGCGAGGAAAGCAGCCGGTATTATGGGGGTAGTGAACCGATTCGCGAAGGGGCCCTAGTCCGTGAGCAACAGACCATTCTCACGATCCCCGACATTACCCAAATGTCCTTTTTGGTCCCCATCCATGAGTCGTCCATCAAGAAGGTCGAGAAAGGGCAGAAGGCGAGGATCAAGGTCGAGGCCTTTCCCGATGAGCCTTTCGTTGGCGAGGTCACTAAGGTGAGCGTGTTGCCGAGTTCGCAACGGCGTTGGATGAACCCTGACCTGAAGGTTTATGAAACGACTGTCTCGGTTGAAGGCGTCTACGAGTGGCTCAAGCCCGGTATGACGGCCGAAGTCGAGATCCTGATTGAAGAACTCCACGACGTGCTCTATGTGCCTCTTCAGGCCGTCTCAAGCGTCGGCGGCCTCCGGGTATGTTACCTGGCAAGCGGGGACCGCCGCGCGGTAGAGACTGGGAAATTCGACGACAAGTATATCGAGATCAAGAGCGGCCTCGAGGAAGATGACGTAATTCTCCTGCGGCCGCTCGAGGGCGACAGGGAGGCCGAAGAAAAAGAGGAGGATGAGGGCGAGCAGCGGCCCGAAAGCGAGGAGTTGGCCAAAACCGACTCCGCAGCGGCGTGAGCCCGGTAGAGCGACTACGCGCGATGGCAAGAACACCGATCGTAAAGATAGAAGACATAAGGAAGACTTACCAGATGGGTGTGGTAACCGTGGAAGCGCTGCGGGGCATCTCACTGGAATTTCATGACGGTGACTACGTCTCCATCATGGGCCCATCGGGGTGTGGTAAATCGACGTTGCTCAACGTGTTGGGATGTCTGGACCGGCCTACGTCAGGTCAGTACTTTCTTGCCGGCGATGACGTGTCGCAGTTGGACGACGACACACTTTCGGCGATTCGCGGGATGCGGATCGGGTTTGTATTTCAGTCTTACAACCTGATTCAGCAGTTGTCGGTGCTGGAGAATATCGAGGTCCCGTTGTATTACCAAGGGTGCCGCGAGACGGAAAGCCGGGAAATTGCGCAGGAATTGGCCGTGCTGGTGGGGCTGCGCGATCGCCTTCGACACAAACCGTTCGAGCTTTCCGGCGGGGAGCAGCAACGGGTGGCCATGGCCCGGGCGTTGGCGAACGATCCGCTGATCATTCTCGCGGATGAACCCACGGGCAACCTGGACTCCGCCTCTGGAGCAGAGATACTGGCGCTTTTCGACGACCTCCACAACCAGGGAAAGACCTTGATCGCAGTGACCCACGAGGAAGAAATCGGGCGACGGGCAAAGAGGGTAATTCGTCTCCGTGACGGACAGGTGGAAGATGACCTTTACAGATAGGCGTCGGTCGTTCGAACGGTTGCCGCACCATCCACTCTCGGTAGCGCGCCTCAGGCACACCGTGGCGCTGGGGCTGAAGAGCCTGTGGAACCACCGGCTTCGTTCGTTGCTCACTGCACTGGGCATCGTGTTTGGTGTGTGCTCGGTGATTGCCATGCTGGCCATCGGTGAAGGGGCCAGTTACGAGGCCCAGGAACAAATCCGCCAGTTGGGCAGCAACAACATCATCATCCGGAGCGTTAAACCCCCCGAGGAGGAGACGAGCACCGGACAGCAGTCACGGGGCATCGAATATGGTTTGACGTACGCCGATATCGACCGCATCAAAGAAACGATTCCCAGCGTGGAGATCAAGGTTCCCGCGCGAATCATTCGCAAGGATGTGTGGAACGGGCCCCACCGTCTTTATTGCGACATCTTCGGGACGGTCCCGTGGTACACGGAGGTGAACAATCACCGCGTCGCGCAGGGTCGGTTCTTCAACCGGCTCGAACTGGATGAGAGGTCCAACGTGTGTGTGCTGGGCCAGACTATGGCTGATATCCTGTTTCCTCTTGACCCGCCTATCGGAGGCACGGTGCATGCGGGCACCAATTACTACCGTGTAATTGGCGTGATGGAGCCTAAATCGGCCGGCGCCGCTGCAGGCGCCGGCAACGGTGGGCAGTTGGAGCAGGAAAAGGCCGCCGCCTCGGCCGCAGCTCATCAGATGTTCATCCCGCTCACCACCGCCAAGGCCCGCTTCGGGGAGACCTTGATCGAGCGGCGGAGCGGCTCATTTTCAGTAGAGCGCGTCGAGCTGCACGAGGTCACGGCCAGGGTGGCCAGGCTCGAGGACGTGACCGAGACATCCAAGATCATCGAGGCCGTGTTGGAATATCACCACAAGGAGACGGATTACGAAATCACCGTGCCGCTGGAACTATTGCGCCAGGCCGAACGCACCAAGCAAATCTTTAACGTCGTTCTCGGGGGCATCGCCGCGCTCTCGCTGCTCGTGGGCGGCATCGGGATCATGAACATTATGCTCGCCAGCGTGACCGAGCGCACCCGCGAAATCGGCATCCGCCGCGCGCTCGGCGCCAAGCGCCGCGACATCGTCATTCAGTTTCTCATCGAAACGGTTATTTTGTCCGGCGCAGGCGGGCTCATCGGCGTGGCGCTGGGCATCACGATCCCATTCTTCGTCGAGATGTTCGCCCAGATGCCCACCATCGTCACCCCCTGGTCGCCCATCATCGCCTTTTCCATATCGGGCCTCGTCGGCGTCGTCTTCGGCCTCTATCCTGCCCTCCGTGCCGCCAACATGGACCCCGTCGAGGCCCTCCGCCACGAGTAGCAGCCGCCGGCGGCCCGTGCATCCCCGACACCTCTTCCACAAAAACCGTGACTGCCCTGGTAGATCGATTGCACAATAACACGCTTTCCCGTTTCTAACCACGGAGAACACGGAGACACAGAGATGTAATCCACGGTTGCTAACCGTTCTCGACCACCTTTTGTATATTCTAATGCAAAATGTGAAAGGTCCCACATATAACCAGAGCGATCGCACCGGCTAAGCTGTATTTGCGCTCCGTGTCTCCGTGTTCTCCGTGGTTAAAAACTGTACTACTCCACTCGTGATTTCTCACGTGTTTACTGCTATGTTGTTTCGGAATCAGCCCACTAGTTTTCTCCTGTTTTCTGAGGTCGGCTCCTTACGTGGACCAACGGCTTGCGCGTCAGCGGCCAGTGGTCCGGTGCATGCGCTTGTTATACGTAGCGTCATAATTGGCACCGCTTCGCATCGCGTCATTGCGAGGAGCGAACGAAGTGAGCCACGCGGCAATCACTTGAACCAATGGCCTTTGTGGCAAGTGATTGCTTCGCTACGCTCGCAATGACGCGAGGGCAGCGCTCGTGCGATTTTCCGTCAATATGCGGCATTATTTATGACGTTCTGTATAGAAGCCGCTGGTTTTCATCACTCATGATCAGGCCATTGCCAGCCCTTGGGCATTTCCTGACGTAGACCGACAAAAGGGGCATCACTGTACAGATACAGAAAAATCGGCTCTAGCTTTGCGATTTCATCTTCTGGTATTTCGTCGAGTTCTGGCTTGGAGCACTCCACAAGGACCAGCCGATCTTGCTTTGCTGTTCTCTTGATGTAGTCGAGGGCCTCGGTGGACGTGCCAAGATCTGAACCATCACATCGGATAGCCCCGTGTGTGACTGTGACTCGTATTACCTCTCTGTCTGGTTCGGGAAGCTCCGGCCTCGACAAGAAGGCGACTGGCAGGCCGTAAAGGCTTCCTTCGTGCAGAAACGTAACATCGCCAGGTGACCCGGGGGAAATCTTGGCCTTGATGATACCAAGACC
>Ga0315533_1001190_pt1 | contig 20452 bp, 16 predicted proteins | sample SalMarSW160130MG_FD_203081 | JGI IMG/M metagenome (GOLD analysis project Ga0315533, IMG submission 203081) | Salt marsh sediment microbial communities from the Plum Island Ecosystem LTER, Massachusetts, United States - Salt Marsh Sediment SW1601-30 ... | reverse complement strand
ATCAAGGTATTGCTCACCCCTCCACTCCAGCGGTTGCTCATCACAATAGCTGTCGCACCAGCCGACGCCCAGCAGCCGGTGCCCGGCTACCACCTCATGACCCACACCCAAGAAAGCCTGAGCCACGCCGCCCACCCCCAGCACCAGGGCTAACGTTACCGCAACGCCAATCAGGATTATTTTCCTCTTCTTACTCATCCGTCAGCCCCTCTTGGCTAATCAACCGCTCCAAAGGTAAAAGTCCTCACCGCTTGGTAGTAGACCATCTGCGATTCCGACATCTCAATATCAGAATAATACGGCACCCAGCCCGGGCAGGTGTAGACAGGGAACCCGCCATTGTCATACATACAGTCGCACGACGTGAGCTCCACACACTGGCACGTCCCGTCAATGCACTTGACCCCGGGTGTCTCAGACAAACACGCGCAGTCACCTACGCAGCTGGTATTTTCCACCCAGTGGCACGGATTACCATAAGTCTCGTCGGGTACGCACATACAGGCGGATTCATCGTAGTTATAATGTTCGGTCTTGAGGAACTGCTTCATCCAGCCCGCCAGGGGGGAGACACGGGCTCGCCACCACCAGCCGTAGGTCTCACCGTCCCAGATAATCTCCACGGTGTACTTGTCCATATGCTGGGGCGGCTGCCACCAGCCCTCTGTCTCACTGGGCTCAACATACTCCGACAGATAGAACTCCCAGATTTCATGAGGGCTCAATTCTCCGGGAATGGGGGGTACCTCGACCCATTCGCTGTCGTATACCAGCTCTTCAGCCTCGTTAAGGATAAACATCCGGTCTATGGTGATATACCGGTCGCAGTTGGGATTGGTGACGATGAACAGGGTATCAAGGTATTGCTCTCCCCTCCAAGCATCCGGAGGATCCCCTTGCTCAGCCCAATAGCTGTCGCACCAGCCGACGCCCAGCAGTCGGTGCCCCGATACCACCTCGTGACCCTTAGGCATCTGAGCCTGGACCAGACCGCCAACCCCCAGCACCAGGGCTAATGTCACCGCAACGCCAATCAGAATTACTTTCCTCTTCTTACTCACCTTTCACCTCCCTTATTCTGTTTTTAGGATATTCAAGTGATTAACCAAAGACCTCCCCCCTATATTGGCGGGGAGGTCGGTATGTTCAGTTGTTCACACAGCCCTTCTTCTCCTTCTCAGCGGTAGGAATATAGCTAAGAAGATGGCCACAGCGATAATTGGTCCCACGATAGCCCAGTTAATTCCTGCCGGAGGTGCTCCTGGTGGCCCAGGTGGAGGAGTTACTTCTGGTGGTGCTGGTGGGGCTGGTTTAACGGTAAAGGAACCAGGAAGACCGTTGACATCTACCGAGTAGCTGCCGGGGTCGGCTCTGGTTACGGTAAAAATAACCTCCTGGCTACGGTCAGGAGCCAGGGTTACAATCTTTTCTGTCTCCTTTACCCCGTCTATCTTTAAGGTTACCCTGTAGTTACCTTCCCTGCCGCCGCTATTAGTCACCGATAACGTGATGGTTACTGTCTCTTCGGGTTGAACCTCTGCCGGCTGGACAGATAGGTTTGATACCGAGAAGGCAGGCGGTGGTGGAGGGGTAATAAAGCCAAGTATGGCAAAATTGGTGAAATGTATTATATCAATCTCAACGGTGTTGTCGTCAGCGTCAACATCGCTGTCTATTACCACCCATTCCCCGAGGTCCTCATCGTAGTAAGCCAAAAGCAAATCCTCTTCAGCTATACCATCGGGGATATCATCCTGGTCATAGGTATAGATTATGGTTATCGTTTCGGAAAATTCAGCGCAGTCAGGGTCAAAGTCGTAGGCTAGACCGATGATATTGGCACCTTCGGGTGGGGGTGGGGGGTCGGTTACCTCGGTTATGGTTATTTCATCTATTAATTCATCATCGCACAGGATACAGACTCCAAATTCGGCATTCAGGGTTACCTTACCGTCGTCTGAGGTAACCAGAATCTCTTCCCGCAGACACCCCTTGTCAGTTATCCGGTAGGAAGTAACGTCGCCCATCATGTCAACATCAATGTAGAGTGGTGATGGACCGGGTGGTCCTCCTCCACCACCAGGAGGTGGGGGTGGTGGTGGGGATGGTGGTCGAGGTGCTGCTAGCTTAGCCGTTAAGTCCAGCCCCCACACCTCACCACTATGGAAGGTAGCCACCCACTCGGGGTCAACATCCTTCCAGTCCTCACCTTCCTCTTTTACCCTTACTTCCTCGGCGAGATTACCATCAACATAGAAGGTAATCTCACTGAGGCTGGGAATGGTATCCTGGACCATAAGTTTGGGGTCGCCGCCGGACGGTCCGCCATATTGACCGGGTATAGTCGTCGTCAGGCTCCCCTTAACCTCATCACCTACCTCAGCCGTTATCACCGTACCTTCCAGGGCATCTACGATGTCGCTCATGTCATCCTCGGAATAGACCTGCACTGAGCCGTAGAAGAAGTGGGGATACATTGGTGCCTGGGCAAAGACAGCACTGCTGGCAAGTAACGGTATCAGCAGGCTAGCTGCTATAGCTAATCTCATTATTTTCACTTCGCACCTCTATCCAAATTGGGGAGGGTACCAAAGCACCCTCCCCAATCCCTAGTTACGGCCCTATTATGAGCCCCCCGAAGTAGCGGTATATCTCGACAAAGATGATGTCCTGAGCCATTTCATAGATGACGACGTCGCAGCGCAACATGACCAGCTCGCCACAGAGTATCATCGGCTTCTCAAACACGGTGTAGTAGATATTTCCATCCACACCACCGTCCACGGCTTTCCACTGTAGCTTGGCCATAGCCTCAACGTAGAATGCCAGGGCTTCGTCTACGGTGGCGTTACCATCGAACTCCAGATAGAGTGGACAACCCTCAAACTCAAGCAAGCCGAACAAGGTCTCCCAGACTATCAGGTTGGTGCCGGGGCAGGTCGGAATGTCAAACGGCACATACAGCACATAGATGTAGTCGGGACCGTAAGCGTTAACCTCAGCCAACATGCCGACTATCAAGGTGTAGGGTTCACTGGGCAATTCGATGTGTTTCCAGAAACCAATGTAACCTTCAGCGTAATCACCATCTTGGTACAGTATTCCTTTGCCGGCGGACTGCCAGTCACAGGCTGCTGGCATCTCCTCCTCGTAGAAGTTGAAGAAGTCAGCAAGGGTAAACTCTCCCTCATATCTGCTCATGCTCCACTGGAGACCGCCAACGCAGGCCAGGTCTGGCATCATGTAGCAGAACTCCTCGTCCATCCAGTCGTAGTATTCTATCATGGTGGTGCCCGGGTAGGACGGGATGCAGCAGAGGTCTCCGTACGATGGGCACCAGACTGAGAGTGATGGAATTGGCTCCCCAATGTCCTGCCAGTCGCGGTGTATCTCCACCTGGATGATGCCTGACTCTATTTCTGGGTCAAGATTGTAGATGTCCACCCACAAGAGCAACGTGACCGGCTCGCCACAGTAAAATTCTGGCTTGGAGAAGAGGAGTTTATACCTCATGTCGCACATGGAGCACGTGCCCTCGACTTCCCACTGTAGCTTGGCCATAGCCTCAACATAGAACTCAACCGCTTCCTCTATGGTGGCATTGCCCTTGAACTCCAGATATGGACACTCGCCGCCATCGTACCAGGTCTCCCACAGTATCAGGTTGGTGCCGGGGCAGGTGGGAATATCAAACGGTGCGTAGGATATGTCCAGGTAGTCAGGACCGCCAGCGTTAACCTCAATGTTTATAATGCACATCATAGTGTAGGGTTCACTGGGCAATCCGATGTGTTTCCAGAAGTTAATGTAACCATACCCTGGTTCCAGTATTCCTTTGCCGGCGAACTGCCAGTCGCAGACCTCGGGCATCTCCTCCTCGTAGAAGTCGAAGACATCGCCAAGGGTAAACTCACCCTTATATCTGATCTGGCTCCACTGGAGACCAGCATAGCACTCCGGTACCTCTATGTCACAGTCGTCCATCCAGTCGTAGTACTCCACCATGGTAGTGCCTGGGTAGCGCGGGACGCAGTCAAGGTCTTCGTGCTGTTCCAGGGTCAGGCTGAGGAATACCGGGGTGTTGCTGAAGCCAGCCAGGGTATCGTCTCTCTCCATAAATACCCAGTAGCCGCCGCCAACGGTCATATTGGGTATTGGCGGCACGGCTTCGGCACCGTGGTGCAGGTACTCCCAGTCCTCCTGTCCGAAATACCAGTCGTACATGATGGAGCCACAGCAGGTGGCGCACTCATATTCCTGGTAAACCTCAACGTACTGCCTCGGGCTGTCAACGATGATATAGCCGCGGGTGCCGTCGGGAGAAATCTCCTCAATGGATATCAGGGCATCATCTACCGGCATAAATGGGTCGTGGGGTGGACTTACCGCCAGACCAATCAGGTTCCAGCCTTCGTGTACGCCCAGGCTCGGGGCAGCCGTGGTATTGCGGTCAAATATCAGCCCCAGGGAATCAAAGTTACTCGCCTTAATGGCTATAGCATCCAGAGGTCTGAGGATGGCATCGCCCACAATCACGCCGCCACGGAGTAGTCCGCCATCGGTTAGCTGCTCCCAGGTCTGGAGCTCGCTGTTCCACCTGATGGCGGTGTCATAGTCCAGCCCGAGCCCGCCGCCCAAAGCGGTCAGGTGTTCCCAGTCGTTGATGCCCAGGTTTATCGGGGTTGACCTCAGGTTCCAGCCTTCGCCTACCGGTAACTGCTCGTCAACAATGGCTATCTCAATCGTGGTCTGGGTCGGGTTGCCCGCCCAGTCGTATACCGTCACCGGAACCTCAAGCTCGCCCGGCTCTATCATCAGGAAGAACTGTTCCTCACCAAGGTAGGTTAGCAACTGTGTCAGACACCAATTTAGGCCTACACCGGAAGTCCATACCGTATTACAACAGAAGGGGTCGTCACACAGCCTCAGTACACCAGCCTGTTCCCAGGCCTCTACCACCGCGGGCGGGAATATGTCTTCCAGCTTGGTTCCGCCCAGAAGCTGCTCCACGCCATCGGCGAGGTCAATGGTAACATACCTGACGCCACGAGGTACCTCAGCGTCAACGTCACTGGTAATAACACAGTACCGGCTGTCGCCATCACACGGACCGAGGCTAAATGGACTTTCCGCTGTCCACGCTGAACCGGTTATCTCGCTCAGGGCGGTGTAGATGGAGAGCATATCGGGGGTAGCCACCGCCATATCAATATCGGGTCCGGTAGTATCCCACGGCGTATCCGTCGGGTCGGTGTCATAGGGGTAGGCTGTGGTTTCCCATGGCTCGTATAGAACATAGCTGGATACGGCATCGCCCTCGCCATAGGGGTTGGTGCCGCCATGAAACGGACCATAGGATTCAGGAAGATGACTGTCATCACCGCCCCACCAGTTCCAGCGAGCGTCAACATCCTCAGTTCTTAAGTTGTACACACCGTAGGAGTCAATATCGGTGTTATCGGTAATGTTGTTGTAGTAGATAACGTTGCCCATAGCATTAGAGCCGAGGAAAATCCCGCAGTAATGGTCACCGACAGCGCCGGTGTTACCCGAGATAACATTCCTCAGGATGTCATTGTAGCTGCCCTCAACCCAGATACCATCCAGTGTGTTGTCGGAGATAACATTGCCGACAATGCCGTTGCGGCCACAGGGGCCAGCTATATAGACGCCAATCCGGTTATCGGTGATGGTATTATTGACGATGGCATTGCAGTCGGAGTCACCATTTAGCCGAACCCCGGCATACGCAGTGGTGCCTTCTATATGCTCGGTGATGGTGTTACCGCTAACGGTGGCGTAATGCACATCGTCGAGGTCTATCCCGTAGCCGCCGGTACCGTTATCATTAATGAAATTATCGTTAATAGTAACCTCACCAGCACCGTCGTTATTGTTGGCGACTTCAATGCCGTCCTCGGTGTTGCCAACAACGGTGTTATCGGGTCCGATGGTCAGGCTGCCAGCAGGGACATTGTTAACCTTTATGCCCGGACCTATATTACCTCCGTAGGTAACCGGTTCATCAAGAATGGTCTCAGTCCACTCGCCAACATCATTCCCCGAGATGGTGGTATCACCAGAGGTGGTCTCAATCCATATCCCGGTGTCCCAATCATTCTCGGCAATCTTGTTGTTGGTGATGGTCAGCGAGCCGCTGCTCGCCACCTCGTCGACATATATTCCCTCACCGTTGAGGGTGCCGGTGAACTGATGGCTACTCTCACCGTCATCCTGAGTCCAGGCACCGATAATATTGTCTTTGATGGTAACATCGCCATTTACAGTGCCGGGTGAGCCAAGCTCAATGCCGTCGTTACTGTTCTCAGCTATCTTGTTGCGCTCAATGGTGACCACACCATTCTCGCCTACACCATCAATATAAATACCATCGTCGCCGTTACCAGTAAAGCAACCGGTTGGCTCAAGTCCATAGTCATAGGCACCGATGATGTTATCGGTGATAGTCAGCCGACCATTGACCGAGGAATCAGCTACAAAGATGCCGTAACCATCATTTTCCACAATCTTGCTTTCGTCAATGAGGATAGTCCCGGTGTCGGCAATTTCATCAATTTCTATGCCATAGCCGTAATTACCATCATATCTTCCGACGTCAGCATCGTAGTAGCCGCCGATAACGCTATCGGTAACCTCCACCGTGCCTTCAACGATATCCAGGTAGATACCGTCCCCGTCTGTGTCACCATTATCGGTGATAATGCAGTTGTCAACGAAGATACCGCCGTCAAGGTCGCCATCAGCGCATATACCGTAGTCAGTATTGTTGTGGATGAAGCAGTTCTTGACGGTAACCGTACCCCCGTGAGCCAGGCCATCACTAATATAGATGCCACAATCACCACCACTAATGGTAAAGCCGTCAATCACGGCATGCCCGCTAAACGGACTAAAGGGACCCACAATCATAATCTCTGCGTTACCGATGTTGTCAATAATGGTATCACTCCAGTCCGCAGAGGCGGACTCCAGCGTCAGCGACTTGTCTATGACAGTGGTTGGCTCGTCGTAGGTTCCGGGGTGGACGATAACGGTATCACCCGGGTCGGCAGCAGTAACAGCAGTGTTAATTGAGCTCCAGAAATTTGGCGTTGAGCCCAACAGCTCGGCGGTATACATTACCTCTGATGAAGCAACGACGTCGGTGAGCACGGTATCAATTCCCTCGTCATAGTGCCTGTCAGTACCGCCCTCTTCGTCCTGGAATACTATCACCTCACCATCAAACGCATCCAGGTCACGGTTGGCGAAAGCCTTAATCCAGGTCACCGACTCACCAGGAGGCAGTTCAGAGCCCCCTGGAGCTCCCATGACATATTCCACATCGTAACCGAGGGCTACATCGGTGGTGGTGCAGTCTATTCCACCTGACTGCCATCCCGTTGGGGGTTCGCCGCCATATGTCCACTCAAGGTCAATATCGGCACAAGCGAGAGTGGCCACACCTTCTTCAATCAGGATAGCCGTGAGACCATATAACGTCCCGTCGGTGGTATTATCCTCCGTCCACTTCATAATGACTACCGAGCAATCTTTTGCCCCCTGGCTGAAGTGGAATTCATTATCCGGAGTGGTAACCGTAGAACCATCCGGGGCTGCTTGAGCCTCACTGACCAGGGGAGACGAGGCTGGTGCCAGTGCCAGCGACCCCATCAGTGACGAAATCAGCGCCACAACAAATAAGATACTCAAACCTTTTCTTTTCAACTTATACACCTCCTTTATCGGAAGTCGCTTAAATGAATTCTTCATAGTTTTTTCTATAGCGACCACCTCCTTTACCTTATTTCATCCTATTCTGGTAGAGTGAGTATTAGCTGCTCGATAAGTTCTCATTATTACACCTTCGCCATTTGGCGAATACGGTGTGGGCTGAGCTTACAACAATTATTTTGGTTTGTCAATACCCTGGCTAGCAAATCAGGGGATTTTTAATGAAAATTTTATGCTGCTTATCGCCAGCGTCAAGTCCGGTTATTCGGGGTAACAATCCGTCACGATGTGTAACCTCATTGACACTGGAAAAGCAATCTTGCCCGGTGTACCTGAGGGTGGTCGGGATGATGAGTGAAGACAATAGTTGCCTTCAGTTAGCGAGCTAAGCCCGTCGGTTGTAGTAATCCAGGGGCTTCAGGGTTAGGAGTTTCTTGGCAATTGCTGGATATTTGGCGATAAACATCAGTTCGTCCTCGACAAGCGGCTTCTGGGCTTCGACATTAGCATATCTTACCAGTTCCAGAATCTCTCGGGCTTCTTTATCATCGTGGAACAGCACTGCCATTTTGCCCTCCGTCTCGTCCATTATGCTACGCATTACATATCTAAAACCAGATATACCACTATATTGCCCGGTAATAATTTCTCTACCGGTTTCAACCTGTACTGGTTCGCCTCGCCCCAATTCTTGATAGCCATATAGCTCATAGGTCTCCGGGTCCTTTATTACTCCATCGGCGTGGATACCGGAAGAGTGAGCAAAGGCGTTAGCCCCCACGCCCGGCTGATTTATGGGAATGGGGACTCCAAATGCGTAGCTGGCGAACTTGGCTATTTCCCATGATTTTGATAAATCAATCTCATTCCCCAGCTGATATTCTTCGGCAAAACCCTTGGACTTGGTGATGGCCAGAACGACTGCCAGCAGGTCAGCATTGCCCGCTCTTTCCCCAATCCCATTGATGGTGGTGTTAATATAAGCGTCTTGACCACCGTCTATGGCTCCTTTAGCCCCGGCGATAGAATTGGCTACCGCCATTCCCAGGTCACCGTGGCAGTGAAGCTCGATTGGCATCCCTGTGTTCTCCGCCAGCTTTTTCACCGTTTCATAAATGGCAAAGGGGTTATCATAGCCAAGGGTGTCGCAGTATCTTAGCCGGTCAGCCCCGTGCTCTTTGGCGACTAAACCGAATTTGGTGATGAAGTCCAGGTCTGTCCGTGAAGCGTCCTCAGCATTTACCCCGATACTTTCCGCCCCGTAGGATTTGGCGGCATCAACAGCCTCCGCCATCATTATTAGTATATCTTCCTTGGTTTTCTTGCCCAAAAATTTACCGTTAATCATCTGGTCTGATGTGGAAATAGACAGATTGAGGTGCCTGATATCTGGGACTAAGTTAAACGCAGTTTCCACATCCTGAGCTATGGCTCTTATCCAACCTTCCAAACGAATGGGGTGCAACACTCCCATCTCAGCCAGTTCCAGATTAGCCTGGAGGTAGGCTGACTCGTGGTGCGTGGTGGGAAAGCCAAACTCAGACTGAAAGATGCCCATCTCATTCAGGTAAATGTTTATTAACGTCTTTTCCAGTTTGGATAAGCCAAGCTTGGCTGTTTGCACACCGTCTCGATTGGTTACGTCAATGAGATATATTTTACCCATCAATCGCCTCCGCTCTACTTAACATAATGAAAGCATAAATGATTGTTAAACCGAAACAGGTTTATTATAGCACAATGTTTAGCCATAGTTAAAAGGGTATGCTGGTCAGCGGTAGATATGAGCTAGTGGCGGCCAAGCTTTTCTATTACCGCGTCAGCCACCTGGGAGGTGCCAACTGCGGTATCGGGTGCCTCTGGTTTAAGGTCATAGGTAACATTTTTACCCTCGGCAATAACTTCGGCTACCGCCTTTTCTAATCTGTTGGCACTTTTCTCTTCCCCAAGGTGATGGAGCATCATTACGCCGGAGAGTATCATAGCCATCGGGTTAACCTTGTTTAGCCCGGCATATTTGGGGGCGCTGCCATGTGCGGCTTCAAACACAGCTATTTCGTCGCTTAAGTTAGCCCCGGGGGCTAGCCCTAGTCCCCCGATTAGACCGGCACACAGGTCAGAAATCAGGTCGCCGTAAAGGTTAGGCGCGACCACCACATCAAATTGGTGCGGCTTTCGCACCAGTTGCATGCTCATGTTATCCACGATTCTATCCTCAAACTCAATATCAGGGTATTCTTTGGCTACCTCTCGGGCTGCCGACAGAAATAGCCCGTCGGAGAATTTCATAATGTTGGCTTTGTGCACTGCCGTTACCTTTTTTCGGTGGTGGGTGCGAGCGTATTCAAAGGCGAATTTGACGATTCTTCTACTGCCCATCTCAGAGATTACCTTCAGGCTTAATCCCGAGTCCTCTCTTACCGTCTCACCTTTAGTTTCCGAGATAAGCTCTATTAATCTGGCTGCCTCAGGGGTCCCCCTTTCAAACTCAATACCGCTATAGAGGTCCTCCGTATTTTCTCGGACAATAACGATGTCTACATTTTTATAGGGTGAAGGCACCCCGGGGTAGGTCTTACACGGACGCAGGCAGGCATAAAGCCCTAATTTCTTACGCAGGGCGACATTAACGCTTCTGAAGCCTGAGCCTACTGGTGTCGTAACTGGACCTTTGAGAGCAACCTTGTTTCTCCTAACCGATTCCAGTGTGGATTCGGGAAGTGGTGTGCCCACTGTGTTTTGAGCACTGCTCCCCATGTAGGCTAATTCCCAGTCAAAACTAACCCCCGTCGCTTCCAGGACTCTTCTGGTAGCCTCGGTCACCTCAGGACCGACACCGTCACCGGGGATAAGAGTAATTCGGTAAGCCATTAAGATATATTCCCTTCTCGCTCTTTTTAGTTACCGGTGGTCATAATTTGAAGCCGCCGTGCTTCTGGATGTAAGGCAGGAGCCCGCCTTCGTCAAGGATATGCAGCATTATCTCAGGGATTGGGCTAAACTTCAACTGGTTACCATTGGTTATATCCCGGATGGTACCGGCTTTAAGGTCTATCTCTAACTTATCACCGTCGTTAATACTATCGGTCTGGCATAGGAGCACTGGAAGTCCGAGGTTAATGGCATTACGGAAGAATATCCGGGCTACTGACTTAGCCAATATGGCACTCACCCCGGCCATCTTAATTACCAGAGGCGCATGCTCTCGACTGGAACCAAGCCCGAAGTTAGTGCCAGCAACTATAAAATCTCCCGGCTTCACTCTGGCGGCAAAGGTTGGGTCAGCGTCTTCCATAACATGCTTGGCCAGCTCAGGAAGATTACTTCTCAGATGAGCCAACCTGCCCGGTATGATGTAGTCAGTAGAGATGTTATCGCCAAACTTGAAGGCTCTGCCAGTAAGCATCTATATCACCTCTCTAGGGTCGGTGATTTCGCCGTTAAGGGCAGTAGCTGCCGCCGTAGCCGGGCTGCCCAGATATATAAGTGACTCAGGGTTACCCATTCTACCCCTGAAATTGCGATTAGCTGTGGACAGGCAAGTCTCTCCGGCTGCCAGCACACCCTGGTGCAGACCGAGACAGGGTCCACACCCCGGTGGCAAGATAATAGCTCCAGCTTCAAGCAGGGTCTGGATATAGCCCGTCTTTATAGCTGCCAGCAGTACCCCCCGTGATGCCGGGGCAATTAATAGTCTGGTCTCGGGGTGAATCTTCTTCCCCTTTAGAATCCTAGCGGCTACGGCTAGGTCATCCCGGCGGCCATTGGTGCAGGTACCGATAAATACCTGATGGATTTTGGTCCCCTTAAGTTCTTTAGCCAGAGCAATGTTATCCACGGTGTGGGGTTTGGCTACTGTCGGCTCAAGCTCAGCCAGACTTATATTAACGGTTTGTTCATAGACGGCGTCCTCGTCAGGGAAGAGTGATTGATAATCTGCCTTCCTCCCTTGGGCTGACAGATAGTTCCCGGTTGCCTTATCAGCCGGGAAAAGTCCGACCTTAGCCCCGGCTTCAACCGCCATGTTAGCTACGGTAAGGCGTTCCGGGATACTCATATTGCTTATGGCATCACCGCTGAATTCAAGGGCTTTATAGGTAGCGCCATCAGCTCCAATCCGCCCGATGAGGTGAAGAACCAGGTCTTTGCCATAGACACCATCAGGGAACCAGCCGGAGAGTACTACCTTAATAGTTTCCGGTACCCGGAACCAGGTTCTACCTAGTCCGAGGGTAACAGCGATGTCGGTGGAGCCCATCCCGGAGGCAAAAGCCCCCAGCCCCCCAGCCGTTACTGTATGGGAGTCAGCACCAACAATTAAATCCCCCGGCTTGGCCAGAGATTCAGCTACTATTTGGTGGCAGACACCTTGGCCAACATCATAAAGTAAACTCCTAGTCTCCCGGGCAAAGTTGCGCAGGAGCTTGTGCTCATTGGACAGCTCATAACCCGGACTGGGGGCGGCGTGGTCAAGGAAGAAAGCAACCTTCAGGGAATTGGCTGGATGCTTAAATCCGGCGGCTTGGAATTGCCTCACCGCTAAGGGACCGGTAACATCCTGAACGAAAACCAAATCTACCTTAGCAATAACAATATCTCCCGCCTTGGCTTCACTCCCCGACTTGGTACTCAATATTTTTTCGGCTAATGTCTTACCCACGATTGTCTTGCTTACTACCTCTCCATTTAAGCTTAATTTGGTGGCTGCCGGCCATTTCCTGGCTCTATTATAACAGGTTTAGTCCGAGTCTATCAGCTTTGAATCAATGAGCCGTCCACCCGGCATCTACCGGGAATACAACACCGGTAATCATCTTGGCCTCATCACTGGCTAGAAAGCAGGTGGCAGCGGCTACATCGTCAACTGTTGCCAGACGGTGAAGAGGGGTATTGTCTAATACGTAGGCTTTGAATTCCGGGTCAGTTAAGTAACCCCTGGTCATATCGGTTAGTACGAAGGTAGGGGCTACTGCGTTTACGCGAATATTATATGGTGCCCAATCAATGGCTTCAGCGCGGGTTAGCTGAGCCACTCCCCCCTTGCTGGCGCAATAAGGAGCCCGTTTCGGTCCACCGACGAGACTGAATATTGAACCGATGTTGACAATGGCTCCAGTCTTCCGTGGTATCATTGACTGGACGGCTACCGCCTGATTACAAAAGAATAGTCCCTTAGTATTGATTGACAGGATAGTATCCCAGTCAGCCTCGGTGACCTCTTGAGCCAGCTTGGGAATGTTAGTGCCAGCACTGCAGACAAGAATGTCCACTTCACCTAGCTCCTGCCTGATGCGGCTGACGGTGGGGGCAATTGCGGGTATATCAGTTACATCTAGCTGATAACCCTGGGCAACGCCTTTCTTTTGCACCTTTTTGGTTGCTTCTGCCAGGTGGTCGGGTCGACAGTCCACTAAAGCCACCTTTGCCCCGCTGGCAGCCAATAGTTCGGCACAGGCTCGACCAATACCACCGGCGGCTCCGGTTACGATTGCTACCTTATTATCCAGGCTAAACATTCTCTTGACTCCTTTGTTTATGGTTTACATTTACCTTCCAACCAGCCTCCTGGCTAGCTCCACGGCACCAGGGGCTGTGGGGTCATAGCCATCGGCACCAATGCTCTGGGCAAAATCGGCGGTTATGGCACCCCCACCCACCATGACCTTCACCTTCTCCCTGATACCTTTCTCCTTGAGAGCGGCAATAACCTTCTTCTGCTCGGTAGCGGTCGTGGTCAAGAGAGCAGACATAGCCAGGATATTGGCTTGATATTTGTCTACCGCCTCTAGAAACTCCTCAGCTTTGATATTCACCCCCAGGTCATGCACCTCAAAGCCCCCGGCGACAAGTAACGTGCATACCATAGACTTGCCTATGCTATGAATATCCCCGAAAACCGTCCCGGCGACAACAGTACCCAGGGCTTTTCGCTTCGCCCCTGTTTTCTTGAGCTCTTCTTCTAGAATGGGCATGGCAGCTTGCATGGCATCGGCTGCCCCAACCAGGTCGGGAAGCCAGAGTTCGCCCCTACCAAAGCGGTCGCCGACCTGCCTGATGGTCTCTGTCAGCGCATCCAGGGCGGTGATAGGGTCTATCTTTTCCTCAAGTATTTTCCTGGCCCAGCTGGCGGCACCTTCAGTGTCGTATTCTATGACGGCTCTTTTCAGGTTTTCTAGGCTCTCAACTGCCATCTAAATGCCTCCTTGCATTGTTCAACACCCAATTATAGCTTAGTTCGGTGATGTCAGGCTAGTCTTTTCGTGGGGTGACCTGGTCGCGAAAAGCCAACTTTTATCGGTTGGTATATCCATATGTCCGAGCCTATGCTATAATCCAATCTGGCAGGAGTGAGGGTTCTTCAATGATAGGTTTTATCGAAAATTTGGTCAGGCGGGCAGGTGATATATTGCTTTCCCATTTTGGAAAAGATGAACAGCTGCTCAAAATGCGTTGTTCAGTTAAAGAAGCTGTAACCCAATATGACAAGATGATTGATGAGCTGATTATCCGGGAAATCAGGAAGAGGTATCCGCAACACAGCCTTCTGACTGAGGAGAGCGGCCTGTTAAAAGGTGACCCCGACTGGCTTTGGATTGTAGATTCTCTAGACGGCACTAGTGGTTTTGCTAGTTCAAATCCTCTGTTTTCAGTTTGCCTAGCGGTGATGCACAGGGGAGAACTTATTTTGGGCACAGTCTACGCCCCAGCAATTAGGGAATTCTATTTGGCCGAAAAAGGGAACGGAGCCTACCTCAATCAAAGAAGAATTCATGTCTCAGAAACTTCTGACCTGGGGCAAAGTTATCTGTTTTACTGCGAAGGTGGGGAAAGGGATAGATTGAGGACCGGTCGGCTGTTAGCCAAGGTTTACCCGGAAGTAACGGATGTGCGCAAGCTTGGCTCAGCTGGCTTGGAAACAGCCTGGGTGGCAGCCGGGAAGGGGGAGGCCTACTTCACCACCAGGATTGAACCGTGGGATGTTGCCCCCGGGGTTCTGTTGGTTCAAGAGGCAGGAGGAGAGGTAACTGATTTCAAGGATAACCCGTGGAAGTTAGAGACCAGTGACCTGCTGTTCTCCAACGGAAGGGTTCACACAGCTATGCTTAATTTGCTTCATGAGGGGTGAGTTTGCCTTTAGGACAGGCTGGTCAAGGCTTCCAGGATTTCATAATTCTCGGGTTCAACCAATCAGGGCAACCTTAGCTTTGTCGGAAGTGACCACAGCGTTAATAACCTGTTCGTTGTCCTCTATCTTGGTATTAGTGCCCAGAATACACTGTTTAAGAGTGACACCGGCACCAATATTAACCCCCCGCCACAGGACAGCCACCTCTATATTAGCGCCCTCTCCTATATGGCAATCTGCCCCCATAACCACCGGTCCCTTAATGCATGCTTTTGGGTCTATTCGGCATCTGCTGCCGATTACAGCTGGTCCCACTACCTCGGCTGAAGGATGGATAATAACCTCCTTGTCGCAGCCTACCCCCTCCCGATTTAAACCGCCAATGAGGGCGCTTTTGGCTTTCAACAACAAAAGGTCGCAATTCAGGCGAAGGTAGTTCCCCGGTGTTCCCATATCAAGAAAGTAGCCGCTAGATGAAAAACCATAGACCGGCTCACCAAGCTCAAGGAGGAGCGGAAACAGCTCCTTCCCAAACATGTAGTGAGTATTTGGTGGTACGTGCTCTAAAACTTCCGGCTCAAGGAGGTAAACGCCGGCGTTTATCCAGTTGGTGGTTACTTGGGCAGGGCTGGGTTTTTCTATGAAGCGCCTGACCCTTCCATCACTATCGGTTTCAACTACCCCGAAGGCACGGGGGTCATCCACCCAGGTCAAGGCTATGGTTGCCTTCGCCCCTTTGCCCCGATGAAAGGCAAGCATATCGGCGATATCAATGTCGGTGAAGACGTCCCCGTTGAGGACGACAAAGGTACTGGTTAAGCATTGTTCCGAATTCTTTACTGCCCCGGCCGTGCCCAGTGGATTATCTTCCACGGCATAGTTCAGCTTCACCCCTGAGTTACTACCGTCCCCAAAGTAATTCTGAATAACCTCGGGGAGATAGCTCAATGCCAGAATGATATCCTTAACCTTATAGTGCTTAAGATAAGCGATGGTATGTTCCAGGAAGGGCCGATTCAGTACCGGCACCATGGCCTTAGGTATCTCATAGGTGAGCGGGTGTAGCCGTGTACCCTCGCCACCAACCAGAATAACTGCTTTCAGCGACCCCACCTCCTGTTGGTAGGTATTAGAATTGAATTTTTCACTATTTCAACTTTAGCCCAAGACAAACTTGTAGTCAAGATTTATCAGGTCTTGACAAAACTAATTAGTCGTGGTATAATTAGGCAAACAGTTTCCTATTACCTAGGAGAGTTATGGGTTTTGAAACGCAAGACGTCGAGAGAAAGGTCTTTTCCATCCTGAAGGTCTTAAACGACTCCCAGGAAGCACTGGGCGCCAGGATTATTGCCCGCCGGTTGAAAGACCTTGGAGTTGAATTAGGCGAAAGGGCGGTGAGATATCACCTCAAACTAATGGATGAGCGGGGTCTAACCCAGCTTGTCGGGAGGGACGGCAGGTTGATTACAGCGTCAGGGGTGGAAGAACTAAAGAGCGCCCTGGTTAGAGATAAAGTTGGCTTCGTTATCTCAAGAATTGAGCTACTTGCCTTCCGCACCGATTTTGATTGGCAGAGGCGTACTGGTTGGATTCCAGTCAACGTTTCCTTCTTCCCCGAAGAAGAATTCGTGAAGGCACGGCAGATAATGAAGCCTGTTTTCTCAGCCGGGCTTTGCGTTAGTGAATTGGTAGCCGTAGCCTATGGGGGGGAGACTATTGGTGAGTTAATTGTTCCCGAGGGTAAGATAGCATTGGCTACAGTTTGCAGCATAGTGGTCAATGGCACCCTACTTAAGGCTGGCGTGCCTATGGACTCAAGGTTCGGTGGCATACTTCAGATTCGAGGTCATAAACCCCTTCGCTTTGTCGAACTCGTTCACTATGCTGGCTCATCGTTAGACCCCTCGGAGGTATTCATCAGAGCTAAAATGACCTCGGTCACCGAAGTAGTCAAAAAGGGTGACGGGAAAATACTAGCCAACTTTCGTGAAATACCAGCTCCCTGCCGACCCATAGCTGAGGAAGTGGTAGCTAAACTCAAGGAGGCTGGGATAGGGGGTGTCTTGGTAATGGGAAATACCAGTGAGCCAGTGTGTGAAATCCCGGTGGAGCTTAATCGGATTGGGATGATTCTCATCGGTGGTTTGAATCCGGTAGCCGTAGCTGAGGAAGCTGGTATTGAAGCTGAGAATTATGCTATGAGCACCGTTATTGACTACCAAAATTTAATCAACTTTAAGGAGCTGTGAGATGAAAGAGGTAAAAATCATACCCTGTCTGGATGTCAAGGATGGCAGAGTGGTCAAAGGGGTAAAATTTGTCAATCTTAGGGATGCCCGAGACCCGGTTGAAGCTGCCGCCGCTTATTGCCGCGAAGGTGCTGATGAGCTTGTTTTCCTTGATATCTTTGCCACTGTAGAAAATAGGAAGACAAGACTGGAGTGGGTCAAAAAGGTCTGCGACGTGGTTACTGTTCCCTTTGCTGTCGGCGGTGGTATCGGCAGCCTTGAGGATATGAAGGCATTACTTGACCTTGGCGTGGACAAGGTTTCTATAAATACCGCCGTTGTCGGGGAGCCTGAGCTTATAAAGAGGGCGGCTGAGAAATTTGGTAAGGAGAGGCTGGTGGTAGCCATTGATGGCAGGAAGAATCCACTAGGCAGTGGTCTTCCCCGACTAGAGGTAGTGGTTAAGAGTGGCAGTGAGGCTACTGGCATAGCGATTGTTGACTGGGTAAAGAGGGTAGAGGAACTGGGGGCTGGTGAGATTTTGCTCACCAGCAAGGATGCTGATGGCACCAAGGAAGGCTATGACTTAGAGATGACTAGAGCCGTAGCCGAAGCCGTCGGCATTCCAGTTACCGCTTCCGGAGGTGCCGGCAAGCTGGAGCATCTCTATGAGGCGGTGGTAATCGGCAAAGCGTCGGCGGTTTTGGCAGCTTCAATCTTCCATTTTGGTGAAATCTCAATTTCACAGGCTAAGCAATACCTGAAACAAAGAGGAATATCAGTAAGAATATAAGGAAGGAGAGAATAAAATGTCTTTAAGTAAACCAAACGCCAGCGCCGCCACCAAAACTAGGCACCGGGTGTCACCTTCGCCTGCCTCGGGACTGTGTGTTACCTGTCTTGACACCTGCCTGGGGCTGTGTGAAGTAGGACAATCTGCCTTGAGGGGCAGGGAGGTAATATACCCTCAGCCTTTCGGTAAGGTTATTGCCGCATCGGAAAAGGATTATCCCGTAGACTTTTCTTACTTCAATATTCAGGGCACCTGCGTTGGAGCTCAGGGTATAGACGCTGACTCCGATAAGGCAGTCTTCCCGGCGGTTGATATTTCGACAGCCGTTGGTCCCCAAGGTAAGGAGATAAAGATGAGAGTTCCCTACTTCACCGGTGCCCTGGGGTCAACCGAGATAGCCAGGGTCCACTGGGAGGAAAGTGCCATAGCCGCTGCCATTTGCGGAACTATTTTGGTCTGTGGCGAGAATGTCTGTGGTATGGACCCACAGGCTGAGATAAAGAATGGCCGGGTAGTAAAATCGCCTGAGTTAGCCAGAAGGGTAAGGACCTTTCAGGACTGGTATGATGGCTCCGGGGCGCTGCTGGTCCAGGCGAATGTTGAGGACACCCGCCTTGGGGTTCCTGAGTATGCCATAAATGAACTCGGGGTTGAAGGTATTGAGATTAAATGGGGGCAGGGGGCTAAGGATATTGGTGGCGAGGTAAAGCTGCCATCATTGAGCCGGGCCATTCAGTTAAAGAGACGAGGCTATATGGTATTTCCTGACCCTGATGCCCCGGTGGTTAAGGAGAGCGTGGCTGTCGGCGAGATTAAGGAATTTGAGCGCCACTCCCGGTTGGGCATGGTAGACAAGGAATCCTTCCTTAAGGAGGTGGACAGGCTTCGAGGTCTAGGGGCTAAGTATGTTACCCTGAAGACGGGGGGCTATAGACCGGTTGACTTGGCACGAGCCGTTAAATTTGCCTCGGAGGCTAAAATAGACCTGCTAACTGTGGATGGTGCCGGAGGTGGCACCGGCATGAGCCCGTGGCGGATGATGAACGAGTGGGGTATCCCCACCGTGTATATAGAGTGCCTCCTTTACCAGTATCTCTCCCGGCTGGAAAGCAAGGGAGCCTTTGTTCCCAGTTGTGCTATTGCCGGTGGCATTGCCCTGGAAGACCACATATTCAAGGCTATTGCCTTGGGTTCGCCTTACATCAAGGCGGTATGTCTGGGTCGAGCCACTATCACCGCCGCTACAGTAGGCGAAGCTAATGCCGAACAACTTCGGAAAAAGCATGGTGAGGACGGTGACTACCAGAAAGCCTTGATGCAGACCTTTGTTAACGTGGCTCAGCTTAAGGCAAAATACGGGAAGGACTTTGACCGAATCCCCCCGGGGACTATTGGTGTGTATAACTACTACGAGCGATTAACTACCGGGCTCCAGCAGCTTATGGCTGGGGCAAGGAAATTCCGTTTAGACCTGGTTGATAGAAACGATCTTATGGCTCTGACCAGGGAGGCAGCCCAGATTTCTGGTATTGCCTATATTATGGATGCCGATAGGGAGGAAGTGGACAGGATATTAGCCTAGCTTTCCTTGGTGCTTGTCTGGCTACCACCCCGCCTCCTTAAAAATGCGGCGGGTTAGGTTGACACTCGGTGTGTCCCCCCGGGCTACATTTATCGGGACTCCGTCACCGACGGCGTTGGCTACCTCCGCCACCGCCTGGTGGGAGAAGCCGGGGCAAAGGATGAGAACCTGGACGCCTTCATTTTGAACCAGCTTCCGGCAGGCATCAACGACGTGGTCAAAATTCCCCAGGTCAGCTACGACTGAGATAAGTTCAAACTTGGGGGTTTTGATTGTAGCCCTATGCCGTTTGGCGTCAGCCTCAGGCGCCATGGCGACAAATGCGGCTTTGACAGCCATAACCTGCCTCCTTTTTATTTGCTCTTCCTATATTTATATTAGTGTCTTTCTTAACCTCAGTGAGCCGGGTCACACCAATCCCCAATCTTTACAGCCCTGCTTAATAATAGATAAATACTCCGGCGAAGGCGGTGTTTCCTCTGATTGCCTGGCTTTGATGTAGGTTACGGCTTCTATCGGCTCATTGTTTTCGGTAAATACGGTAACATTTAACCGGTTGGAGTCGCCGGGATAACCCTCATAGCTGTCCAATCGCCTCAGGTCCCGGTCCGAGACTTCATAGATAGCCCCCAGCACCCTCTCCCCCCGGAATGGTCTGATGCTGGCCACCCCACCCCGCCATTGCCTCGACCAGCCGACAAATACCAGCTTATAGTGATGGAGGGTGGCGATGAGCCTGGGCTTGCTGTCGGGGCAGCGTTCCCGCATCTGCTTTCGGTTTAGATTAGAGCCGTAGGCAAAATAGTTCATCCGGTCAACCGCGAGGGTGTCTTTCCACGACAAATCCTAGCCTCAATCGTGGTCTTTGTCAACGTTTAGGTATGAGATTGTTGTCTATTAACCTCACCCCCTCAATCCCCCTCTCCTTAAAAAGGAGAGGGGGAAGAGATTTTAGAGAGGGGCGAAGCCCCTCTCTTACCTACACT
>Ga0315533_1001189_pt1 | contig 20458 bp, 24 predicted proteins | sample SalMarSW160130MG_FD_203081 | JGI IMG/M metagenome (GOLD analysis project Ga0315533, IMG submission 203081) | Salt marsh sediment microbial communities from the Plum Island Ecosystem LTER, Massachusetts, United States - Salt Marsh Sediment SW1601-30 ... | reverse complement strand
AAGCACAATATTCTTGATCCTGCTGTTGGTGTGTTAATCGAAGGTCTTGGGTACTCAACCCGGATAATCAGTATGTGAAAAAACAAGGTGGGATATCATGAGAAGACTGATTTATTTTGTTTTGGCCTTTATTATATGGGTGCTAATGGCTTGGCCTTTTGTTGATGGCAAAATCGACCTGCAGGTTGTAGTTGCAGGTCTGGTAGTTGCTTTTATTGTAGCTATCTTGTTCCATGAGATACTGCCCAAGGAGCACCAGGTGTTTATTTCACCTGTGCGAGTGTTTTGGGCTTTGGTCTATGTGCCGGTATTCTTCTATTATGTTATAATAGCCAATTTTGATGTGGTCTACCGTGCTTTGCATCCCAAGATGCCTATAAAACCAGGGATTGTGAAAATAAAAACTAATCTGAAAACAGAGTCCGGCATCACAGCGCTGGCTAACTCCATCACCTTAACGCCGGGCACTTTGACCGTAGACCTGACTGATGATGGCTATTTGTATGTTCACTGGATCAATGTCAAATCAGACGATGTTGAGCAGGCAACTGAATTCATTGCAAAAAGGTTTGAGTGGTTCATAAAGAAAATTTTCGAGTAGAAAGAGGTCTTTATGTATACGATATTCTACATCGCTTTGCTTGTTTGTTGTTTCCTTTGCTTGTATCGGATTGGCCGCGGGCCTAGCGCTCCGGATAGAACCGTGGCTATTGATATATTAGGCATAGTTGTTGTTGGTTTCTGTGCCATTATGTCTCTGGATACTGGAAAGGATTTTTATCTGAATGTCGCAATGGCTTGGGCACTGCTGAGCTTTATTGGCACTATTGCACTGGCAAAATTTTTGGAGGGTAGAAGCTTCGATGAGTGATATTATAGGATACATTTTGATAATAATTGGGATTTTGTTTGATATATTCGGCTGTATTGGCTTGGTTCGCTTTCCCGATGTTTACAATCGTTTGCAGGCCTCAACTAAGTGTGTGACGCTGGGAACTATCCTGCTGCTTGTTGGTGTTGCGCTCGCCAGCGGTGTCGGGCCTACAGCTTCCAGAGCTATCATCTGTGCGGTATTTATTTTGATAACTTCACCTACGGCTGCTCATGCAATAGCCAAAGGATCGTATGCTTCCGGTGTGGACCTTTGGGAGAACAGTGTCGTTGATAAGTATGCAGAACATGTAAATAAGGAAAGCTCATAGCGTGCTACATAAAAGTATGCCGGTATTGTTAATTGATAATTGGTTATTGGTGATTGGTAACTGGTAATTATTAACCGTTTAACCAATTACCATTTAACTAAAAAGGAGCTTTAAGTTGCGTTTGCCGAAATTAAGAGAATTGAAAGAAGCTGTAACTGCGGTTTTTTCACCGCGTTTTACTACACGATTTCCTTCCGAGCCTTGCGTAGTGCCCGAAAAGTTTCGAGGCAAGCCGGAATTTGATATGGACTACTGCATTGGCTGTGGTGCATGTGTAAATGTCTGTCCAAGCCCAAGCTGCTTAACACAGGTTGATGACCTTGAAGCTGATCCACCTGTCAGAAAAATCACTCATCGATACGATACCTGTATTTTCTGCGGCAATTGCGAGGCAAACTGTACAACCGAAAAGGGCATAAAGCTCTCCAATAAATGGGACCTGGCTGGCCTGGACAGACAAGCCATGTCTGAAACCCACGAATTTGAGCTTCAGTTGTGCGAAAAGTGCGGTGCGCCGATAGGTACTAAAAAGCATTTAGTCTGGCTTTACGAAAAACTTGGCCCATTGGCCTACACCAATCCTTCATTGCTGCTTGCCAAAAGTGGTGAGTTATCTACCAGGCCGAAGGATATTCAATCCACAGTTGTCGAAAAGCCGGATAAACAGGCCCAGACGAGTGATTTTATGCGTATCTTATGCCCTAAGTGCAAATGCGAGTTGAATATCCAGCTTTAGAAAAACGCAACAAACCTTGATATTCTCTAGATTTATGTGGCATTCGGCGGAAATAACTGATAGGAAAGTGTAATTAGTGAAACAGGACAAGCGTTTTATTATACTATCTGGTCCTTCGTGTGCAGGCAAGGGTCCGCTACAGGATGCGGTCAATAGATTTTATCGTGGTTTGCTGATGGCGAGGCCTGTCCTCTGTCACAGTCGTCCACCAAGAACAGATAAAAAGAAGCCAGAAATACACGAAGTACACGGAAAGCATTTCTATTTTTTGCCTCCAGCTCTTATTTCATCATTCCAGGACAATCCAAACTTTGCTGCTTCAATGGTTCGATCGGATTGGCAAGCGATCGATCTTCTGCAAGTCGATGATATCCTTAAGGGAAACGATCTCGTATTTGCGGAAGTATTTCACACATTTGGCGAAATTCTCCAAAGCCGTCTGTCGTCAAGAGACTTAACGTTATGCAGTGTATTCCTTCTTCCGCTACCCCCGGATACAGAAGATAATGTGATAGTCGATACCATGAAGCAGAAACTGGCTGAGAGGGGTACCGACGAAGAACCTAAACTTTCTGAACGGGCCGAATCTGCGCCAAAAGAAATGAGAAGCGCTTTCAGTTACACACACCGTGTTTTGAACCTAGCTACTGAGGATAATACTAATGAATGGGGCGAGTTTGGCACTCTTGGTGGTAAAAAGGGCGAGAGAAAAATCCAAACTATGAATGATCTTGGTAATAATGCGAAATGGCTTGTAGAAACCTTTGTTAAAATAGTGAAAGGATCCATTCCTCCCTTGGGTCCAGATGAACCCTATTTGAGCTTCTGATTATGCCTTGTATTGTTTTTAATGTGGTTAAGGAATATTGTAAAAACATAAGTTTGCCAACATCTCAATTCAGTGGATCCTCTTAACCACCTATACGGCTTTGTCAGATAGTTGAATTCGAAGGTTAGGTTGCTTAATAGCAGCATATATGCTACAATTAAGGTAGGAGGTATAGCGTAAGATGTATAAAATTACAGACGTTAAGGTTTTATCAGATTATAACATCTGGCTCAAATATTCTGACGGCACAGAGGGAACAGTGAATTTATCTCATCTTGTTGGCAAAGGGGTATTTTCACTGTGGAACAATTATAAAGAATTTAAGAAAGTATCCATAGGATCATCAGGTGAGCTACTATGGGGCAAAGAAGTCGATTTGTGTCCCGACTCTCTGTATCTAAAAATCACAGGGAAAAAACCCGAAGAGTTGTTCCCTAATATAAAACGAAAGTCGATTCATGCCTGAGATATGCAGATTCTATGGTATTATCATCAAAATGTTCTTCGAGGATCATAATCCTCCACACTTTCATGCAGAATATGGTGGTTTTGAGGCCCTATTTGAAATAGATACTCTTGCTATAATAGCTGGTAAATTGCCACCGAGAGCATTGGGACTCGTGACGGAATGGGCGGCTTTACATCAGAAGGTACTTCTTTCATTCTGGCAAAATGCCAAAGCGCAAAAATCCCTTGGGAAAATTGAACCTTTGAAGTAAGGCAACAATATCAGGTACAGAGATATGGCACTGTTGCTATGGACAAACAGCTTTTTGAAAAGCTCAGGAAATTTCGTGGCCCCAAAACACTTATTGTTGGTATTGGCAATACACTAAAAGGTGATGATGGGGTGGGGCCGTTTGTTTGTCAGCAGCTCCAGCATTATAAAATCAGCGCCGAGATAATAGATGCCGGCACTGTGCCTGAAAATTATATCCAGGTTATTGTAAAAAAAGCTCCCGCTGTTTTGCTGGTTATTGATGCTATTAATTTCGGAGCTGAAGCAGGGGCAATAGAAGTATTCAAGCCTGAGCAGCTAAGTTCTTATGCAATTTCTACGCATGCGCTTTCGCCCCGCTTATTTGTTGATATGCTCAGCCAGCAGATTAAGGCCTGCCCCGAGCGAAGTCGAGGGGTCGATTCTCTCGACTACGCTCGAGACAAGGTTTATTTCATCGGCATTCAGCCTGCCCAGACACACTTGGGGCAATTGATGTCTGGACAGGTAAAAGAGGCTGCGCAGCAACTTTTACGCATCCTGACCGACCTCTTTCCGCCCAAAGATAGGCAGATTAACCGACAGAGAAAGCCTGTTTGAGAGCGCGCACAGCTTTGCCGGCATCTGCACTTGTGTAGAAAGCTATGTAAAATAGGGCACGGTTGGTGATGGCGGCACCGGAAAAGCCTCGAAGATTGAGATTGGCGTTAGCCAATACCCTTGTCAGCTCGGCGCTAAAACCAGGCTTGTTGCCGGTGTTGATACGAATCGCATGCAAGGACTCGGACTTATCGAAGCCGGCCTCTTTGGCGACCCTCGTCTGTCTGGCGCCTGTTATAGGCGCAACAAAAACCACTCCTGTTCCGGGTTTGTCAGGGGCTCGCCTGGCGCTTACAAATTCGAGGTCAATGTCTGATGCAGCTAAAGTTTCAAGCTTCTCAGCTAAACCGCCGGGTCTGTCGTCAAGGCTTGTAACCCATACGTCAACACGAGAGATATCTAATCTCATGGTTTATTCTCCAAAAAACTGTGTAAGAAATAGGCAGCAAAATTAACGTTTGCTATACTCATATAAATTTGACTGTTGTTTTAGCTTTTGTCAACACCCTGGAATATAAAATTCGGATATATTTCGGCTGTGGTGTGTTTAACTAATGTCTGTTATGATGATGATAATAATGAATGAAACGAAGTTATTGTTGAACACATACTATGAAGTGCTATATGAAAGGCTGGAAGCCAACAAAAATATTCTGGCAGCAAGGATAGAACAGCTCCTCGATGAAGAGATTGCAGATCGTGAATTTGAAAATTTTGATGAGGATAAATTCGCAGCATATCGGGATGTATGCCTGGCTTTTGTAGATGAGCGGATAGAAACCTACAATCCGATTGGTTTTCAATATACATTTGACCGTATCGGAGCACGAGAGGTGGCTGAGCTTGAATTGCAGCTTAACTGGTACGACAGCCGGGCGGAATTCGAGGCTTTAGTGGAAGCGGCAAGCCGCAGGACGGAAGCAGGCCTGGCAGAAGAAAACATAAGATTAGTTGCGGATGAGTTGATCAGGGAGGCTGGGGCATTTCCGGATATAAGCATTATATCCGTTTACCAGACAGAGCCTTCTCTGAGTAAATTGCCGGACTACATAGTGGCCAGAGCGATCGAAGAAATTATCAGATGAGCAGATTGATATAGCGTAATTGTGCTGTTTGTTTCTTTTTGATTATTTTCTTGATGTATGCAGGGTTGTTGTAGTATTTTGGCTCTCAAGCGTGTCTTACGGTAAGGAGTGGGGAAAGATTTATGAAAGGAAGCGGTTATGGAACGAAGGACATTTCTTGCCCTTGGTGCCGGTACGGTAGGGGGGCTTTGTTTGCACGGTTGCGTCGGCCTTGGCAAAATGTCGGCTGGTCCAAAAGAGCCTTTTAAGATTTCCTTGGCTCAATGGTCGCTGCATCGTAGGCTGTCCGGCCAGGCTGAACCGAAACTGGACAACCTTGACTTTGCAAAAGAAGCCCGCAGCTTCGGTATCGAGGCGGTCGAGTACGTCAACCAATTTTTCAAGGATAAAGCTAAAGATACTAAATACCTTTCCGAGATGAAGAAACGGGCGGTTGATAATGGTGTTAAGTCTTTACTGATCATGTGCGACGGCGAGGGTAATCTCGGCGACCCGGATACAAAGCGGCGCAGCTTGGCGGTCGAGAATCATTACAAGTGGGTCGAGGCCGCAAAGTTTTTAGGCTGTCACTCTATACGCGTCAATGCTGCCTCCAGAGGCACTTATGACGAACAGCTCAAGTTAGCTGCCGACGGACTGCGGCGTTTGAGCGAGTTTGCTGCTGATTACAAGCTCAATGTGATTGTCGAGAACCACGGCGGACTCTCATCGGATGCCAAGTGGCTGACAAGTGTCATTAAAGAGGTCAATCTTCCGAATTGCGGAACGCTGCCGGACTTCGGAAACTTTCCAGCCGATGCCGACCGTTATGAATCTGTCAAGATGATGATGCTCTACGCCAAGGCGGTAAGTGCAAAAAGCCATGACTTTGATGAGCAGGGCAATGAGACTAAGACAGACTATTATCGCATGATGGATATTGTGCTCGCTGCCGACTATCACGGCTATGTGGGCGTCGAGTACGAGGGCAACAGACTTAGTGAAAACGACGGCATAGTAGCCACCAAGCGCCTGCTGGAGAAAATCCACGCTCAGAGGATGAAAACTTAGAAAAAGCACCGAGAAGCAAGGAACGAAAATATGGTTATCGGCCTGCTGACTGCTCAATTATGCATGCAAGGGATAACCTCGCTGAAGGAAAAAAGGAGCATCGTCAAAGGCCTTATCGGGAGACTAAAAAGCAGATTCAATATCTCCATCTCGGAGGTTGACCATAACGACAACAAATATAGCGCTGTCATTGCTGTAGCCATTGTCTCGAATGATTCTCGTTTCATAAACCAGCAGCTCGACGCTATCATCAACTTTATGCGAAAGGATGGCCGGTTCTATTTGGGGGAAATTGAACGCGAAACCTTTAACGCGTAGCCCACCTTTTTTTCCTGTGTTCGCGCAGGTGGAATTTAATATCCACAATCGTCTTCAGAACAACAAGCATAAGCAGCAGAGCTACAGGAGAGCCGATTGCAACTAATAAAAATCCGCCTGCCAGAATGCTGATGTGCATAACAACCACGCGTGAGTACGGAGCACCCATTAGTTGATTGGGTTTTGCGGAAGCAAATTCTCCCTTGAGCAGGTAATTATATACAAATGAAATGCCGTGGCTTGCAAATAGAGCTATAATAGCGGGCCTCGCAGCCGACGGTATGACAGAAAGCATTTGTTTTATCACGCCTAACAACATCTGCACAAAGACGAAAACGCAAGGCCAGGCATCTCCTGTCATAAGTTGTCCTTCACCCCTCTTAAAGATGAGTAGAACAAATAAACCGTGAATCGCAGTGAAGCCACCATAGTGAATGACGAAAAAAGGTATGAGAAACAGCTTGCTTAGATGTGTCACGATATATGGTGCGTTTTTAGGACGGGCAAACGCAATCTTCAGGACATTATAAAATCCTATAATAAGATTCTCCGACCAGTACAAAGCTACTATTACAAAGGCATCCCAATTTAAAAATGCAACGCCCCACAGCGGAATGGTATTGGCCACCAGAAGAGCTATCAACGGAGCATTGGGCAGGTGTTTCTTTATAAGCTTCATTTCAAATTGTTCTCAAAGAGTTTTATCGACAATGAATCTTGCGCTGCAGAATATATCAATTGCCATTGCCGAGGAGAGCAAAATCCACCGCAGCACAGAGACACGCAGCTTTGTACGGGCCAGAAAGAAGATGATAGCGGTCGCAATCGTTCCGAGTATATACATTTTGGCGGATTCGGTAAAAAGTTTCGCAGCTTCGCTGCCGAGACCTGCGAATACCTGGAAGTATTTTGTCGCCAGCAGCAGTGTCACGATAGCCAATATGCCTGAAACCGCCATGGCAAGCAGAATCCATTTTCTGTCGGAATAGCCGGCTAATGCAAGTCCCTGCATTCCTGCACCAATCAAAATCGAGCAGCACAAAACAGGGACAGTAAACCACATAATAGGGCTGACTCTGTATAAAGGCTCACAAAAGGCTAATATTACGCCTAAGCAAAAAATCACTATAATGCCGAGCCGCCGCGCAGCCACTAACATAGCAAAGCCCATTACAAGAGCTGCTATCGGCACATGATAAAAACCAACCAGAACGTCACTTCGCTGAGCCATAACAAGCGGAGCCACGAGGCCTGCCAGATCGGCCAAGTGCAATTTGGCCCGAATCGGCACCGCGAAAAGATGATAGTGATCAGACAGCTGGAAGAACAGTATTATCGCCAAAAAGGGTAAAGCCGACAGAGGCCAGCTTAACCACCGCCACTTTGTTTTTGTGATGGATGAAGCCGGCCAGAACAGCCATGGTATGCCGGCGGCTAAAAGACCGGCGGTCGGATGGAATTTGGCTAAGCCGAGCGAAAATGCTCCGAAGCCGTAAATTGCTCCTGCAAAAAATGAGCCTGCAAATGAAGCCACCCAGCGCCGGCTAAGCATAAAACATCCCAAGCAGGCCAAAGATATATTTACAATAACAAGGTAGTGCACCGCATCGAATTTTTTGAATTGTGGCTGATACAGATACACAGCGAAAGCAACGTATATTATCGTTGCTGCAAAAGGTTTATGGAAAGTCCTGGCTATTTGTTTGATATTTGCCATTACGTTCGGCAAGCTCAGTACAAGTTTGTGGACTATCTGAATTGTCTCAAAATGCAGTGAAGGAAAACAACCTCGTTTCTAAATTTCCAGCCTGCTCTGTCATTATATAAGTTTCAATAATTCAGGAATAAACAGAGAAATCTGCGGAATATATGTCACCAGCATCAGGGCGATTATCATAGCAGCGAAAAATGGAAGAAGTGGTCGTACCACCTTCACTATAGTAGTCTGGCCTACGCCACAACCTACAAACAAACAGGTACCTACCGGCGGAGTGCACAGCCCGATACAGAGATTAGCAATCATAATCATCCCAAAATGAACCTTGCTCATTCCAAGCTGCTGGGCCACAGGAAGAAAGATGGGGGTAAAGATAAGGATCGCCGGCGTCATGTCCATAAATGTACCAACGAACAACAGCAGGATATTGATAATCATAAGGATAACTATTTTATTGCTGGAGATAGACAACAACGCCGCACTAACATTCTGAGGAATATTCTCTGAAGTCATTATCCAGGACATTGCCTGCGAGGTTCCAATCAAAAGCATTACAACTGCTGTGGTAATCCCGCATTGCAGTAAAATTCCGGGTATTTCTTTGATTTTGACTTCCCTGTATACGACAACCGCTAATATAAACGCGTAGACAACAGCAATAGCCGCAGCTTCGGTCGCCGTAAAAATCCCTCCCAGGATGCCGCCCAAAACGATAACTATAAGCAGCAAGCTTAATATCGCCCGCCTAAATGTCCTGAGAATCTGCCTAAGGCCGGCCTTGTCGCCGGCACCGTAATTTCTTTTTTTACTGATAATTCCGCTGGCCAGCATCAACAACAAACCAAAGACTATCCCAGGCAGGATACCTGCCATAAACATAGCAACAATAGACACTCCACCGCCGGCCACAAGCGCATAGACAATCATAATATTACTCGGCGGAATCATCAGGCCGGTGGTAGCGGCTGTGGTCGAGACGGCCACATTAAAATTTTTGTCATATCCTTTTCTATTCATCTCCGGAATCATAAAACCGCCCACCGCCGAGACCGCAGCGACCGCAGAGCCGGAAAGAGCACCAAAAAGCATACAGGTCAATACATTGACGTATGCCAGCCCACCCGTGAATCGGCCCACCAGAGTATTGGCAAAATCTATAAGCCTGCGAGCGATTCCTCCCTTACCCATAAACAAGCCGGCCAGGATGAAAAATGGTATAGCAAGCAGCGCAAAGGAATTAATTCCTGTCGCCATACGCTGGGCGATAATATCCGAAGCGCTATTAATCGAGCCCATTACATACATACCGGTCAAAAATGTTGATATCCCGATACTCACAGCAATCGGCACATTTATTAAAAGCAGGAAGATAAAACTAATCGTCAGGATTAGAACCGGTATACTCATATTGAATAATCCTTTTTAGAGTTTAGTCTGTTTTCCCTGTAACGTGTTGATTATTTCTGCAATCATCTCAATTGAAAAGATAACTATGAAAAAGCCGCTGATAGGCACAGCAAGATAAACATAACCCCATTCGACCTTCAGCGCGGCTGAAGGCTGTCCATTCAAGAGCGCAGAAGAAACAAGTCTATAACCCCCATATACCAAAACGAGGCTCGCAAAAAGAGCGACGAGCAAATAAACCACCAACTGTCCTATTGTTTGCCATCTCTGATTTAGCTTGCCCACAAAGTAATCAACTCCCAGATGACTTTTTCGAATAAATCCTATACTGGCACCGAGCAACGAAACCCATATCAAAAGCATTCTTGCAAGCTCTTCGGTCCACGGACTTTGATGTCCCAGGACATATCTTGTAAAAACACCCCAGACTACATCAATTACCAAAAAACCCGTAACCAGTATAACCGCTAATTCAAGGGCCTTAATAAGCCACGCATTCAACTTTCGAAAAACATCAGGCATAATTACTGAACCTTGTTAATTTCATCAATCAATTCGCCGACTTCCGTACCCTTATAGGATTCGTGCATCGGCTTTACTTTCTCCCTGAAAGGCTTTTTATCAGGATAATACACCTTAACTCCATGTTCCTGAACCTTTTTGAGGGCATTCTCAGTTGTCTCTTTCCACAGTTGTTTTTGGTACTGTACCGACTCGTTAGCTGCTTCCTGTACCATTCGCTGAACATCCGCAGGCAGTTTGTTCCATGTTTTCATACCAATAAGAACTATATCAGGGACCATTGTGTGCTGATCAAGGCTGTAATGCTTGCAGACCTCGTAATGACCGGAAAGATGGAAGCTCGGCGGATTGTTTTCAGCCCCGTCAACAACTCCCTGCTGTAATGAGGTGTATAACTCACCCCAGGCAATGGGTGTCGGTGACGCACCCAGCTCCTTAATCATCTGCATCGCGGTCTGGCTTTCCTGAACTCTTATCTTCATCCCTTCAAGATCCGCCGGTGTCAAGATTGGTTTCGACTTTGTATAAAAACTTCTGCTACCGGCATCATAATAGCAAAGCCCCTTAAGCCCCTTACCTTCACCTGCTTTTTTGAGCTTCTCTCCTAACGGCCCATCCAATACGTTCCATAGGTGCTCTTTGTCTCTGAAAAGATAAGGGACACTAAAAACGCTGAATGACGGGATGAAACTTTCCAGCGGCGAGGTGGAAACCTTCGTTATGTCAAGCAAACCCATCTGGACCTGCTCAATCATTTCTCGTTCTGAACCTAACTGCTCGCCCGGATATACCTGTAGATTTACCTTACCACCGGATTTTTCCTTGAGCTTCTCGGCCATAAAAAGCATTGCTTTGTGAACCGGGTGTTCAACATCAAGCGAATGGCCGATTTTGAGCTCTATAACATCGCTCTTCTTAGCACATCCGGCCAAACTAAAGACAAGTAATACAAATGTGATAAAGTAAACTGCTCTACTCTTCATAATTTAACTCCTGTTTCAAATAATATGAAAACCCCGCAATAAATTGGGGGGTTGTATAACACAATTTATTCCTGCGGTTTTACCGCAGGTTTTAGATGTTACATAGTAACAAAAACTGTCTGTATGTAAATTGAAAATAAAAAAACCCCGCAGCGCATCCCTTCGCCACGGGGCAATGAAAAAGACAATAATTAAAATTGCATGACTTAAGACTAAAAAGAATAGTAAACTAAATCGCCGGTTTTTGTTTCATGTCTTATTTTTTTGACTTCTTCGGGATTTTTACAACGACACCGAGTCGGCCCAATTCGCCGGATACGTCCGGCTGGTTCGGATTAAGCTGAAAACTCTTGCTTAAATATTCTTTTGCACGTTCTTTATCATTTTTATTCAAGTAGTAGAAACCAAATTGTTTGTTAGCCTCAGGCGAATTCGGCCCCAGACGAAGCGCCTGTTGATAACAGGTTAATGTGTAATTATCAAGCTGCTGCTTATGAAAAGCTTCTGCAAGCTGAAGTGAGGCCGTTACCGAGCTGGAAGCCTGGTTTATGTAAGACCTGGCGTACTGCTCAGCCTTGGCCTTATCGCCGTTATTAATGAGGCCTTTTACAAGCGCCGCCTGGGCAGGTCGGTTTACGGGATCAAATCCCAAAGCCACATTGTAATGATACTCTGCTTTGCCCCAGTTGCCCTCTGCCTGATACAATTTGCCAAGCTCGAAGTGAACTTGTGGATTTTCAAATTTTATGTCGAGCTGTTTATTTAAAGCGGCCTTTTTTTGTTCAGCCGTCACCGGCTCCAGCTTTTTGTTGCCAGACTCACAACCACCGAATGTGCAAACCAATAGTAATGAAAGACATAAAGCTAAAAGCATAAGAACCCCCACTTGTATGCCCGTACTATAGGGGGTTTTTTGTTTCGGTTCCGCCGTTATATATTTATACTTTGGATTTTTCCCCATCTTCCCTGCCCTCACCCGCCGCAACGGGAATTCAGATAATTCTGAAATTTATAAGTGCTGATATTTTGACGTACTGCCTGTGTGCTTGCAAGAAAAATTTTATTTCATTATAAAGTTTTTGCGTTCGCCTCGAAGCTCATACTCCTAAAGAGCTTAGTATCATAATGTTAGGTCATCAGAAAATTTTCAAAAAGAAATCTTTTAAAAAGAATATCTTCTATTATTCGCAACGAAGGCAGGCATTACATGATATTACGCAATCTTTGAACTTTATGCAGAGCTGATACTGTAAAAATCGCAGGGGGCCGGCCGAGAAGATCAGAAACGAACTCTCGATAAGTGACATCACTACGGGCGAGCCTTCCGCAATCAGTACTGCATAGCCCAATTGTTCCGCCTGGTTTTTCCGCCAATGGTTCTGCTTTTCAGACGATTTTTTTTCTGTTGCCCACATCATAATGACCTGCAATGTTAAAATGGGCAACAAATCTTTCGCTTTTCAAGCACATTGTCTCTTTCACACACCGTAGACCCACAAACTCGTCAATTACTGGTTTGCCGCGCTCAAGGTTGCCGCTATGTTAATTCCATTAAAAAGTGCATGGATGAATATAGGTCGAAGTAAAGAGCCGCTCTTTTCGTATGCGTAGCCTAAGCATATTGCTAATACAAATAACGCCGGCCAGTGCCCCATTTGGTGTACACTGGCGAATAACAACGAGCTTGTCAAAATCGAGAGCCAGGGCTTGTGCAAAAAAGAGCGCAGCATTGTTTGAAATAGACCGCGAAACAGCATCTCCTCGAACACAGGCGCTATAATCACGGTTGTAATGACAACTATGATTTGAAGAGGCAGTTGTTGATATGCAGTAATGCTGTTAAGCTGCTCATGTTTTTGCATCTGGAAATCCTGTCCCCAGATAAATCGCCCGATATACAGCGTCAATATTACTATTGCCACTAAGATGGGCCATACTGACAGCAGATTTACTATCGCTGTTGGGATATCCTTAGGGATTGTTTTTGCGTTTAGGCCGAATCCTTTTAACCTGCGGGCAAAAGCTGCTTTGATTAAAAAAATCATTACTACAATAGTCACTATCTCAGCGATGCCCAGAACGAGGTTGTAGAAGAATGTGGTCTGCCAATTGTTGGCCGACGACTGGTAGTTGATTTTATCAATTAGCCAGTTACCGATTGAAATGAGCCAGAACCAGATAAATAGTGGAATAAAGGGCATATAAAAAGGCATATTATTTCTACGAGGCAGAGAATCGGCTAAGGCCTTTCTTCCTAACGATGTTTTTAGCAACCAGCGGGTTAGTAGTGCCAATCCCAGCAGATAAATAAGATTGTCCGCAGTTAAATTTTGGCTAAGCTCTCTGATAGTCTTTGAGAGGAGTTCGCCGAAGTTTACACTTGTCCATTTTTCTATAGTTACAAGAATCGGCATAGCAGAAAAATTAAAAAAGCAGATCGATTTTAGAAAAGCCGGCTGAATGTTTTTTGATAATAGAAACAGATACCGTTTTCTAAAATAAATGGCTGTTCTTCGGGAATCGGCCAGTCCTGTCTCGGCCCACCTCTGGCGGGACGAGTATACGAATTATAGTACCGTGAGCTTTAGGAGTAAAGTCCCGTTTCTGCCGTCAGGCATCCTGTGGAAATATCTGGTCGTTGGCCGGCGAATATCATCCGCATGTATATGGATTTCTACAGACTACAAATTGCAATGTCTACTCAATTGCCAAAACCACAACTGATTTGGCCGGAAGCGTCGTTGTCAGGACGTTGCCTTCGAGTTTGCAGTTGCTGAAACTCGTGGGCTTTACAGCCTCAGGATTCTCAAAGGTATTATGAGCTGTCATGGCCGCAGCGGTTAAAACCCGCCCGGAGATTTCCTTGGGTTCGGCGCCCTCAAGTGCGCAGCGAACTTCAGCAGCATTGCTCGGATCCAGATTACAGAACGATATGTGAATCCTTCCCGAACTGTCTTTTGATGCAGAAACGTTCAACGCTGGAATGCTGTTGTTACCAAACCGATAATCATTACTTTGCAGCTCAACGGGAAGTAGTGTAGCGTCATGATGTACCTTGTACATTTCAAAGACATGATACGTCGGCGTGAGGATCATCTTTTCGCCTTTGGTTAGGATCATCGCCTGCAGGACATTAACCGTCTGTGCGATGTTTGCCATCTTGACACGATGACAATGCTCGTTGAAAGCGTTGAGGAATATGCCGGCAGAGAGTGCATCGCGGAGTGTGTTTTGCTGGTATAGGAAGCTTGGATTCGTGCCGGGTTCGGCGTCCCACCAGGTACCCCACTCATCTACAAACAAACCGATGCGCCCGCGCCGATCATACCGGTCCATGATTTTGATATTACCCTTAAGCAACGGGTAGATGGTGAGCGTGTTCTTCATCAATGCAAACCATTCCGCCTCAGCGAACTGTGTTGCACTACCTTTTTGGGTCCAGTTGCCCGAGCCTCGGACGTAGTGATGCAGGCTGATTGCATTCATGTTCCTGCGAGCCCGCTCCATCACAACGGTAATCCAGGGGTAGTTCTCGCTTCCGGGGCCACATGCAACTTTGACGATCCGGTTGCCGGAGTAGCTTCGCACATAGGTCTGGAAGCGATTGTAGAGGTCAGCGTAAGCTTCGGCAGTCATGTTCCCACCGCAGCCCCAGTTCTCGTTACCCACGCCGAAGTACTTCACCCGCCAGGGCTTGTCACGGCCATTCTTACGGCGAAGGTTGGCCATATCACTGTCACCATCGAAGGTCATGTACTCGACCCAGTCCTGCATCTCTTCGACCGTGCCGGAACCCACGTTGCCGGCTATGTAGGCTTCGCATCCGAGTTGTTCACACAAATCCAGAAACTCATGTGTGCCGAAGGCGTTGTTTTCCTTGACCATTCCCCAGTGCGTATTGACCATCGAGGGACGCTGCTCACGCGGGCCGATACCTTCTTTCCAGTGGTATTCATCGGCGAAGCACCCGCCGGGCCAGCGCAGCACCGGTATTTTAATCTTCTTTAACGCTTCGACCACATCGTTGCGGATGCCGCGAGTATTGGGAATCGGCGAGTCCTCGCCGACCCAAAAGCCGTCATAAATGCACCGCCCTAAATGCTCGGAGAAGTGACCGTAAATGTTTCTGCTGATTTTCTCTTTGCCTTTGTCCGTGTGAATAATCATTATATTTACCGCCGCTTCATCCTGCACAGCGGCATTTACAGTGTATACCAGCGGGCAACTGACCAGCAGTACCACGAAAACAACGATAATCTTCTCAACTGACCTTGTTCCGAACACTGAGCGTTTCATCTTTCTGTCCTTTCAATTTCTACTTATTTTAGTGGCCCACATTATTTGCTGACAGATTACACCATTCTATCCTTTCTGTCAATCCCGTTATGTCGAAGGGACGGAAGACAGAAGTCAGAAGACAGAAAAACAGTAGGGTGTGCACTGCACACCAAAATCGTTAGGTTTATCAATCTACGCAATACGCTTTACTGATGATAAAATAGTGGTTTAAATTTGACAAGAAGGTGGTTGCTTTAGTATACTCGGAATAGGGAAAGTCCATCATGATTCCTGCATTTCAATTAGAGATTTATATTGGGGTATTGAAAGAAGGAGGTAAAGTAAAGTCATGAAAAAATATCATATACAGGTGCGAAATCTCGTCAAAATGGAAATTTTTTGGATTGGTTTATTTATAGTTGCTTGCTTGGCCTGCAAACCGGCCTTTGCCGAGTATATTGAAGCCTGGGGACGGAATAACTACAGGCAGTGTGAGGTTCCCGATGGTAACGACTTCGTCGCCATAGCGAGTGGCCATTACCAGAGTCTTGCACTTAAATCCGATGGGTCACTCGTAGCGTGGCACTACAACGATTATAAGCAATGCAATGTACCAGCCGGCAGCGACTTTGTAAAGATTGCATCCGGTTGTATGTTCAGTTTTGCTCTTAAGTCCGATGGTTCGCTTGTATCGTGGGGTCGAGGCAGCTACGGTGAGCTGGATGTCCCTGTGGGCAATGATTTTGTTGATATTGCAGCCGGTTCGTATCATGGTCTTGCCCTTAAATCAGATGGTTCGCTTTCAGCGTGGGGCCGGAATAACTACGGCCAATGCGATGTGCCTGCAGGTAATGATTTTGTTGCCATTGCGGGTGGTATGCACCATAGTCTTGCTCTCAAGTCGGATGGTTCGATAGTGGCATGGGGTAACAATACCTACCATCAGTTGGATGTGCCATCAGAGACCGGCTTTATTGACATCGGTGCCGGCGTTTGGCATAGCATTGCCCTTAAGTCCAACGGCTCGCTTGTAGCATGGGGCCAAAACACTAAAGGCCAGTGTAACGCGCCTGATGGTAACGACTTTGCTGCCATTGCAGCAGGCCAGAACCACAATCTTGCTATTAGATTTGATGGTACGCTCGCGGCATGGGGTGACAACAGCGACGGCCAGTGCGAGGTGCCTGCAGGTGATGGCTATGTTGCTATTGCGGCTGGTGAATGGCACAATGTTGCGCTGCGGACTAAAACTTGTACGGCCCCGATTATGGGAGATGTAAATGGCGATTGCAAAGTTGATTTTGTGGATATCGCTTTGACGGCTCAGAACTGGCTTAAATGCAACATGGTACCACAAGAATTTTGTTGGAAATAATGAAGATACAGGTAATCTCTAAGCAAAAGATTATCTGCTGAATTCATATAGGTAGTGCTACAGAGAAGGACTGCGACGGTTATTTAAACCATTCCCAAGGCCTGTGGCCTTGAGCCTGCCACCCACCAATAAAAAAGCAACAAGAAGGGAGTACCCGGTAGCAGATCAGATATAGTCCAACTGAATTTCCTGCCCGCCCTCGAATGTTCACCCGCCTTCTATGTGACTGGTCGTAGTCGGGGGATTGGCGTCAAATTGAAGTTTCATATTGCTCTGTAGAAATCCTGTGTCTTTTGTCATTGCGAGGCCCGAAGGGCCGTGGCAATCTCATTACCTGATGGGCTAAAAAAGCACCGAAACATTTGAGATTGCTTCGCTTCGCTCGCAATGACAATCTGTAACATGATGTTTTCTGCTAAGCAGCTTCATATTTTAAATCGCCACATGGTGTCCCCAGATTTCGTTTTTTTTGCTCCGACCGGCAGGTCGCCTGCCATGAGCGACCTGTGGTGAGCCAAGCCGAACCAAGTCGAATGGATCGAGAGCTTTATGCACAGGTGTTACAAAATCGGAAAAAAGGGATAGGCTAACGGTTTGGCGATCAGCAGCGGCGGCGAAGTCGCCGTCTGTCTGCATCGCCGAGTTAGACGATTCATGGTTCCACAACAAACACTCGTACGTCTATATCCTTGCCTCGGACTGTTTGCATCTCAGTTAGTTCACGCTCAAACTGGCGTGGATCTGGAATGTCTCTGGCAGTATCAACTACTACGAAGATAAGGGTCTCACAAGACGGGTGAATGGGGTAGCACTGTATGTCCGTTTGAATCTGTTCGAGTATTTTCTTCCACTGCCCTTTCTTTCCAATCCATTTGAGCTCAATGAACAGCCGCGACGCCTTGCTGCAGAGATCAACAAATTTGTGCGTCTTAGCTAACGATGGCGTTGGCTCTTCTTTGTTCAAGTCGAATAGGCTTGGTCTCAACATGACATAGAGAAGGTCCCGTGCGTCATCTTCCCTTGTAACCTCCCAAGGCGCCAACCCTTTCTCGCGATGATTGAACGACCGGATTGTCGGAGTAAGGGCAACAATCGCTCTCGTCAAAGTAAAAAGGATTGACTTTTTCCCCTGTAGTTCCAGCACGGTCGTGCGTTCATGAAGACCACAACATGAGATTTCTTCCAGATGAGGGCCGAGGAAAGCAGCAAAGCAGTGACATGGCGGGGGAAAGACGGTTCCATCGACCAACTCCATGGAGTAAGTATCGGCATCCTTCGCGATGTCGTCGTCGATTCCATCGACATCGCGTGCCCACTCCGGACTCCCTGCTCGGAGAAATAGTTCGAATGCCCAAGCCCGTCTGGCATAGTCTCGAGCTTCTTCCTGGGTGAGTGAGATTCGCACATGCCTGAAATCGTTAAGTTCGGCTACCCATTGATCGGAATAGAGAACTCTCTCCCTCTCTAAACTGGCCACGTCATCTCGTACGTTTTCTGGAAGGTACGTAAACTCATAGCCAAAAGCACGAGTGGGGATTCGTTCCCACTTCTCTGGACTAGTGTCTTCTTCTGTGCTCATCTACAGATTCGCTTTCGTCATCTAACAATGATTATACAATTTTATAAGCCTTTTACCCGCCTCTGGCGGGGAACAGACTGTTTACCCCGTTAGATGTGTTTACCATGTGGGATATTGCTTTTCTTATCCCACCGTGGCCGTCTCTCTATCTCACCGGGATTTCTGCCTGCCAAGCCCAAACAAGTAGGCACTCTACCTTACATTTTCAAACTAAAAAATCCGGTGAAAACCCTCCTTTCTAAAAATATCTATCTTTTATTTTCTTTCCAATAAACACAGCCAAAATCACAACAACCACACCAAAAACTATCCAACTCATAGTGTTCATTAAAAGCATATTAGGTCTCCTTTTCCACCGAACAATGTTTATACAGTCTGTATAAAACAGGTCAATGCCCATCGCTGCTGGTTCGGACAATTTTGTTTTTAGTATCGCGTTTTGATTTCGTAACAAATTCTGACCGTCGCCGTAGCGGCGACGGCTAAACTTAGATTCATCAAGGGTGTAAATTCCCGCCGCTGCGAGCGATATTATGATTGGGAGTATTGGAAAAGGCAAGGCAAAAAATGAAAAATTGGTAATTGGTTATTGGTGAGTGGTGAATTGTGAAGATAGAGTCTAATAAGCCTGTTCAGGCATTTCCAGGTGTCTGACTGTTCCAGGCTGGTCTGACTCAAGGAAGCAAGTGTCTGTCCCTGGGTTCGGGCCCCCTTGCTATGTGCTGGTGAGCATTGTGATGAGGCGGGTGTGTCGGGCGAATGATAACAGGTCGTCTATGGCCTGGGAATGGTGTAGGATGCACGTGCTCTTCTTTGTGGCGCGTGACCGAGACACATCCGGTAAGACAAACAGCCAGTATAAAAAATAAGATGTTCAATATGAGCCTTTTCATTTTTAGCACTCCTTTTCTACTTTGCGAAGAACCAGTTCACATTTTTTGTTATTGCCGTAATCCCGTAAGGGACCCCTTTCGGGGGGCATACTGTGTATTACGTCTCCATAGATTTAAGGCAGCCTGAGCGAAGAAAGTAACGAACTTTTATTTATGAAGCTTGTGGTGAGAAGCTTGTTGGCCGCAATAAGAGCAGAAGTGTCCGTCTAAAGCCGGATAAACTCCAGAGCACAAGTGCACAAGGTGGAAAATAGAGGCCCCAGCCACCGGCTCATCATACTGCCGATGTTCTTTAAGTTAATAGTAACTGGTCAAAGTATTTGTTCGCCGCTGCGATGTAGCGATCCGCGGAGACAAGCGGCTTTTCCAGTGCCAACCTGGTTTCTTTAGAGAGCCGGCTGTTTTCGGCGATTTCTTTGCCCGCTTTTCGAAGCAGCCTTGAATATTTCATAATCAAGGGTTTTAAGATTAAAGGAGCATCTTTCAATATGGCGCCGCCGCCTCTGTATATTTCGCCGACGACTTCGGTACGCATATTTCTCGCTATCCTTTTGAAAAGCAATTCGAGCACCTGGAAATGGCTTTGCTCCGGAAAACCGCAGTTTGATATGACGACCAGCTTTGGGACATTTCCAAGTTTGTTTACATGCACGCTCTCTCCTTTTTCGTCTTTTTCAATATGAGGGTCGCCTAAAGGTATAATTCTATCCATAAAATTTTTCATAATTCCCGTGACATTATCAACATAAAGCGGCGTTGCGAAAACGATAATATCCGAGTCAGCGAATTTCTCAATTAGTTCAGCCATATCGTCTTTAATAACGCATTTGCCCGGCGTCTTCAGCCAGCAGGAAAAACAACCTTTGCAGTGATTTATTTCTTTCTTTGCGAGGAATATATTTTCGACCTCAGCACCTGCCTGTTCAGCCCCTTTTATAAACTGTTCTACCATAAAGTGGGTGTTGCCATTCTCCGCCCGAGGCGAACCATTGAATATAGTAATTTTCATTGCGAGACTCCTGTTAGAACATAATTAAGACTTAGAACCTATCCAAATAACCCGCTCTATTGCGGCCGGCTGCAAAGCCCGATGCCTGCGTTGTCGGTCAAAAACGTTCTCAACGTGGAGTAAACCACGCCTCCGAGCCTTTTTGGCCTGCCGCCTT
>Ga0315533_1001187_pt1 | contig 20473 bp, 20 predicted proteins | sample SalMarSW160130MG_FD_203081 | JGI IMG/M metagenome (GOLD analysis project Ga0315533, IMG submission 203081) | Salt marsh sediment microbial communities from the Plum Island Ecosystem LTER, Massachusetts, United States - Salt Marsh Sediment SW1601-30 ... | reverse complement strand
ACCCATCAGCAGCGCCGGACTGGCCAGGATGTTGTCCAGCGACATCGATTGAATGGACTGGGCAATCGCTCCCAGCTGCGTCTGTCCGGTAAAGCCGAAAACGAGCGCCATGCCGTAGAGCAGCACCGCCGAGGCTATGGCCCCCAGCAGCAGGTATTTCAGCGAGGCTTCGGTCGATTTGCGGTCCTTCAGGAAGCCTACCAGTACGTAGAGCGAAATGCTGGTCAGCTCCAGGGCGATGTAGAGTGAAATAAGGTCGGCGGTAGCCGCCATCAGCATCATGCCCAGCGTAGAAAGTAGAATCAGGGCGTAGTACTCGCCCTGGAAGCGGGAGAACTTTTCAACGTAATCGGCGGAGGCCAGGATAACCAGGAAGGCGATTCCGGCGAAGAGCATTTTAAAGAACAGGGCGAAGTTGTCCACGGCCAGCATATCGTTGAAGAGCGGACTGTAGTTGCCGCCCCACATCGCCACCGTGACCCCACCGGCGATGACCAGTCCCGCCAGGCTCACCGAGCGCAGCAGGTTCTTCTGCCGTACGCCCAGGTCAAGCAGGATTACCAGTATGGCAAAAACCGCCAGAGTAATCTCCGGTATGAACAGAGCTAGATTCAAATCCTACTCTCCTTTATTTATTCTAGCCGCCGAAAAGGGCCGCTATGGGTGAAATTCCGAGTTTAAGGACATCCGTCAATATGGCCGGGTAGATACCCACCAGCATAATTGCCGCCACCAGGACGAACATATAGAACTTTTCCATACAGTCGGCGTCCTTGACGCCGTTGAATTCTTCCTTAACCGGGCCGTAGAACGCCTGCTGCAGCATCCAGAGTATGTAGCCGGCCGTCAGGACGACGCCGATGATGGCGATAATCGTGTACACCTGCGTGTAGGGTACGGCGGTGCTGTTGAAGCTGCCCAGGAAGATAAGGAACTCGGCGGCGAAGCCGCTGGTGGTAGGCAGTCCCAGAGAAGCCAGCCCCGCGATGGAAAAGACGGCGGTGATAATCGGCACCTGCCGCGCCAGTCCGCCCAGCTTACGCAGGTCGCGTACTTCAATATTATGTATCACCAGTCCGGCCATGGCAAAGAGGAGTCCGGTGATGATGCCGTGGCTGAACATCTGCAGAGCGGCGCCGGTCAGGCTTACCTGACCCAGGGCAAAGATACCGAGCAGCACGTAGCCCATATGGCTGATGCTGCTGTACGCAATCATCCGCTTGATATCGGTCTGCATCAGGGTTACCGCCGCGCCGTAGATGATGCCGATTAACGCCAGTATTATCAATATCTGGGCGTAGTCCTGGGCGGGACCGGGGAACATAGTGACGCAGAGTCGCATCATCCCGTAGCCGCCCATCTTGATTAACACGCCGGCCAGCATAACGCTGACGGCGGTAGGGGCGTCGGTATGGGCATCCGGCAGCCAGGTATGGAACGGGAACATCGGCAGCTTCACGGCGAAGCCGATAAACAGTAGCCAGAAGATGGCCGCCGCGGGCATGAGCGACTGCGCCATGCCGAGTCCCTGGTTGGCGATATCCACCATACTCAAGCTGTGGGTGGTGAAGTACAGGCTAAGAATACCCGCCAGCATGAAAGCGCTGCCGAATAAAGTATAGATGACGTACTTGATGGCGGAATAATCGCGGCGTCCGGAGCCCCAGATGGATATCAGGAAATACATCGGGATAACCTCGATTTCCCACATGATGAAGAACAAAAGCAGGTCGAGGGAGACGAAAACGCCGATGATGCTGGTTTCCAGCAGCAATAGCCAGGCGAAGAACTCGCGCGGCCTGTCGTGTACTTTCCACGAGATAAACACCGCCAGGAACCCGAGCAGGGTCGTCAGCAGTACCATGGGCATGCTCAATCCGTCCACGCCCAGGTGGTAGTGGGCATTGAGTGGGGCTATCCAGAGGTATTTTTCTTCGAACTGCATCACTCCCGCCGCGCCCGATGAGCGGTCGAAAGCGGCAAAGAGGCATATCGCCATGACCAGCGGAATACCGGTAAAGACGGCGGCCACGCGCTTGATGAGCGCTTCATCGCCCTTCCGGGATATGAGGGCAATGATAATCGCCCCCACCGCCGGCAGGAAGAGTATGGTCGTCAGGTAATTAAAGTCCAATTATACTAACTCCTCGCCTTTATCCGAATATATACATGCAAATTCCTATAATCGCCACCCCGATGCCGATGAAGAGGCCGTAGAGCTGTAATTGCCCCGTCTGGGCGCGCCGGATAGCCTGACCGCCGCTTATAACGACGTCGGACACTCCGTTGACCGCTCCATCAACGCCTTTGCTGTCGAATTGTGTAAAACCGGTGAACACCCATTTCATCATCACCAGCTTTACGATAATATTTTCATAAAGCTCGTCGAAGAAATACTTGCGGAAGACCAGGGTGTAGAACGGGCCGAAGAACTTGCCCAGTCTTTCTGCGGTAATCCACTTCTTGATATAAATAGCATACGCCGTAAAAATCCCGAAGAGTCCCACTATCAGCGCCGTTACGGGCAGCGTGTGGGTGAAGGGTGCAAACAGCCCGGCAATGACACTTTCCGCGGCGTGTCCGCCGTGATGCCCCAGGAAGTCGTTGAAGCCGCCGGTAAGGTTCCACCAGCCGGCGGCTATGGCCAGGATGGCCAGGAACACCAGCGGCCCCACCATTACCCACGGCGACTCATGGGTGTGGCTGTGGTCAACGCCGTCATCGGTAGCGCCGCCGCGGTACTCGCCGTGGAAGGTCATAAAGATGGCGCGGAACATGTAGAAGGCCGTCAGGAACACGGTTATCATGGCCAGCGCGAACAGGACCGGCTGGGCCTCCAAGGCGCTGACCAGTATCTCGTCTTTGCTCCAGAATCCGGCCAGGGGCCAGATGCCTGCCAGGCTCAAAGAGCCGATGAGGAACGTGGCGTACGTCCAGGGCATCGTCTTGCGCAGGCCGCCCATCAGCCGCATGTCGAATGTTCCGGACGAGTGACTGATGCTGCCCGCCCCAAGAAAGAGCAGGGACTTGAAAAAGGCATGCGTGAAGAGATGGAAAATGCCGACTGCCACGCCTGCCTTGGCGATTTCCACGCTGGCGTGGCCTTCTCCTGCCAGGGCCATGCCGACCGCTCCCAGCCCCAGCATCATATAGCCCAGTTGGCTGATGGTGGAATAAGCCAGCACACGCTTGATATCATTGGCGGCCAGACCCATCGTGGCGGCGAATATAGCCGTAAAGCCGCCGATAACAGCGACGAGAGTAATGGCCTGAGTCGAGTAAACGAAGAGCGGGAAGGTGCGCGCCACCAGGAAGACACCGGCGGAGACCATGGTGGCGGAATGGATGAGGGCGCTGACCGGTGTCGGGCCTTCCATGGCGTCCGGCAGCCATACGTGGAGCGGGAACTGGGCCGACTTTCCCACAGCCCCGGAAAAGATACCGATAGCTGCCCACATGAGTACCGTGCCGCCGAGAACGCCGGTTACCGCCAGGTTATGCAGGTTATGAATATCGAAGGTGCCGGTGTTGAAGAATAGAATCAGTATTCCCGCCAGGAAACCGAAGTCGCCGATTCTGGTAACGATGAAGGCCTTCTTGGCGGCGTCCGCGGCGGACTTCTTATGATACCAGAAACCGATGAGGAGATAGGAGCACAGCCCGACCATCTCCCAGAAAACGAAGGTAAAGAGCAGGTTGTCCGAGAGCACCAGCCCCAGCATGGAGAAGGTGAACAGGGACATGAAGGTATAATAACGGTAGTAGCCCGCTTCGTCATGCGCCATGTAGCCCAGCGAATATATCTGCACCATGAGGCTGACGATGGAGACGGTAACGGCCATGACAATCGAAAGCTGGTCGGCTATCAGGCCGAGGTGAATGGTGACGCCGTTCTCGATAACCACCCAGCTGACATCGGGCACGGGCAACTCGTGGGGTTCCGCCGACATCAGCGAAATCAGCGCCCAGATGGAAAATATTGCCGAGACGGCAATAGAGGTGATGGTGATATAGCCGTAAGCTGCTGACTTTGGCCTGACGAATGGCCGGATAATCAGTCCGTTGATAATAAACGAGAACAACGGCAGCAGCATTATAAGCCAGATTAACTGATAAGGTATCATAGCTTCCTTAGCACATCCTTAATAACATGCTCTTTGTCCTGGGGCACCAGCACGGAGTACTCGGTCAACTCCTGACCTGCCGGCAGCCCGGAGACGGGCATAATGCGGGTGGGGATACCTTCCCCCTCGAAGCATTCCTTCCACATCTCGGCTACGACCAGCGTTTTCGTTTTTTTAATTTCTACCCACATTCCCTCTATAACTCCCCGTAATCTACATTGCTAAAACAGCATCGCCGAGGTAGAACGGCCAGACAACGATGCCCAGTATAATTTTCCACCATACCAGGTTGGCAAAGCCGATGGTGAACAGCCAGCCAATGAACCATATAGAGCCGAAGAAACCGCCTGCTTTCATCTTATTTCCCTCCCTATATTCCTTGTTTAAAGACTCCGTTAAATATCTTTCAAACTACCATTTCATCAGATTAATGTTATTAGCGTCAATGTCGGTCAGGCCACGGTAGATTGCCAGTATTATCGCCAGGCCGACGGCTACCTCGGCGGCGGCCACCACCATCACGAAGATGGCGAAGACCTGCCCTGTCAGCAGCAGCGGCACGATATAGCTGGAGAATGCTACCAGGCTGATATTAACCGCGTTGAGCATCAGCTCGATACACATCAGGATAATCACGGCATTGCGCTTGGTCAGCGCCCCGTAAAGGCCGATGCTAAAGAGCACCGCCGATAACACCAGATAATGCTCAAGACCGATTGTCATTATTTCTCCCTCGCGATAACGATGGCGCCCAAGATAGCTGCCAGTATCAGCATCGCCGCGATTTCCACCGGCAGGATGAACCCGCTCTCGCTGAAGAGCTTCGCGGCCAGCGGGGCTGTCGTGGGTGACAGCGGCGACTCGGCGGCTATCTGCCATGAGGTCTTGGTAACGGTGTAAATCATGATTCCCAGTAGTACCGCCGCCACGATAAAAGCGGGCACTTTCATCTTATTGGACGGGCTGCCCTGCTGGACTTCTCTCGTCATCATGATAGCCAGTATAATCAGCACCGATATGGCGCCGACGTACACCAGTATCTGCACCGCCGCCAGGAAGTCGGCGCTCAAGGTAATGTAGAGTCCTGCCACCGTGATGAAGCAGAGGACGAGGGACAGGGCGGCGCGGAAAACGTTGCGCAGGAATATCACGCCCAGGGCCGCGATTACGGCGACCACCGCCATTATCCAGAATGCAGCAGCCAGTCCCATTATTTCCTCTTCTCCACGATTTTATCTATGAGCAGGGTCTGCTCGGGCAATTTTTCGGCAACTTCAGGGTGGAAATACCCGCTGGCGGGCCTCTCTGGCGACTCCAGCAGCTCGTCGTCGGCCTGGACCAGGTCGCCGCGCCGGTATTTCGCTCTTTCGAAGGAGTAGCCCATGAACAGAGCATCGTAGGGGCAGGCCTCAACGCACAGGCCGCACTGGATGCAGTAGCCGGTGTCGACGCGGTATGTCTCCACCTCGTATTTATTGTCCGCCAGGTTGGTGGAGGTAACGATTTCGATGGCGCCCTGGGGGCAGGTCTTGGCACAGGTAGCGCAGCCGGTGCACTTCTCACGATTCCAGATAAGCTCGTTGCCGCGTGTCCGGCGCGAAATATTCAACCGCTGCTCCGGGAACTGGCTTACCGTCGGGTGACGCAGCAGGTGCTGGATGGTCACCGTCATGCCCTTGATTAAACCGATGCCATAGCGTTCAAACTTCAAGTCGGCCCCATCCTAACTTAAAAAATTTCGACCATGAAACAACCAGTATCACCATGATGGCAATATTGATAATGATTAATACCCAGGGTAACGCATCCGGCCAGACGAGGACCTGAATGGCGGTAACGAACAGGTTTATCAGCGCCAGCGGGAAGAGGAACTTCCAGGCCAGGGCCATTAGCTGGTCGATGCGCACACGCGGGAAGGTACTCCTCGTCCAGACCATTAAAAAGAAGACAACGAATATCTTGACTATAACCCACAGCCACGGCGGCAGTAACGGGCCTCTCCAGCCGCCAAGGAAGAGCGTGGTGATAATAGCGGAGATGGCGATGGCCTCGGCGTACTCCACCAGATAGAACATGGCGAATTTCATGCCGGAATACTCGGTGTGGAAGCCGGCGACAAGCTCCTGGTCAGCCTCCATAAGGTCGAAGGGGCTACGGTTAATCTCGGCGCAGCCGGCAGCGAAGAAGATGAGAAAGCCCAGGGGTTGGAACAGGATGAAGGGGATGTCCTGGGACAGCACAATCTGGTTCATGGATAGCGAGCCGGCAACCAGCACCACGCCAATAATGGCCAGTACCAGCGGCATCTCGTAGCTGACCACGGCGGCGACATTACGCATGGCGCCAAGCAGCGAATACTTGTTGCTGGAGCCCCACCCCGCCATGAAGACGCCTACCGTGGCGACGGAGCTGATAGCCACCACGTAAAGTATGCCGATATTAAGGTCGGCCAGCAGTGCTCCGTTTTGGAACGGTACCACGGCGAAAATCATCAATACCGGCGCAAAAGCAATCACCGGCGCCAGCCAGTGGACTATTTTGTCGGCTTTGTCCGGCACAATGTTCTCTTTGAGCAAGACCTTGATAGCATCTGCCACCGGCTGGAGCAGGCCGAAGGGACCGACGCGGTTGGGGCCGAGTCGCGACTGCATGCGGCCCAGTCCCCGGCGCTCGACATAAATAACACCCATAACCATGATTAGAGTGAAGGTGATAAGAACAACGGTAAAGAACAGCCAGTGCCACCAGTAGCCGCCGGGCCAGTCCGGAGGTACTACCTGCATGGGCAACTGGTTCTGAACTATAAAATCAACTGTCGCCACTATCTGTCAACCTCGCCCATAGTAATATCAATACTGCCGAAAATGGCAATAAGGTCGGCCACCTTCCATCCTTTGACCATTTCGCGTAACGCGGTCAGGTTTATCAGGCTGGTGGGCCGTATGTGGCATCGGTAGGGGGCGATGGAGTTGTCCGATACCAGATAATAGCCGAGTTCGCCTTTGGGCGCCTCAATATGGGCATACGCCTCACCTTTGGGAGGACGAATGAGGTGAGGCACGTCAGCCCTGACGGGTCCGGCGGGTATATCGTTCATGGCCTGCTTGATAATACGCAGGCTCTGGCGCATCTCCTCTATTCTCACGCGATAGCGGTCGTAGCAGTCACCGGCCTCGCCCTGCGGGATATCGAACTCGAAGCGGTCATAGATAGAGTAGGGGTCGGCCTTGCGCAGGTCCCAGTTGACGCCGCTGCCGCGGGCCACCGGACCGCTGATGCCGCAGTTGATGGCTGTTTCCCTGGGCAGGACGCCGACGCCCTTGGTGCGCGCCAGCAGTATCTCATTCTGCTTGAGCAGGACGTCATATTCGTCAACCCAGCGAGGCAGCTGTTCAACCAGTCTCTTCAGCGCCGGCAGGAATTCATCGGGGATGTCCTGGCTGACGCCGCCGATTCTCATGTAGTTATAGGTAAGTCGCTGGCCGCAAGCCATGTCGAAGAGGTCTACGATTTTTTCTCTCTCGCGGAAGGCGTACATGAAGGGGGTATAGTAAGCGCCGGTATCGTTGAGGAAAGAGCCGACGGCAATACAGTGGTTGGCCAGGCGCTGCAGTTCTGCCATGATGACACGCAGGTATTCGGCTCGCTCCGGCACCTTTATCCCCGCCAGCTTCTCCACGGCCAGGCAGTAACCCAGGTTGTTGCTCATCGGCGAGATATAGTCCAGTCGGTCGGTGAGCGGGATAAAGCCGGAATAAGTCCTTTCCTCGGCCAGTTTCTCGATGCCACGGTGCAGGTAGCCCACGACCGGCTCGATGTCAAGTATGACCTCGCCGTCAAGGGTAGCCCTCATGCGGTACACGCCGTGAGTGCTCGGGTGCACCGGCCCGAAATTGAGCACGAATGGCTCGGTCTTGAGTGTCATCATTTCGGTTGTGGTCACTATAGATAATCCTTTCGTAAGGGGTGCCCCTGGAACCCTTCCCAGAGGAAGAGGCGCTTCAGATTCGGATGGCCTTCAAATTTTATGCCCATGAGGTCGTAAATCTCGCGTTCCTGGAAGTCAGCCGACTGCCACAGGCCGACCACCGAAGGTACCGCCGGGTTCTCCCGGCCGTAGCACCTAGATTTGATAATAACGGAGTGGTTATGTTTCAGTGATGTCAGCTGATAAACGACTTCAAAATAGCTGTAGTAATCGACGGCGGTAATGTAATTAAGATAGTCAAATGCGAGGCTCCCGGTATCCTTAAGATACCCGGCCACCGCCAGTAGAGAATCGCTCTTCACCACCAGGCTGTCCTGGCCGGTTTCTTCGACACTGCCCGGGAATTTTTCTTCGAGCTGGCTGGCAATGTCTTTGCCGGAGAGGGCTACCGTCATTCCTTTTTACCTCTCTGTAGCATCTGCGGGAGGTCCGGTATCGGATGCTCTTTAGCTATCTTCTTCTGCAGCATCTGCACGCCGTAGATAAGGGCTTCGGGGCGAGGCGGGCAACCGGGTACGTAAACATCGACCGGGATTATCTTGTTGTATCCCGGCACCACGTTGTAAGACGAGCGGAAAATGCCGCCGCTGATGGCGCAGGCACCCATGGCAATGACCCATTTCGGCTCGGGCATCTGGTTATAAATCCGCCGGACAACGGGTGCCATCTTCCAGGTAAGGGTGCCGGCGGTAATCATCAGGTCGGCCTGGCGGGGCGAAGCCCGCAGAATTTCCATGCCGAAGCGGGACATGTCAAAGCGGGGGCCTTCGGCGGCAATAAACTCAAAGGCACAGCAGGCGGGGAAGCATATCGCCGTCCACAGTGAAGAACGCCGCGCCCAGTTCAGTAGGGCATCTACCGAAGACAGCATGATACTTCGCTTGACTTCTTCGTCCAGCCAGGCATCGGGGTCGGGGATGCTCTCCCTGGCACCCGCCTTCACCTCTTCGATTAGCTGACCTTCTTGCTGGTCCAGTTCCGAAGATGTATAGATATACTCTCTATCGCTGCTTACTTCCATTCAAGGACCTTCTTCTTCCAGGCGTAGATGTAGCCGATAAGCACTATGAAAACAAGTATCAACACGACAAAGAAGCTGAAAAGTCCCAGTTGTCTGAGTTGCGCCGCCCATGGGTAGAGAAAAACAACCAGGACATCGAGGGCTAAAAAGACAAGGGCGTAGAAATAATAGTGGAAGTTGAACTGCACCCAGGTCTTCCCGATGGTCTCCATGCCGCATTCGAAGATGGAATTCTTGATGGGGTTGGGATTGTTGGGCACGATTTTAAGATATCTGAGGACAATAGGAGTAACTACCATTACAAGGGAGAAAAGGACGACGATGATGAAAAACAGTCCGATTAATCCGTAGTTCGCTAGCAACTGGTCCCCTGACTATCTGTATCGCTCATTTAACGTTTGCGTACTCGTAGTACTATATACTAGGATACAGGGATTTTGACACTTCGGTAGTATACCACAAAATTTTTATAAAAAGCAATACCGCAACAGCCGTGTTTTTCACGATTGGTTATGCCCACAGATTACTTGAGCTTGTACTTCTTCGCCAGCGCTTCCAGGCCGGGCATCGAGCACTCCAGCGTACGGTCGTCGACGCAGTACACCAGCCGGAAGTAGCCGGGTGTGCCGAAGGCCACGCCGGGCACCGACAGCACGCGGTGCTCCTGCTGAAGCTCGTGCACGAAAGCGACATCGTCCTCAATGGGGCACTTGGGGAAGATATAGAAAGCCCCCTGCGGTTTATTTACCTTATAGCCCATTCTCGCCAGGTTACCGTAGATGAAATCCCGGTGGCGCTGATACTCGGAGACGTTGATGGTCACATCCTGGAGGCGCCGCACCACGTTCTGCATGAAGGCCGGGGCATTGATGAAACCGAGCACGCGGGTACAGAAGACGAAGCCCGTTATCATCTCGTCGTGATGCGAGCTTTCCGGGTGCAGGGCGACATATCCGATGCGCTCACCGGGTATGGACAGGTCCTTGGAGTGCGAGGTGGCGATGATACTGTGCCGGTGAGCGTTCAACGGCGAGGGAAATTTCAGCCCGTCGTAAATAATTTTCTTGTACGGCTCATCGCTGACGATGAATATTTCCGTTCCGAATTCGGCTTCTTTTTTCCGAAGTATCTCGCCCATACGGCGCATAAGATTCTCATCGTAAACAACGCCGGTGGGATTGTTGGGCGAATTGATGAGTACCGCCTTCGTTCGGGGGCCGATGCTCTTCTCAAGCTCATCCAGTCGGGGCATGAAGCCTTCGTCGGTGGGTACGAGCTTAACGACGCCGTCGTGATTCTCCACGTAATTAAAGTAGTCGACGAACCAGGGGAGAAAAAGTATCACCTCGTCTCCCGGGTCGAGAATCGTCTTGAATGCCACGTTAATGGCCCCCGCCGCCCCTACGGCCATGACAACGTCCTTCTCGGTGAGCTTGATGCCCGTTTCGCGCGTCAGCTGTTCGGCTACGGCGGCCCTGGTGGCGGGGTAGCCGGCATTCTCCATGTAGCCGTGCATCCTTGGGAACGGGTTCTCCACCAGGCGTCTCAGTTCACGTTTGAACTCGGGCGGCGGCTCCATGACAGGGTTGCCCAGCGAAAGGTCGAAGACATTCTCCTCGCCGTGTTTCTTTTTCATGGCGATGCCTTCTTCGAACATCCGCCTTATCCACGACCCCAGCTCCATACCCTTTTTAACTCTTGCCGATACGGACACTTTCTATTTCCTTTCTGCCTTTTTCGAAGGCAGTCAGATTGATTTCACGGATGTTCTCCGGCAAACGCCGGGCTATGCTCTCCTTCCAGGTCTCCACCTCAAGCGGTGCGAACACTGAAAAACACCCGAGCATGAATATATTGAGCACTCTGACATTGCCCAGTTCCTTGGCCTGCCCGGTACCATCCACCAGGTAGACCTGGTCGGTCTGCCTTTTCAGGGCCGCGGCAATCTCGTCATTGGTGGGGTACTTCTCCTGCCCCAGGCTGACCGATAGCGGCGGCTGTTCGTAATTATTGACGATGGCTATCCCGCCGGGTCGGAGATAATGGCTCCACCGGGCCGCCTCCAGCTTTTCGAAGGCAAGGAGCAGGTCAACGCTGCCGTCTTTGATTAACGGCGACCAGACTTTCGGCGCCAGGCGCACGTGGCTGAGGACGCTGCCGCCGCGCTGGGCCATTCCCAGCGTATCCGTTTTCTTAACATCGAAGCCGGCCGCCAGGGATGTCTCGCCGATGATGTCGCTGGCCAGGACAACCCCCTGGCCGCCCACTCCGGTTACCAGTAAGTCTATTTTCTCCATTTTATTACCGTTACTCATGCAGAAATCGCCTTCTGAGGGCATAATTGTTCGCAGATAGTACAGATGTCGCCGGCACAGAGCGTCGGTTCGATGAATACCTGTCCGTCGACGCTCTGGATAGCCGGGCAGCCGAGGCCGAGGCAGTAATTGCACTGGGAGCACTTTTCGATATCAACCTTTCTGGGGTTGGCGCGCTTCCTGATAAGCATGGCGCATGAGCCGCGCACGATGATTACGGAGACCTCCGGCCTTTCCAGCGAGTCCCTGACTCCCGCCCTCAGAGCCTTCAAATCGAAGGCGTCGACTACCTTGACATCCCTGACGCCGATACCCCTGGCCAGGCTCTCGATATCCACGGCGCAGGTCTCCCTGCCCTGGGCGGAGATACCCGTGCCGGGGTGCTCCTGGTGACCCGTCATCGCCGTGGTGCGGTTATCCAGTACTAATATAGTGATATGGCCGTCATTATATACAGCGTCCACCAGCCCGGTAATGCCGGAATGCATGAAGGTTGAGTCGCCGATGACGGCCACCACCTTGCTCTTGACGCCGGCCCTCTCCATGCCCAGCGCCTGCCCGATACCGGCGCCCATGCAGGCGGTAGTATCCAGGACACTGAGCGGCGGGTAAGCACCCAGTGTGTAGCAGCCGATATCGCCGGTAACAATCAGTTTCGGCTCCTGTGGCCCATTGTTTTTCGAAGCCGCCAGTTTGGAGCGCTGCCCGATACTGTTCAGGACGAAGTAAATGCCGGTATGGGGACAGCCCGGACAGAGCAGGGGAGGGCGGCGGGGTAGTCCCGAAGCCGGAGGCAGGACCTTCCCGGTTTCGGAATCAGGCAGCAGCCCGGCAACTTTGCTGCTTTCGGTAACGATTCGTGTATTCAGTTCCCCCACCAGGGGAATGAACTCCTTGCCGGTGACCTCTATACCCATTGCCTGGATATTCTCTTGGAGAAACGGGTCGAGCTCTTCGACAACGATGAGCTTGTCAACCTGGTCGGCGAATGCTTTTATCATTTTCTCGGGGAGGGGATAGCTCATCCCCAGCTTGAGGAAGGATGCTTCCGGAAAGACCTCGCGCGCGTACTGGTAGGCGACGCCGCCGGTCACGATGCCGAGGTCGCGCTTGCCCCACGTTATTTGATTCAGGGGGAACGTTTCAGTATACTCCCTCAGCTTGAGCAGTCGTTTCTCCATCAGAGCGTGCCGGGGCAGGGCATTGACCGGCAGCATGATGTATTTCTGCTGGTTAAAATGAAAAGTCGGTTGCGGGTTTTTGACCACGCGTTTTCGCTTGACGTCCACCACCGACTTGGAATGAGAGGTGCGGGTGGTGGTGCGCAGCATTACCGGCGTATCGAACTCCTCGCTGATATCGAAGGCATAACCCATGAGGTCGTAGGCGTCCTGGCTATCGGTCGGCTCCAGCATCGGTATCTTGGCCATCCTGGCGTAGTGCCGGTTGTCCTGCTCGTTCTGGGAGCTGTGTATCTGTGGGTCGTCGGCGCAGACCACCACCAGCCCGCCGATGATACCGGTGTAGGATGCCGCCATGAAGGGGTCGCTGGCCACGTTGAGTCCAACGTGCTTCATGGACGCCATGGCGCGGGCTCCCGTGTAGGCGGCCCCCATGGCCACCTCCATGGCCACCTTTTCGTTGGTGGACCACTCGGCGTAGATGTCCTTGAAGCGCGCCAGGTTCTCCAGTATCTCGGTACTGGGGGTGCCGGGGTACGCGGTGGCTACCTGCACGCCGGAATGGTAGGCTCCCAGCGCCAGTGCCTCATTGCCGGATAGTAGTTGCAAAGTTTTTTCCATCTTTATACACGCAATACAATAACATTATACCATAAAATTTATGAAAAACAATAGAACATTGGCGAAAAAGTGCGCATCGCCATATTTTAAATATAAACTATGTTTCAATTTTACCATACATTGTAGCCGGAGGACAATTACCGGTGCCCTGTTGACAGCTATTTTCTACTGTGTTACACTGCTAACTGAAAACGATTTTCATTTAGTAGTCTGGATATGGTTTATACCGAGAAGAAAATTGAAAACGAACTGAGAAAGCGTGGCTATAAGATAACCCCGCAGCGCCGCACTATTATCAACGTCATTATGCATAGTCGCGAGCACCTCACCCCGGCGGAAATTTATGAGAGGATACGCCAGGAGCACCCCGGCATCGGGCTGGTGACTATTTATCGCACGCTTGAGATACTTGCCAGACTCGGTCTCATCTGTGAAATGCACGCCGGGGGGAACTGCCGCAGCTATTTGATGAGGCGGCCTTCGGGGCATCACCATCACCTGATTTGCTCCGACTGCGGTACCGTGATTGATTTTACCGATTGCGACCTCGGGGAACTTGAACGCCGGCTTTCGAAGGAGACCAGCTTTAAGATAAACAGCCACCTCCTTGAGTTTGTGGGACAATGCCGGAAATGCCGGGAAAAAACTGTGGCAGGGTAATGGAACCATTCTTTAACGTAGGGCCTTTGACCATCGGTCTATATGGCTTAATGATTATACTGGGTGTTATTGCAACGCTTGTGGTTGCCACCATCGAGGCTAGAAGGCGGGGGGAGCTATCAGGGCATGTCCTTAACATGGCCCTTATCGTTATTCCCCTCGGAGTTATTGGCGCCCGTCTCTACCACGTTATCGACAAGTGGGAATATTACAGCCAGAATCTTGCCTTGATAATTGGTGGTCGTGGATTGGGGATTTTTGGTGCTGTTATCGGGGGCGCTCTTGGTGTCATTATCTATACTAGGTGGGGAAAAATTAGTACTCTGCGCTGGATGGATATAGTTGCCCCAGGTCTTATCCTGGCACAGGCTATCGGCAGATGGGGTAATTTCTTCAATCAAGAGCTATACGGTTATCCTACTAACCTTCCCTGGGCTATATATATAGACCCTGCTCAACGTCTGCCTGGTTATGAAGCCTACAGTCACTTCCACCCTCTTTTCCTTTATGAATCCATATGGAATTTCATCGGCTTCCTTCTCCTTATGCTTATGGGGCGGAAGCTCAAGCATAAGCTTTTTAATGGTGATATATTCTTATCCTATATCGTATATTACAGTGTCGGGAGGTTTTTCCTTGAAGGGCTTAAAATTGATGTGTGGACTATTTCTGGCATTCCTACCGCACGGTGGATAACCGGCATAGCAATTATTGGCTCTCTTTTATTAATGGTTTATCGGAGATATCGACTCCGGCACGCGACTTGATTGGTCTATCTCTTGCCTTCGGCTTGGCCTTATAAAAAATAAAATATAGGTAAAATAGTAATGCTTAAACGTATTGGTCTGGAACTGGTGCACCATGCCCCCTTTACCGCCATGGGGGCTGTGGCTGGCATTATCGTCATGGTTATAATTTACTTTTCCAATGCCCCCAGAGAAATATCGAACTCGCTTTTTTATACCCTCCATCCGCTCCACGTCGTCTTAAGTGCGCTGGTGACTGCCTCCATGTACCGAATGCATAATACGAAGGTTAAGCTCTGGGCGACAATTCTTATTGGCTACACGGGCTCCATCGGCATAGCCACGTTGAGTGATGTTGTTATCCCGTATCTGGGTGGAGGTATGCTGAATATCCCTATGGAGTTCCATTTGCCTTTCATCGAGACCGCGAAAATGCCCTTCGTCGGTATTCAAAAATGGATAATTGTCAATGCTGCTGCTGTTATCGGCATTGCCATTGCCATCTGGAAACCCAATACCAGGTTCCCGCACATGGGTCATGTGCTGCTGAGCACCTGGGCATCTCTATTTTGCTTCATCGCCTTCGGGATTGCCGACTGGATTCCTCTGCTTCCCTTTATTTTCCTGTTCCTCTTCCTTTCAGTGTGGCTCCCCTGCTGCATCAGCGACATCGTCTTTCCCCTTTTATGGGTACCGGGAGAGTCCTCTCACGAGCATACCCACCATTGAGTAATAGCCGGCAAGTACCCTATACTTCATATAAGGGTTATGAAGCGTTATCTAAAGTTACTGGCGCTGGTTCTGGTACTGGCGGTAATGGCTGTATCTGCAAGCTGCCGGAGTCCTAGCCAGGAAAGTGATGGCCGGGACAGGGCAGCCATCGTTGACCAGCTCTATATCCTTGAGTCGAATCCGTCATTTATTACCGAGGCGACCCGCCTTCTGGAGTCTTACGGCTTTACGGTTGACCTGTGGCAGGGCAATGATATTACCGTCGATTTTTATCGGGGGCTACCCTCGCTCGACTATAAATTTATCATTCTCAGGGTCCATTCGGGGCTGCTGCTGAGTCTGGAGGAAGGGGAGGTCAAGCCGCTGCCGACAACCTACCTGTTCACGGCAGAAAACTATACCACGACCAGGTACGTCACCGAGCAGCTGACCGATAAAGTGTCCAATGCTATGATGATGGAGAATTTTCCGCTGGTTTTTGCGGTCAACTCCGCGTTTATGGAAGATGCTAAAGGTGAATTTAATAATACCGTCGTCCTGGCGATGGGGTGCGAGAGCTATTGCTATGATGATATGCCGGAGGTCTTTGTGGAGAAGGGTGCTTCGGCGTACCTGGGCTGGAGTACCGTGGTCAGCCTGGAATATGTGGACATGGTCATGCTGGACCTCCTCGGCAACCTGTGTACCGGGAACGTGACCCTGGCTCAGGGAATTTCCAGAACAATGGACGACCTCGGGTACGACCCGTACTTCGATGCCTACCTGAAATACTACCCGGCCGAGAGCGGTGACAGGACGGTGAGAGAACTCATCAGGTGATAAGGTCTCTCCGGTCTGTAAAGCTTCCCGCAGGTATGGTTACGCCGCAATCATACCTGCCCCACGGTACACTGGTATCCCCCAAAATCGTTATGTTACTATATTGAATGTATGAATGAACAGTGGTATAACCTGAGCCCGGACGAAGCTCTGCAGGTGCTTAACTCCAAACGCGCCGGGCTGGAAGCGGCTGAGGCCGGTTCGCGGCTGCTGCGGTACGGACCTAATCAGCTCCAGGGCAGGAAGAAGACCCCGCCGGTGCTGGTTTTCCTCAGGCAGTTCCTCAGTCCCCTTATCTACGTACTCCTTGTTGCCGTGGCAATCTCGTTTATCGTCGGGCATTTCATGGACGCCTGGGTAATACTCGGCGTACTTATTTTGAATGCCATCATCGGATTTATGCAGGAAACGCGGTCGGAGAAGGCTATGGAAGCCCTTATCCGGATGGCGGCGCCACAGGCCACGGTACGCCGCAACGGCAGTGTCAGAAACATACCCGCCCGCGAAATCGTGCCCGGCGATATTTTGCTCTTTGAGTCCGGAGATAAAGTGCCGGCCGACGCCAGGCTCATCGAAGCCTCCAACCTGAAAGTAAACGAAGCCACGCTTACCGGCGAGTCGGTGCCGGTGGATAAACATACCCGGCCTCTTCCGGGAGAACTATCCGTGTCCGAGCGGAAGAATATGGTATTTATGGGGACGGTCGTTACCTATGGCCGGGCTATCGCCGTGGTCGTGAAAACCGGCATGACTACCGAGATAGGCAAGATTGCCATCGGCATCCAGGAAGTCAAGCCGGAAAAAACTCCGCTGCAAAAAAGCATCAGCAAGCTGAGCCGGTATATTATCGGCCTTTTCCTCGGCATCTGCGTCCTGCTGGTAGCCGTCGGGCTTATCAAGGGGATGGAGTGGATGGAAGTGTTCCTGCTGGCGGTCGCTGCGGCTGTTTCGGCGATACCGGAAGGACTGCCGGCGGTGGTCACCGTGGTCCTGGCTATGGGCATGAGGATTATGGCGCGCCGTAACGCTGTTATCCGCAAACTGGTGGCGGTGGAGACGCTGGGGTCGGCCACGGTTATCTGCTCGGACAAGACCGGAACGCTGACTTTAAACCAGATGACGGTACGGCGGATTTTCGTCGGCGGCCGCTGGATTGATGTCACCGGCGAAGGCTATACGCCCGAAGGTGAATTCCACAGCGATGGCCGGAAGCTGGCCTTAGATAACGAACCGGCCCTGGAGCTGCATCTCAGGATAGGCGCCATCTGTAACGACGCCGTACTTACTATGGAAGACGAACAGTGCTACAGCATCTTCGGCGACCCTACCGAGGGCGCTCTGGTGGTGGCCGCTGCGAAAGTCGGGATGAACCGGGAAAAACTGGACAGGAACTTTCCCCGCCTCGATGAAATCCCTTTCCAGAGTGAGAAACTCTACATGGCTACCCTTCACCCGCATGATGCCGGGCGTGTCGCCTACGTTAAGGGGGCCACCGAAAAGCTCCTGTCCCTGAGCAGGTATCGTTACCGGGGGAGTGAAATCGTGCCTCTGAAAGAGTCTGATACTCAGGCTATCTTACAGGCCAACGACACTATGGCCCGGAAAGCGATGAGGGTTATCGCCACGGCCTGCGTCAACCTGCCCGGTGACCTGGAGGACCTTGAGGATGAGCACCTCAGGGGTAATCTGGTATTTGTCGGCCTGTCGGGGATGGCTGACCCGCCGCGCGAGGAAGCGAAAGAAGCGCTGCGAGTCTGCAAGCAGGCCGGCATCAAGGTTATCATGATTACTGGCGATAACAAAGTTACGGCGGAGTCCATAGCCCGCCAGCTTGACCTGCCGGAGGGTAAAGCGATAACCGGGAACGAGCTCCGCGAGATGAGCGACGAGGAACTGTCGGCGCAGGTGGAAACCGTCTCCGTTTTCGCTCGAATCGAGCCGATACAAAAGCTGAGGATAGTCAATGCCCTGAAGAGTCGGGGGCATGTTGTCGCCATGACCGGCGACGGCGTTAACGATGCCCCGGCCTTAAAGACGGCCAATATCGGCATCGCCATGGGCATTACCGGCACGGATGTCGCCAAGGAAGCCTGCGATATGATACTGGCCGACGATAACTTCGCCTCGGTGGTGGCGGCGGTTGACGAGGGCAGGACGATTTTTAACCGGTTAAGAAATGTTATCTTTTTAATGCTCAGTACGAACATCGGCGAGTTACTGGCTCTGATTCTGTCCATTCTCTTCATCGGCAAAGCACCGCTGCTGGCGGTGCAGATTATCTGGGTCAACCTGGTTACGGATACGGCCTCGGCCATCCCGCTGGGACTGGAACCGAAGTCCGGCGATGAGCTCAAGCAGCCGCCCCGCCACCCCAGCGTGGGTATTCTCTTCCCCGGTCAGGTACTCCGCATCATTGCCATGGCGGTATATATGGGCGTTGGTATTACCCTGATTTTCAACTGGGCTCAGGCGAGAATGAGTATCGATGAAGCCCGGACTATCGCTTTCTGCACGATGGTCACCTTCGAGTGGTTCCGTGCTTTCAACGCCCGCTCGGATGAACGTACCGTCTTCAAGCTGGGCATCCTGAGCAACCGCTGGCTGGTGGGGGCCATCTCGCTGGCGATTATGCTTCAATTAGCCGTTGTGTATGTCCCGTTCCTCCAGGCGGCTTTCCGGACGGTGCCTATAGGTATTGACAGGTGGGGTATCGCCATACTCGCCGGCGGCAGTCTCTTCATCATCGAAGAGACTCGCAAAGCCCTGTTCCCCGAGTTCTTCAGTCTCGGCAAGTGGCGGCCGGTGAAGTACCGCCGACTCCAGAAGCTGATGATACACCTGCGGAGTGGACGTAAGAGAAGTCGCGTTTAATAAAAAAGGAGCCGAGAATAACTGCCGACTCCCTGGCCACCGCCGTATACCTCCTTTAAACTTAACAATCCAGTTTCAAGTTAGTTTTAGTGTTACTCTTAACTTGCTGTATGCGACTTTAGTCACACGATTATATAGGGACTTTTACTCACTCTGACAATCTTAACCTCACCCCCTTAATCCCCCTCTCCAATCAGCGAGACAGAACGAGCTCCGCAGATAAATTGATTGAAGAGGGGGAGGGTTTTAGAGAGGGGGCGAAGCCCCCTCTCTCTTTTACTCCCCTCTCCAGCCAATAAAAATTCAGGCTTTTTACCATGATTCTGGCTGGAGAGGGGTCAGGGGAGAGGTTGAGTCGTCAACTGAATGTGGAAGGACACGTATATAGTATACCTTGACAGGTAGTGGCGCTTGAATTACTCTAACAATAGATAAAGGCCGTGAATCAGGGAGGTGGAAATAATGGCAGAGATTCAGTGGAACAAGGACAGGTTATACAAACTCGTGCAATCTAAACTGGGCGACAGTTTGTTCATTGTCGTTTCCAACCGCGAGCCCTACGTCCATTCAATGTCCGGCGGCAAGATAAAATGCACCCGCCCGGTCGGCGGACTCACCGAGGCTCTCGACCCCGTTATGCGCGCCTCCGGGGGCACCTGGGTGGCCCAGGGCACCGGTGACGCCGATAGAAAGGTCGTTGACGAACGTAATCGGATAGCGGTGCCGCCGGAAAAGCCGGAGTACACCCTGCGCAGAGTGTGGCTGACCGAAGACGAGGTCGCCGGATTCTATCTCGGCTTCGCCAATCAGGCACTCTGGCCGCTGTGCCACGTTACCTTCACGCCGCCCGACTTCCGCGAGGATTGGTGGCATACTTATCAGAAGGTTAATAAAATTTTCGCCGATGCCATTATGGATGAGATAGGCGGCCGCAAGGCGGTGGTGCTGGTGCAGGACTATCACTTCGCCCTGCTCTCCGGCTACCTCAAGGAGCAGAATCCTGACCTGACCGTAGGCCAGTTCTGGCATATCCCCTGGCCCGCCTACGAGGTATTGCGCACCTGCCCCTGGCATGAGGAAATACTCGTCGGTATGCTCGGCAACGACCTCATGGGCTTCCATACCCGGTCGTTCTGCAATAACTTCATAGAGTCGGTGGAGCGCAGTCTGGAAGCCAGGACCGACCGGGAAAGTTCGGCAATAGTCCGCCAGGGTAACACGACCGTCGTGGAACCTTTCCCCATCAGCGTGGACTTCGATAGCCTCTCCAGGCAGGCGGGGACAAAAGCCGTGGAAAAGGAAATGGAGAACCTTACCAGGGAATTCAATCTTGAGGGCAAATACCTCGGCGTCGGCATGGACCGCATGGACTATACCAAGGGCATACCGGAACGG
>Ga0315533_1001185_pt1 | contig 20484 bp, 20 predicted proteins | sample SalMarSW160130MG_FD_203081 | JGI IMG/M metagenome (GOLD analysis project Ga0315533, IMG submission 203081) | Salt marsh sediment microbial communities from the Plum Island Ecosystem LTER, Massachusetts, United States - Salt Marsh Sediment SW1601-30 ... | reverse complement strand
AACAAGTTCATTAGACTGTAAGAGCCCTAGAACAGCACTGTGCACAAACCTAAATGAGGACCTAACAGGCATGAATGGAGCGAGCGAATGAAAAGGGTTCCAAGACACTTAAGAAGCGTCGCTGTTCCAATTCGCTAACAAAAACTGATAACCCTCTCATCATATCACTTGAAGTCAAACCGAAACTAAAAGTGAAAAGAAAACGCAAACTTGTTCCATAACCTGCCAAGTATTTATCTCAGCATTCCTCTGGTCTGCTTTTCGGAAACAGTATTAACCCAGATCTCAGCACTCATCAATCTGGTTGGGGGGACGTGAAATGGAGATTCTGGGTAACCGAGCTTGCCAACCCGAAGAATCAGATTCGGCGAGTTCTTGTCCTGCTACGAAGCTGCAAAAAGGGCCGTGAAGAGTATTGCGTCACACCCTGCATGGAATAAAACAGGACCCAACAGACCATCCAGTTTTCTCATAAGGAAAGCCGAAATGAGTCCTATCACGAAAACACCTGAGAAGAATGCTATGAGATTTCCAGTTTCGTAGGTTACTCCTAAATGAGCCACTGTAAATATTAGAGCCGTTAAGATAATAGATAAGGTAGGTCCGAGTAATGCCTCATACTTTCTCAAGAAAAGACCTCGAAGCAATAGTTCTTCCCTCAATCCGTTTGTCAGACCAAAGACGACTACGTACGGTATGATGGGAATAATTCTGTCCATACCTATGTTCTGGCTCTGTGCCCAGAGAATACCGAGAATGCTCATAGTCAAGAAAGATGAGATGCCAATAATCAGACCAAGCCTAAGATTCCCTTTCTTAAGGTAAATCGAGGCCATGCTCCCGCCCGAGATCTTGGTCAATGCTACGATGGTAATAACGATTACCGAGGTACTGAACACCACCACTACCGTATACCATAACGCAACGCTCTCTTTCCCACCAAGAACAAGAGAGCCGAATTCGTCATGATAGTGATCGAAAACAAGGGCAATGGAAGCAATGAAAAAGGCGAGAAACACCTGCCGATATTGCCTTAAGTGTTTGTTGCGGTGCCCAAGTAGCACTGCGGCGAGAAATGATGCTGAAAGCGCAATTTTATATACTAATCTAAGATTCTTTGGGATCCCGACCGGGTAATATAGACCCAGAACGAAGACGAGAAAACCACACAGGAGAAACAGCGCAAACAAGCCCATCTGATGCATCCATCTCCCGGTTGAGACGCCTGAACGTTTCATGGAACCCCTCTTTTGTATTCTCAGTTGAACTATGTCGCTACAGTAAGTTCTCCAGTCGGAGAATCTTTTTCACCTGTCTTTCAGGATCATTTGTAAGACTCTCAGAGATTTCTGTCTAAGACGCTCTAACCCAAATCTCAGTATTTATCAATCTGGGTTTTGGAGGATTTGATGTGGGAGGTTTGGGTTATGTGACCTCACTGAATGGGGTCTTTGAGTTAGCACCACGTATATTTGTGGCGCACCAAGTATCTAGGTTAACGAAGTAACCTGAAGGAAGCTTCTTCATATTCGATACTTTTAAGGCCGAACTTCCACTGCTCCCACAAATATTTTGAAATCGTCGTATTAACTTGAGGCTCTCTTCCTTTTTTTGCTCCGTCGATATCTCATCTGACCAAGTTTCAGGGAGATATCCATAATCAGTTTGATTTTCCAAGTGTATGGAAAAAGCCAGCGGCCCTTTGGAATCCGATCCTTTCTTGCCGAGATGCTTGTGTCTCCAAGCTCAACTTGTTCAACCAGTGCACCTGCCTCCTTGGAGATGGAAGAGACGACATTGCCATTCTTGTCAACTATTGCTGATTCGCTGACAAAGTCCATGTCAGCCTTTAGTCCTCTCATCCCTGGTATCGGGGATGTAAACTGGCCGGTCTTGTTCGATGATACTACCGGTACATATAGATACTGGGCATATACCTTTGGAGTATTCAGAAACACTTCCAACCAACATTCTCTGTCTTTCCTAGGGAAATACGATGGGAAATGGGGACAGGAATAGGGGATGAGTAAGATTTCCGGCTTTGCCTCCATTAAACTGCACATCGTATGAGTCTTTGTGGTATCGAAGCAGATAGCAACACCTATCCTACCAATGGGGGTGTTGAATACATTGGTATTCATACCTGCGCCCTTGAAAAAATATGCCTCGTAGCCTGCCGGCTCAATTTTTCTGTGAGCCCATAGGGCATCTTTCTCTGGTCCAACTAGGATAAAGGTATCATAGAAATCTCCCTGGTAATTTTCAAGGATACAGGTGCCGATATACACACCATGTTTTTTACACAAAGCTATTAACCATTTGTATGTCTTTCCTTTTAGGGGCTCGGCCATCTTCCATATACTGTCCGTGTATGTATACCCAGCCAAAGCTAATTCAGGGAGTAGAATTAGCTTCACTTCTTTATTAAGAGCATCATTTATATGCTCTTCTGCCCTTGATAGGTTACCTTCATAATCGTCGTTAAGGGATTTCATCTGGATTGTTGCAACCCTGACTTTCATTAGTGACCCCGGTAGGTATTATGTACTTACTAGGAAAATATCAACTTATCAAAGTTGTCAGGAAATCGATCGGGACTTAAAGAATACAATTTCCAAGAAAGCTTTGGAAGACTGCCTTGCCCCTCCGGCACCAAAGCAGATGACCGAGAATGGTGCATATTCTCTGACATACGAAACTCCGACTCACTCAGAAACTGTCGAATACATTACTCTCTCAACCTTAGGCCAAATCTTAGCACTTGTCAATCTGGTTTTTGGATCAGTGTGGGCATCGCATCGGTCTTGACATAATCTATCGCCATGGCCTGATCATTACCAGCCGAAAAGAGAACTAGCGTAGACGGCGAAATAGATCGTATCGAAGAACTGATGAACCGCGAAGATGGACCGCTTGGCTTAATCGACGCACAGGTAAAGTCTTTATGGCATCAATCACTGATTTAATCTCTGCGATATCGTCTTTACCGGCATTGCCGAAATATACAGTACCCGATTTCCCTAGCCACAACTGCTCGATTCTGGTATCGTTCCTGCAGAGAGTTGGATAGTTGGCATCAGGTGGACCGTCTAAAGAGGGAATATATTTATAGGCTAACCAAGGTCTCTCATTGATTCTCTTGGCAGCTGCCAGGCGAACTATGGCGTTTTGACGTTTGAGCGGTGCCAAATCAATACCGAAGAGCAGATGTCCCCATAGTGAAGCCTCACATCGTATATGGTCATTGGATAGCATTTTTACCGAAGAGATATCAGCGTACATCTTGGGAATTCCCAGATCCTCGCGACCCCCGATAATGGGCAGAGTCTTATCCTCGAACATAACCAAAATGTAGTCGCCATCAATATGGTCCTGTTCACCGTCAAATCGTGCTGCCACTTGTACCGTAGCTATGCGATATTCTCCGCCCGCCATAAATTCAAGGCCAGAGTTATAGCCAAATATGATTGTCACGATAGGCTCCTTGCCTGCTCGATAACATTCGGGTAGTAGGGCTCCGATGGCATCAGCATCGGTCTGATACTGTAAAGCTACCGACTCAACCTGAGGATACGCGATTCTGGGAGGGTTCTCTCGATCGAAAAGCGGTCCCATAATAAATGGCATTCTGTAGTATTTATTTAAGTCAACCTCCACAATCCCCTCCTTTCCTTCATATGGTTTTTAGCAGTACCTTCCGTGGTTAATGCACACGTTAAGAAAACTCTGCAAAAGCTCATATTCTACTTGTTTCTATGACCTTTTGTGCTCAAAGACAACGGTTATTTGAAGGTCCCTTGTGATGGCTATATCAAACGGGCCCCAGGCCAAATCTCAGGACTTGTCAATCTAGTTTTTGGGATTGGGGATATAAGAAAGAAAACAGGAGCTGGCAGATTTCAAATAGTCAGTCATTGACCTTTCACAATTCTTAGTAACTTCACAATCTTCTTTTCGTCTATGTCTTTCAAAGAAATGATTTTGATATGTTTCATTGTCCTGCCGTTGCCTTGGAAAAGACCGATCTCTTCTTTGGATAGACCCTTTAATGAGAATCCCAAATTAACGTGGTCTTTCAAGGCAACAATATAGAACTTTCCATTGCCAAATGTGGGAACACCCCATTTCATTTCTTCTTTTATATCAGGAAAAATCCTGAGAATGAGACTTCTTAATCTTTGACAAATCTCTTTCTGCGGCGAGTCTTGCTTTTGGATATAATCATCAATCTTGCTGCTCATTTTTTTATTTCACTTCGGCAATGATGACAACATAGTTTTTTCCATATTTCCTAGCACATTTCGGGCAAGTGGTGTACCACATATACCATTTTCCTATAGATAGACCTTTGTCCTTAGCGTAGCTTTCAAAATCTTTACACCATTTCCCTGTATCCTTAAATGGTCCCTCGTACACTTTGCTCAAGAACTTTCCGCTCAAAGTGACATTGTTGGCGTCTTGGATTTCCTTATCAACGGCCAGATAAACATCCATATTCCATTTTGAGGTGTGCTCTGAAAGACAAAGGAAGTCTGGCATATTGGCTCCCGCTTCTCTAACCTTTTCGTCCAGCCGTTTCATTACCGACCTAAAATTGACGGGCATATGAAGAAAGGTGAATATTTTGTCTTTAATAAACTTCTTGTTTTTCCATTCAAGAAATTTTCCATCCCATGCTGCGGGATCAAACTTTGGACAACATTGGTTGTTTTGTGATTGTTTGTTCATATTGTTTTCCTTAATAATTTTTCCGCCAGTTGTCGGACTTTCGGACGAGTGTTCTTCGTCTGTCTTTTCAAAAATGTTTTTACGTCTTCCCTGCCGAAAACCTCCTTTCCGAACTTATCAAAAGACTTTATTACATGCCCAATAGCCACATTGCGACACTCCAGAGAAAGGCCTCCCTTATAGTAATATTTGGCTTTTTCTATTTTCAAAAAGGCTTTTAAAATTTCTTGCCTGTGTTCGGGCTTATTTTTGGCAATTTGAGAAAGAGCGCCGATAGCATTGGCGGCGGTAATCATGGTTTTATCCGAAAGCAACCCAATAAGGGAAAGAAGAATTTTATCAACTTTCCTTTTATTATCAACCTTGGACAGATTGCCGATTACCTTAATCGCGGTCCACTTAAAAATATTATTGTCGCTGTTAAGAAGTTTGGCGAAAAAATCAAAATCAGAATAAAGGTCTTCGGGGTGATTTTGGGAAACGGCAATCGCCTGCTTGGCACAGGCGTATTTGACTCTTGCTTTATCCGATGAAAAATCTCTCAAATCTAATTTGGACATAGGTATTTAATTTTATTTCCCCATAAAAGAATCTAGATTAATCTATGTTATTCCGAGCTTCACTCAGTTTGACGGCGAATTCTTTTATTTTTCCTTTTCAATCACTTTCAACGCCTTAGCATAAACGTTCTTAACGGCATTATTCTTTTCGCTATTTACAATTGTTAAAAAAATCGGTAACAACTGCTTTCTCGTTTTATAATTCTTCTTAGCAATCTCGGTAAGACCATAAGCAGCGCACCATCTTATGACCGTAGTATTGATTTTGTTTTCGGTCGTATTCTGCAAAAGATTAGGGATAGCTTTAGCCACCTTGTCAGGATATTTCTCAGCAAGATTGCCAATCGCTTCTGGTACGCCCCATTTTACCCTCGGCGCTTTGTAATTGATATATTTCACAAGAACATCAATGTACGGCGCAAGAATCTCTGGACTTTCTGCTGAAACATGCTTCATTACATCGGCGCAAATGCCTTTGTCAATATCAGAGGCGCATTGAAAAAATTCGATAAATTCCCTGGTTGGTATTTTTTCTTGGCTCACAGCTTCAACTAACCTTGACTGTTTTTCCTTGGGCTTGAGCTTTGATTTTAGTATTTCTTCAATCTTGTCCATATTATTACCTTTTCCATCTTTTGAGCACAGGAATGAAGGTTTTCGTCTGATTGATTTGCACTTCAGGCATTTGCATTTCCCTCATAATTCCGACACACTTTTCAATCATTTGTTCCATGATTATGTCCGGCTTAGTAAATTTAACATTCTCGAAGCAGTAACGACAATATTCGCTATTATGGCTACCATCGGCATTGATACAAAATCTTCCTGCTTTTGCATAGGTATAACGCAACTTCGGCAAAACGGTCATTATAGTTGTCTTTGGTTTGTATCTTTCACCTTTTTTCTAGCCCAAATCTCACCACTTGTCAATCTGGTTTTAGAGAAGAATAGCGGAGGGCCAAGATTATCGAAGGTTTTTAGCTGGTAAGAGTCCAGCTACAGGCTCCACGAGCTCTTCCCTGCTTAGGAGGCCGCCTGATACGGCTTGAATTGTCTGGTCACTATGATTGATTTACTAGATCTATGACTGTCTGTGCAAACTTACTCAACAAGGTTTCTCTGTTTTCTAGGTTTACCTCGAGCACTCTGGCATCCTTACGGCTTTTTATTTCGTCTATGAAGCGGCCTCTACCCTTCTTTATTGTTGCTACCACTCGACCGGTTTTCAATGCTTGGAGAACTACCTCACTGAATTTCCTGGAGAATAATTCCATCCTTCCGATTTCATCAATGATGATTAGTTCGTTAGTAGATATTGCTTTTCTTATGCTCTCTACACCAATTGCTTCGAAGGTGTCAATGTCTACGCCATACCTGCCTACTCGGTATGAACTCTTTATCTTCAGATGAGCCAGTAGTGATTTTTTTCCATCAAGAGTTGTCAGTGAAAAACCGACTCTTTGTCCTTGCTCTCTTACTTCCTCGGTATAGAACCCTCCTTTTGAGAGTGAAGATGCCTCTACGAGCCTCTTTATGAGGGTGGTTTTTCCTATCCCCGGGCGACCAGTCAAAAGGACATTCACGCTTTATTTCTTTCCCTTTCTGCGAATCTCTTCTTTCCCGACAATCCACATCAAGTACTGCTACTAACTCAGAAAGTCTCCACTCCCACATCTTCTAGTTAAAGACTAGCCAAATCTTAGCACTTGTCAACGAACTTTTGCAGGAAAATGATGTTATAAGAGATTACCTTTTTATAAATGCTGAGTAGAGGCTATTTTCAAGCTTTCATATGAATTATGAAAAGGTACCGATAGTTTATCTGTGAAATTTGTGATTTTTGACATGGAGATTTCTCATCTTATGTAAACTGTTGTTAATCCAGATATTGCGAACTCAGAATGTTTTCTCAAAATGTATAAGGACAATTTCGTGCAAAAGTTCGTTGTCAATCTGGGTCTTGGAAGGTTATCATCATAGCAAAACCCTTCAAATTTGACAAACTCTTTATTTTGCTATACATAGAATCATAGAAAGGTTTTTTAGATTGGCAGTATGCTACAATGGAGTAGCTTATGGGCGGTCAAAGTGAGACCTTAATTCCTTCCAGACTAAAATATATCACCTTACTTTCCCATCAAACTAATAATACCGAACTTAAATCAACAATAGGATTCAATGCTCCTGTTTGTAATAATACAATGAGCTATCTTTGAGTTGATATAGCGTATCTTTTCGTGGTGAAGAAAGAAGGAACAGTGTTAAGCGCAAAATTTGCTATGATAAGAGGCTTGTGTGTCTTTAATGAGGGATTTGTTATTTACAGGTTGTGACCTCTTGGCTGGGCTTCTATTGATACGTGGGGCATTGATTTACGCTTAAATCAGGAGCAGTAGTACCTCTCAAAAATGTATCCGCCTATATTCTGGAAAAAGGAAGATGATCCTAAGATAATTGGCAGGGCGGTAAGGGTTGTGAAGAGGTTGTAGGACCCGCAGTTATGACATGAGGGACTACCTGGGGCGAGAAAAGAGCATACCTCAAAGGGAAGCAGAGAGTTATGTTTACCAAATCCCTAATGGATATAGAATTCTCCGATCTTGAATCTTTCTGTAAAAGATTCGGAGAAGGCGTAAGGGTTGAATACAAGGAAGCTATTCCGAAGAAGATCCCCAAGACAATCTCCGCCTTCGCCAATACCCTAGGAGGAATACTGATCCTAGGCGTGAAGACAGATGAGAGCAACAGAGCTATTCTCCCCATTGAGGGGATGAACAGAGAAAAAGGGATCGAAGACAAGATAACAGCCAGTTCCCTGCAAGGCGTCTATCCCGCTGTTTTTCCAGAGATTAAGGTTATAGATGTTCCAAAGAGAAACAATAAGATAGTTGTAGTAGTCAAGGTCCACGAAAGTATAGAGGCCCCACACGCTATTGAGAATTCGACCAAGGTATACATTCGTATAGGAAGTCAGAGTCAGCCGTATGAGCTCAAGCTGGCGGAAATAGACAGAATTGAATATATGCTAAAAAGGAGGCAGAAGCCGCTAGAAAGAAAACAGCGGATTGTATCAGCGGCAGAAAATAGATACATTCTGTATCCGGAAACAGAGCAACAAACCACCCTTAAGTTACCTACTTTGCAGATTACAGTATCTGTGGCTTTTCCATATCAGCCTATTATATCCCTTGAGCAACTGGATCAATTTGTACGGAACATACCACGGAACGATCCCGTTGAATTTCTAACCAATTACGTCAAAAGAGTGCACGAAGGTATTTGCCATCCCCTTCCTTGGGGGGACCGCTTTGAATATCTTGAAATCAATCAGTATGGCCTAATTTTTTCGAAAGGGGACGTGCGCAAAATCAAGTCCGACTGGAAAGAGGGCTCTCCGAAAGATGACATTTTGTATGTTAGTTTCCCCTTTCTTGCTGCCGAAACCGGAAGAGCACTTCATCTGGCTGACTTGTTCTACACCCAGTGCGGTTATCTTGGAAACGTTGACGTTAGGTTGAAGATTGACAATATACTAAATGAAAAACTAATCTTTGCTGACCCTGATGCGCTCGGCTTTGAAGCAACCGACAATCAAACATCTGCCTTTGAGACGTTCCTTGTAGAAGAAATGAAAACGAATCTTACCGCTATCGTCAGTAATCTTATGAAGAATATTCTATGGATTTTCAATTATGATATTGCGAGTTTTGGAGTGATACAAGAAAGAGTCAGAAAAGCGCTTTCTGCTAATGATCTTATCAAAAAAAGCTAGAAGCGTATCTGGTAGGAGATAAGCATGCGATTCTTCGGCTGGTTATTCCCGGCCAGGGGAGAATTGATAAGTCGAAGGTAAGGGTGGCGAAGCACGTGTGATACCCATGCCTCCACCCCCTGCAATTGCGGGAGGGGTGACGTTTCGGGAAGCCGTTAGACGAAAAAAGCTAGTAGAGGGATTGGCATTATTTGGGAGGAATGAAGCGTGGAAGAATCTCATCAGGTAAATGCTGAGTGTATTAGTTGCTCCTTCAAGGGAAGTATAGAAGTTAAGAAGGGGAAAAAGATATATGGGATGACCTGTACAGAGTGTGGCAAGAAGACATTACGGGAACGGCGAAGACCCCGTCGAATTAAGGTCCATGAGCCAATGGATAGTGACAATTAGAGGTTGGGGGGGATGATTATTGGTGAGAGAGATAGGCCGAGGATGTGAGGGAACTTCACAAGCGTCGCTGTTCCAATTCGCTAACAAAAACCGATGACCCTTCCACTATATCACTTGAAGTCAAACCGAAACTAAGACTGAAAAGAAAACGCAAACTTATTCCATAACCTACCAAATATCTATTTCAGTATTCCTTTGGCCTGTTTTTTGGAAAAACGATCTGGCCTAAATCTCAGTGCTTGTCAATCCGGTTGCGGGACGTTACGGTCGCGCAGTGCTCTCAATGACCGACCCTCTGTTCCCGAGGCCATCGTTCCATTGACTCTGACTTAGCAAGTGGTATTATTAATGGGGGTGGTTCACATTCGTACTTGAATATTGAGTATCCGGTAAAGGATTTCATCAATGCACGGAAGACTTTGCTTTTGTATTATCTTGATGCACTGAAGAAACTGTTGGATATTGTACCATAAAAAACGAAAATTGGAGATTCTTAAGATTTAGAGGAATGAGGTCACAGTAGATTGAAAACACCAGAAGCTCTCGTCACGGAACTATACATATGTGATCCAGTTACGCATATATTCTATGATTGCAGAATCATCAATAAACAGTACGGCAAAAGGCTTTTAGGTATTTATGAACAAAGACTCGACGCTTGTAATGTAAAAATCAGATTCGCAGCGAAATCTCTATTAGCAGCAAGAAAGATAGTTAAAGAACTAGAACACGGAGAATTCATTTACTTTGATGACGAGAGTCGTTTGGGATTGAGCTACTATGTCGAAAGCTTCCTGATATTCTCTCGAGCCTCTATTGATTTGGCAATAAGTGCCTACCATCTCTATTTCTTTGGATCAGGCAATCTTGACAGTTTTAGTGATTTCTTGAAGAAGCTCCCTGAAAGAATCGGAACACTTCCTGCAAAGAGTAGAAGATTTTGGAGCACTGTATATGAAGCCTTTGAAGCTGAGCACTTTACTTGGATTCATGCTCTTGTAGGAAAAGAAAAAGGTCTGTCGCTCAGAGATCTGGTTGTGCATAAAGGTATGGTAGAAGTTGACACCCATGCTGATGATGATCACCGCGATAAATTTTATATCGGCCTTGACAGACGGAATGAGGATTACCTCCTGCTATGTCTCAATGAAATATTCGATTGGATTCAGAAGATAGTTGATAGGATACGAAAGGACGTTTTGGACGCCGAGAAAATGCTTAATAGAACGAGCGCCTAACATTTGCGTTGAGCAGACTCTACTGAAGGTACGCGATTTCTGACTGTCGAGTTCGCAAATTTTGCTTTTGTTAAATTTAGCCTTTATTACTGCACGGCCACGTGGCTCATGCATTGCCGTTAGGTGACTTTGAATGAGGAAAATACTTTGGACTTAAATAACGATACAATTAACAAACTTATGTCCAGTAAATTTGAAATTGATTATATTGATATTGATTTGACTCAACAAATAAAAGAAAACCCTATTATTTATAATGGCTCAGGGACAATTTACCAAGATAAAAATGGTGTTTTAAATCTAAAATTATACGCAAAAAGAACAAATATAGAGAAAAAACTTTCCCACATTTTCAAGCATTACGTTCCGGGAAGAATTATTGGAAATGAAGATTATTTTTCTCTCAGAGCTACTGATATGTCTGGAAATGAGTGGTGTGCAGAAGATATTTCGCCTTCTGCTAATGTTTCTTTCCCCGCTGCTGGTCAAATAATTAAAGCAAAATTAAGAGAGATCAAAAATATAACAGAGGCTGATATGAGAATAAGATCAGGAAAAACTTGCTTGTTCATTGTTGCGCCTGGCTCCTACGAGATACCCTGTAATAAAAAAGAAGATTTGGAGAATGGAGGATGGCGCCTTAATAAGTCCTTGTTTTCAGTCAATGAAGTTGATTTCGAGTTTAAGAAGCTTGATAACTATCTGACAATAAAGGCAAGCACTGAAACAAATGCTCTACCAGAACAATCAGAAATAAGAATATTAGAAGCTTTGAGTATTGTCCATGGCCGAATTGTAAGGCCAATGATTATTGACCATTCTCATAGTGGCATTAGGACGCTAAGAATCAAATCAGTCGACGATACTTTTCCCAATAAATGGTTGTCCTACCCAATAGAGCACTCATTACCCTCTCACCTGGGGATATTTGCCAACTTCTTCGAAGAATATCTTTCCTCCATAAAGAGTCCTAATTCTGAATTATTTGGTTTTTGGTACAAGATTAATCGCGCATGGCAATCGGGTATTCAAAATGCTTCACTTGCACTAGCGGTTGCAATTGAGGGCATTGTTAGATCATATTTCGAGCAGTATGGTTTGCCAGATAAAGAAATCCGCCAGCAAGCCCTGCAGGCAAAGCAATTAATTAAGCATTCTGAGTTAGGCAAAAGAATAAAGGATAGACTACTGAGCAGCATAGGGAGCTTGAAAATCGCGTCTCCCCAAGCTGCCCTATACCAAATGTCCGGAACGGGCTTGTTCCCAAAATCTTTCGTCGTCGAATGGATAAGTCTTCGTAATAAATCAGTCCATGCTGATCAGATCGAGCAGAACAAAAAAATTAAACAAATTGACATTAATAGGAATTATACATGTCTTGCGCTTTTCTATTGCTTGCTATTCAAGATCATAGGCTATGAAGGAAATTTTATTGATTATTCTCAAGAGGGCTGGCCTGAAAAGAGTTTTTCGCTTCTACGGGAAGAATGAAGCAGCTATACACAGCAATATGGTCTGGTGAGTTACCCGCAAACGGAGGTCCAAATGGAGCCCATCAAGTGCTTTCAGGAATGTCGTTCAGGAGTGGTTCAGATATTCCTTGAGAGAGATCACCAAAAAATCGGAAGCGGCTCTGGTTTTCTTGTTAGTGGTGGAATAATCACAAATTCTCACGTAATTCGTAAGACTGATTTCGATGCAATAGCAATTCGTTTTGATGAGAGTGATCCAGCAGATCAAAACAGTTACATCAGAGTTATCATTAATGACGTCATTGCGGCTGAATCCTTGGAAAATGAAAGGGATTATGCATTCTTAAGAATGGAGGAGCCTGAGTTTAATGGTCGCCATGTTTTTAGCTTCTCAAAAAATGAGACAGTCAAAGTCGGCCAAATTGTTGCATTTATGGGATATCCCTTTGGAATGTATAACCTTACATGTCATACGGGATACATTTCGAGTATTTATGAAAAAAATGATGTTCTTGTATACCAAATAGATGGAAGTGTCAATGGTGGCAATTCTGGCGGTCCACTAATTTCCTTGGATTCTGATGATGTTGTTGGGATCGTAACAAGAACTCAGACAGGTCTTATTGAGGAGCAGTTTAATAGTCTAATAAAGGCCTTAAAATCAAATCAGCAAGCTTTTTCAAAAGCCAAAACATCAATGAGTATTGGCGGGTTTGATCCTGTTAAAGGTTTTATTGCATCTCAGGCCGCCATGGAGGTAATTGCTCAAAACCTCAGAAGGTCTGCTAATGTAGGAATAGGTTATGCTTTTTCATCCGACTATGTTAGAGATCACTTTGAAGAATCACTTTGAATTTAATATTGTATCTAGCCTGTCGCTTCACCTGGCACCTAAAGCGTAGCGGCTCTGGCGCAGGTGAGTTCTGGGTTAGGTATCCAGAGTTTACGTCAGTACAGGGAGAAACAGCCATTTCTATTAGTTTTTATCTTTTGGAACCTTAAAGGGAGATTTTGGCTTTGAATAAGTGCTTGAGGCCTTACTCCTCTTAGTACAGTATGATTCGACATAAAGGAGCCACGTATGTTACCTCGAAGAACTGAAGAAATAGGTGAGGAAGACCTGAAGGCTCTGGTAACCAATCAAGTGATAGAAAGTAAGGTGATCGAATACAAACGGTCATTGCCGGGAAACTCCCTGGACGAGAAGAAGAAATTTCTTGCAAACGTTTGCTCCTTTGCGAATACGGCGGGCGGAGATTTGATACTCGGCATCACGGAGGACCGAGATTCGGGGATTCCCAAATCAGTCAACGGTGTGGACATCCCGAATGTCGACGACGAAAAGAATCGGCTCAGTAGTCTCATACGTGATGGAATTAAACCTCGGATATGGAGAGTGGATATCCATCCGGTCCGACTTTCGAATTCAAATACCATCCTTGTGATCAGGATTCCCAACAGCTGGAGCAGTCCGCATAGAGTGTCCCTTGGGGGCTCCAACAAATTCTACGCAAGACACGCCAGTGGGAAATATGAAATGGATGTTGGTGAGCTACGTGTAGCTTTTACTCTGTCGGAAGCGGTAGCGGAGAATATCAGAAGATTCAGAGAGGACAGGGTGTCAAAGGTGATCGCAGGAGAAACCCCAGTTCCTCTTCTAGGGTCCGCCAGAATTGTTCTTCACCTCATGTCGATGGGGGCATTTGACCCTGGCCGAAATTACGATATCCAGACAAAGCCTCCCCTTCCTCAAGAAATGCACCCAATCAATCTGCCCACGGAATATCCCAGATATAACTTCGATGGCCTACTCCATGCCTCAGAGACTGCGAAAGGGGGAGTCTACGGATACGTCCAATTGTTCACAAATGGTATAGTGGAGGCTATCGACGGATCCCTTCTTGAACCAACCGACAAGGGACTGATAATTCGCGGAATAGCCTTCGAACGACAGCTGATCGACTCAACGAGAGAATACCTACATGTACTCGAAGGATTGAACATTGAACCACCGATTCTTCTATTCTTGACTCTCATCGGAGTGAAGGGATACTCAATCGCCTTTTTAGCACGTGACCAGATCGAGGTGCCGGTTCCTGGAATCGTTGACACAATTGAGAGAGATCTCCTCTTGATACCGGAAATTGTCATCGAAAGCTATGATGTGACCGTGTCAGGGGCCATGAAACCGTGTTTCGATTCTGTCTCGAATGCGGGAGGGTGGTCCAAATCGCCTAGCTACAACGGCAAAGGTAAATGGTCGCCTCAATAAATCCAATGTAGGACGAGAATTTCTTGCTTATTTGATACGGTATAGTAGCTTAACCTATCGGCCACCTGTTCCCGAGACCATCGTTCCGTTGTCTCTAGCCTAGCAAGTGGTACATAATGAGGGCAGGTCATTATGAAGATTATGAATTATCGAAACTTGAAGCCTTTATGTTATCCCTAATTTCCAAGAATTGGCTTGGAATCATGGAAACGAAAAAGGAAAGGTTATCGGTAGGTCGCCGACGGAGTTTCCTGTCGAATCTTCTATTAACAGATAAGAGGCTTAACGATTTTCTTGCACGCGTTAACAAAACGAGAAACTGACAGGCTTCATCATTAGAAATATTATCGGGGTCTTTAGGAAAGACACCGTTCTCTAATCCTAAAACGAAAACATGGTTAGCCGATAATCCTTTAGCACCGAGATAAGTTGTTAGTTTGATTTTTATTTTTTTGTCTAAAGAATCCTCCGTACTTTTGACTTCCTCTAAAGAAATACTATTAGCCCTTTCTTTGTGTTTATTCATATATCTTTCCGGTAAAAGATCTACAATAGATTTCCCCTCCAAGGTTTTGCAGATGATCTTTCTATCCTTTTCAAGAGAAGGATCAACAGGATCCTTGTACATGATTATTCTCCAGCCAAGATTTGATTCCTCATTTTTTTTGATAAATCCATAACCTTCATTTATAGAAAGACTTTTGGATTCTTTCTTAAATTCAATTTTGAAAATATCAGGATCTACCCTTCTATCTTGGGTTAGACTCTCGTTCACGTCCTTTAAATAATGTGATATTCGCGGAGGACCAACAATTAGGAACTCCGGTTCATCTTTTTCGCTTGGCTGAATTTCCTCTTCTTTGATAATGGAAAATACTCTCTCTGTTATGTATTTCGAAACAACAGAATCAACAGAAAACTTTCCAAGAAAGATAGACGAGTATTTCTTGCTATCAAGAAATCTATCTGGCCAATAACATCTAAATTCTTTCTTTATCCTATTCTTTAATAATTCTCTTTTCTTTGCATTGGAAATGAAAGCATTGGCTGCCTCTATCAAAACTGATGTACATCTTCTGCAGAAAGGCAAAAAAAGATTCTTGAATTGCTGATCTTGGTGGAGTTTACGAATGAATTCAGGGGAGGCAGATTTGAAACGATACAGGGCTTGATCATCATCACCCGCGATTACTATCTTATTCTTTTGAACAATCAGTTCAATTAAGCTTGATTCTAGACGATTAAAATCCTGATATTCATCAATTATGACCTGAGAGTACTGAGGTATTGCTCTCTCATTTTGATTGAGATGAGAAAATGTTCTATAAACAACGTCATCATGGCTCACGCAGTTATAGTACTTTGATCTAGACAAGTAGAACTTCGTCTCCTCCTTCTCTTTTTCTAGATCGAAGAATGCCCGACTAAAATCTTTTTCTTTAAAAGCGGAATCTAATAGAATAGCATCATGTTTAATAATTACTGGTAGTCTAGGAAAATATTCATATTGGTGTATTTTGCGAAGAAGAGAATTGCAGAAACTATGAAGAGTTCTTACTTCAATCCTGCGATTGGAAATTTTACCAAGTCGTTTTTCTAGATCCTCTGCTAGATTATTTATGAAAGTTGTTACAAGAATATTACTGCTCTCAGGAAGATCTTCTACAACATTTTTGAATAAGAAAGTTTTGCCAGTCCCGGGTCCTCCCAATACTAACTTGTTTTTGTGATCTGAAGACAATATCTCTTTGAGGCTCTTTTCGTTTTCTTCAAAACAGTCTTTACATCGCTGACAAACAGCAATGTCTCTATTTTGGATGCCTTTGTAATTCTTGGGAAAATCGCTGGCCTTCCGTACAAAAATAGTTATCGATCTCTCACCACAATTTTGACAATAATAATTAGACATAAAAACGACCTAGCTCATTCCTAAACCAATTCAATCAATTCTTCATCTTCCAGACAAAATTCATGATTTACAGAAAATTTTATTAGGAGACTGACGTGCCCCCATTAATTCTGTCACTTCTCAAGTTTGAGTCATGAGCATAACGGCTCTGGACAACAACCTAACCCGAATCTCAGCACTCATCAATCTGGTTGGGGGGGTCTGATACAAGAACTAGTCTAGCAGAAGGGACCTGGTCGTCAACTACTGCTTGAACCTTAGATACCTTTCGTTGACAAGGGCATCTTTTGAGCTAAGATAAAAACAGTCATTAAGAAGGAAACGAAGATCGGCGACAGAGATTTTTCTAGTCTTCTGGGTAAAGAAGCAATGCAAGAAAAAATGAACATCCAAAAGGAGAACTCTTTCCAACTTACTAAAAAATCAATATTCTATAGTGAGCGTATTAAGGTTGAAACGGTCAAGCAGTCCTTCCATCCTTCGGCCTTTGTCTGGCGTGGCCAAAGATACGTTATCAATGAAATAATTCATTCATGACCAGATTCAGGATATGCAAAATCCACTCAAAATAAGAGAGACTGGCGATCGAGGCATCATCGAAACTACTTCGTTGTTGGCACAGATGGTGGACGAATCTTTAAGATCTACCACGATAGGGGAGTCAAGAAAGAGTCTCCCAGAGTATGGATTCTAGACAAAGAGCTGTTCATGAGTAAACCTAGAGAATCGGTTTCTTCAAAGGATGAAAGTTTGAGAGAAAAAGGGAAATGAAAACTCAAAGAGATCCTGTAGTAGCAAGGTCCCTTAAAGGTAGAAAATGGCGATAATCTGTCCTAACTGTAAGCATCAATATGATGTTACCCTCTTTGAATTCGACAATATAGTTGAATGTGACTGTGGAGCAAGAATAAGGCTTGATCCAGTAAGGGGAATAGTTTTGGAAGGCCAAAGTCTACAGAATAGAGGGAGGCTAACGATGACTGCTTCTTTTATTCCAGGATTTGAAGCTGCTGATAGAATCAAAAACTTAATTCATAAAGACACGCAGACAGGAGAAGATAAGGTCTATCTTACTGTGAAACAGATATACTCTTTGGATAAAAAAGGCAGCTTGGATTTTGGTGGTAGTGAACTTAACCTGGCAGAAAGAAAACCTCTGCTTCCTAAGAAGAGACTTCCCAAAGATAAATATGGATGGTGGAGCCTTAATCAGGGCACATACCTTGTTGAGTTTAACGAGCAGATAGAGTTAAGAGAGAAAGAGATTGCTATCCTCGAGTCCCGGGAAGAACTTCTACAGAACGGTTGTTTTCATCCTCTTCGGATTATAACGCCTGAAGAAAAACTTTCTTTCATCCCTTTGAATGTTGGATACCAGGGTATAGATATCAAGCAAAATGCCCGCATCTCAACCCTTAGAATAGTGAAGAGATAAGTCCAGATTAAGTATTAAGAAAGGCTTGTTAAACAGCACTAACAAAAGCTCATCTAATAAAGTTAATTATTCTGCTGCACAATTCAATAGGAATTTATGGATGTCCTTATCCTTCAAGATGCAGATTAGTGGACGAGAAGTTAAGGCACTTCTTTTCAAAGACACTGAGACATTCTATGTAGAGCTTCTTCTAGGAGAAGGTGACTGTCCCGAGAAGAAAGAGTTCCCCGAAGTTCAGATGTGCTCTGGAGATTGTCAGGGTACCTATCTCAGTGCAATGGTTAAAGAAAACATAGTCAAGATCGTCGGTAGCATTTTACCGAAGCCACATATTATGTATAGCGAAGAATTTGCCAGAAAGCGTCACCTGGGAAGAGAGGAAATTACCCGCTACACCAAAGATTATCTGGAGAGGAACCGGTATACTCTCGATCCATACATGGGTGGAAGAAAGAAGAGAGTTTACGTAGGAGAAGAGCACGTCAAGACTATCTTCGAAGGCTGCACTTTTCGGGTAGCAGAAGGAGCATTCGACGATTTCTTGACAAAGCTCCGGAAAGATGAACTTGAAAAAATTGCCAAGAACTTGGAGAAGATAAAGAATAAGGCTGCTCTCACTACGACCAAAGACTTCAACAAGTTCATTAGACTGTAAGAGCCCTAGAACAGCACTGTGCACAAACCTAAATGAGGACCTAACAGGCATGAATGGAGCGAGCGAATGAAAAGGGTTCCAAGACACCTAAGAAGCCCTAACAGCCAGGGAACAAATAGACTAATCAAGGAAGGGGCTAAATTAGCGGAATGTGCTGAGGATATATTAGAAGAATTGGAATTTTCCTATTTCAATAAAGAGGATAAACAGGCTTTGGATAGAGAAATACCTTCTTTGTTTTCTGAGGAAAGGGAGATTTTTAGTCTTTTAAAGGAAGAACCTGTTCATATTGATTCACTAATTAGCAAAAGTAATCTTGCTGCTTCCAAAGTGGGCGAGCTTTTAATGAAGCTGCAGATAAAGGGTCTGGCGAGAGAGCTGCCCGGCAAACTATTTGTGCGAGATAGGTGAAGGGTATGAAAGTTTCGGTCCTGGGCTGTGGTCGTTGGGGAAGCTGCCTGGGCTGGTATTCAGCTAAACTCGGCCATCAGGTAACCATCTGGGGCAGGGAGAATTCGCTGACCTGGCAGAATCTAATGAAGAAGAGAGGTAACGAATACCTGCATCTGCCAGACTCTGTTATGCTAGGAAGTTCTCTCAGGACAGCGTTATCCGCAGATATTATTCTCATAGCTATTGGGGCACAGAACTTACGAAGTCTGTGTAAGCAGATTGCCTTATGTCCTGTAGAGGAGAAGACCTTTGTTTTGTGTATGAAAGGACTGGAAGAGCATTCCGGAAAACGCTTATCCCAGGTGTTTAATGAAGAAATCCCGCAGCCTGTATCTCTGGCTATTTGGGTTGGGCCAGGACATGTGCAGGGGTTCGTGAAGAATGTGCCGAGTTGTATGGTAATAAACTCGGATAATACATATGTTACTAAGCGAGTGGTAACTCTATTTAATAGTGAGTTGATTCGTCTTTATTATGGCGAGGATTTGCTGGGAAGTGAAATTGGCGCAGCTTCAAAGAATGTGGTAGGTATTGCTGCAGGCATGCTGGATGGATTAAACTTAGGCAGCTTAAAAGGACCATTGATGGCTAGAGCACCGCGAGAAATTTCACGATTGATTAAGGCAATGGGAGGCAATGAACTAACAGTGTATGGTTTATCCCATATAGGGGATTATGAGGCAACGCTTTTTTCATCCTATGGTCATAATCGGAAGTTTGGTGAAACTTTTGTAAGGAAAGAGAAATTTGATAAACTTGCCGAAGGTGTAAGTACGGCATCTGCTCTAATGGTTCTATCAGAGCGCTATAATTCAGAACTGCCAATATGTGAAGCTGTCAATAGTATTGTCAAAAAAGGCCATGCCCCCCGAAAAGCACTCAAGAGTCTGTTCTTAAGGTCAACGAAATATGAATTCTAAACAAAGCCGTTGCTCGTTGCTCGTCGCTTGTTGCTCGAAAGAAGAAAAAGAGTCTAAGTTCTGGTTTCAAAAATTGCGAATCGTATAGCTTCTAGTTTTTCTATCCGCTAAACGCTAAGATAAACGAGATTCGATCAGCCCGCAACAAAAAATAACGACGGATTATCGTCCAAAAGGTTTTTTGACAAAAATATTTTTTTTATTATAATGTTAGTGTTGTCTAACATTGTTCGTTTAGTCTTACAAAATTTGAGTGTAGAAGGGAAAGAGCTAAAAAAGAGCGATGAAGAAGATGAGTGTCTTGACGCAGAGCAAAGAAGACTATTTAGAGGCAATTCTGATTATTGGCCTGGAAAAAAAGTGGGTAAGGGTAAGCGATTTAGCTGATTATCTAGGAGTGAAGATGTCTTCTGTAGCCGCAGGAATAAGTTTTTTAGCTGAAAATGAGTTGGTCAATCATGAGAAGTACGGATATATTGAACTTACTCGGGAGGGGGTTCGGGTAGCTAAACAGATTTATGCCCGCCATAAGACCCTCTATAAATTCCTGCACGATTTTCTCGGATTGAGTGAAGCTGTTGCCTGGCGTGATGCCTGCCGAATGGAGCATATTCTGGATGCAAAAACGATGAAGCGTCTATTAAAGTTTTTACAGTTCATAGAAACCTGTCCTGAAGGAG
>Ga0315533_1001182_pt1 | contig 20501 bp, 20 predicted proteins | sample SalMarSW160130MG_FD_203081 | JGI IMG/M metagenome (GOLD analysis project Ga0315533, IMG submission 203081) | Salt marsh sediment microbial communities from the Plum Island Ecosystem LTER, Massachusetts, United States - Salt Marsh Sediment SW1601-30 ... | reverse complement strand
ATGTCATTGCGAAACACTATGACTTTGTCAAGCACTTTTTAAACTTTTTAAATACATAGGGTTTATTGATCGATAATCTTTGATATACCGGGTGTTATTCCGAATTATAGTACAGGCTATCTTAAGCAATTTATTAGCAATATTATTTAAGACCAAGGGCTTGGGTTTACCTTGATCTAGTTTACGTAAATAATAACGTCTAAAGGTTGCATTATGGGTGGCCACCGATTGGGCAGCCAGCCGCAGGAGTTTACGGCTTGGTCCAGGTCCAAAGTGGCGAATTTTTGCCCTTTTATATACAGAGGTTCCACTTTGATGTTGATAGGGTACGATACCGACAAAAGAAGCCAATCGCTTAGAGTTTTGAATCTTGGTAAAGTTCTCGGTGATAACCAGAAGATGAGCTGCCAGGAGCATCCCGCAACCAGGGATACTGTCTAAGTTACTGGCTCTCTGGAAAATTTGGGGATCTTGTTTGATCAACTTTTCCAGTTCCTTATCGATCCGGGCAATCTGTTTTTTAAGCTGATTCAAGGTCTCCTTTTGGGCTTTTTTGATGAGTGCCACCTGGACCCTCTGTTTGCTGTAGGCCTGAAGGGAATTATCTAAAGCGACTTTCTGTTTGGTAAACTGTTCTCTAACACTCAGTAATTGCCGGATCTTTTCCAGGATCTCATCTCTGGGCTGCCAGGAGGTAAGCTCATCCTGAAAACGGTAGGCATATTCAGCAATCTGTTTGCTGTCTACAGGGTCGGTCTTATGGCCGACCGGGTCAAAGGCACGTTTAACCTTAAGTGGTGGTTCAACACTGACCGGGAAACCTTGAAATAAAAGATAGTAGGCTATAGCTTGAGAATAGACACCGGTGGCTTCCAGGCAGATGCGGCAATTTTTCTTATTAATGTGATAATCGTTTAACCATAAGAGGAGCATCTCAAAACCCTTCCGGTCATTGGGAATTGCTTCTTTGGTAACAATAGATTCTCCCGGGGTTTTGTAGATGCTGGCAGCGAAATCAGCTTTTGAGATATCAAGACCGATAAAAAATAAGTTCTTTTTCATAATAAATATTCCTTTCCATGTCCGAATAAACGATGATATGAGCTTACTCCATTAATAATCGCTTATTTAGCGACGAGAGCACTATTTAGCTTTAATCATCAAGAAGGCTGGGTCTTATTCGCAATATAAGTCTTTCTTTTGAGCTCTCTTAGACTTGTTCAGCCTTCTTTATTCGGTACCTGATTTAATTTAAAAACTTTAATTTATTTTAATATATTCTTAATTAATAGTCTAATGGAACTATGTGCAGAAGCATTCTATAACTTATTATATTTGTAATAGAAAGATGTTATTTTAAAATGGATTGTTAAGGATGTTATTGCAAAATAAAAACACCTAGCATGTAATCTATAATATAATTATATGAAAACGTTTACACATTAGAATATTATAAGATGACTAACCATAAGTAAATTAGAAGTTTATAAACATTTAATAAAAGTAATATAATTGTTTAAAAATTAATAATAAGCAAATTTTTTTCTTATAATCAAAAAATTGGTAATTTTTTTGTAATGAAACTTGACATTAAAAAAGAAATGGTATAAAATCAAAATGTGTAAGCGTTTTCATATTATAAACAAAAATAGTATTTAATTAAAATAAAAAATATTAATTTATTTAATCATGAAATTCATAATAGTTATATAAATATTTATAGCATTATTTGTTCTTAAACAACATTTATTTAATTTACTTTTTGGAGGGAAAAGTGGTTGTTGTAGATAAAAAAACAATAACTTTAAAAGATGTTGCTGCAAGAGCCGAAGTTTCTCTGGCTACTGCTTCTCGAGTTATGAGTAAACGAGGATATGCATCTGAAATAAATAGAAGAAAGGTGAATAGAGCAGCCCGAGAATTAGGGTATAAGCCCAATAAAATAGCAAGAAGCCTTAAGTTAAAGTCTACTAATACTATAGGCTTAATAATTACCGATATAATAAATCCATTTTATTCTTATTTAACCAATGGAGTCCTCGATTGTGCGAAGAAATATGGCTATCATATTATTGTATGTATAACTGAAGAAGATCCAAAACAAGAAAGAGAATATTTAAAAGTATTAATGGAAGAACGAGCAGCTGGTATTATTGCCGTTCCTACAGGTTACAATCAAAAATATTGGCACGAAACTCTAAAATTAGGGATGAAATTAGTCTTTGTAGATAGAGAAATTCCCAATATTTCAAAGGCAGATGTCATTCTAGTGGATAATGTCAAAGGGGCTTATGATGCAATAAAGTATCTTATAAAACTTGGGCATAAACGTATTGGTATTATTAATGGTCCTACCATAACTACTACTGGAGCAGGCAGATTAAAAGGTTATTATCAGGCTCTTAAGGAAGCACATCTTCCGATAGATAAAGATTTAATTGAAATAGTAACCTTTAAAAAAGATAGTGGAATTACTGCCGCAAAAAGATTACTTTCTTCACCTAACCCCCCTACCGCTATTTTTGCGGCTAATAATGCTTTGGGGGAAGCTGTTGTATTAGTCATTCGCAATTTAAACTTAGAGATTAAAAAGGATATTTCGCTTATAATTTTTGACGATGTGCCCTGGACTTCCTTATCCTATCCCAGGATAACCGTAGTATCTCAACCTACACACAGTTTAGGATATCTGGGTTTAGAAATATTAGATCGTCAGTTGAAGGCTTCCAATGAAAAAGAAAAACTAATTAATCAAAAAACAATATTACTACCGAAATTAATAATACGAGAAAGCTGTGCTCAATTAAAGAACTGATTAAGTATTTATTTAGTAGATTTAATTTATCCCTGCAGAGAGAAAAAATACACAGTTAACAGATAAAAATAAAATAAGCTCAAACTAAATAAAAGCTGAATGTTGGTTTAATAATCAAAATTGTAAAAATACTAAATAATAAAGTTGAAATTATTAAGTAAAATTGAGCGTAGTTTTAAGGAGGTGGTAAATAGAATAAAGAAAATCGATACAGTGGAGCTTTAAATAATATTTAAAACAAGGAGGATGAATTAAAATGTTAAGGAGAACAGTAATCTTACTAATCGTATTGGCATTAATCTTGAGTTTTACTATCATAGGAATAGCACAATCAAAAGGTAAAATTGGACTTTTATGGAATACCCAACAAATTCAGGTTTGTGTTGCTCAGTTGGAAGCTGCAAAAGAACGAGTAGAATATCATGGTTATACCCCCATTGTTTTTGATGCCAATTTGGATATGGCAAAACAAATGAGTGGTATGGAGAATATGATAATTCAGAAAGTTGATGCTATTGTTACTTTACCAGTTGATGCCAAGGCTGGTATTGAAATGATTAAAAAGGCGAATAAAGCAGGTATTCCAGTAGTTACTCAGGATGTTACAGCAGATGGAGGAGAAATTTTTAACTATATAGCTACAGATAATTATAGGGCTGGTGAAATAGCTGGTGAATATATTGCATGGAGGTTAAAAGGAAAAGGAAACATTGTTACTTTAAATATTAATATAAATTCAGCTGGTCGAGCAAGAATGAATGGTTTAATGAATGTATTAAAACATTATCCGGACATAAAAGTAGTAGGCGACCAGGAGGCTTATACAGTTGAAGTTGGACTTAATGTTATGAGTAATTTCCTCCAGGCACACAAGGATCTTGATGCAGTTTGGGGAGTTAATGATCCAGCAGGCTTGGGAGCAATACAAGCTATTAGAGCTGCTGGTAGGGAGGATGAAATGTTTATAGTTGCAACTGATGGAGATCCCGCGGCGGTTGCTGAAGTGAAAAAAGGTGGAGCATATGCTATGACTATTGCTCAATTCCCAGTAGAATTAAGCTATAATGCCGTAGATGCAGCAGTCAATGCAATTGAAGGTAGGCCACCTTTAGAAAATGTAAAGATTTTAGGACAACCATCATCAGCTGTACCATTATTCTTTACTCCAGTATTCCCGGTTACTATTGATAATTATAAACAATTTGGTGGCTGGAATGAACCTGCACCAAGAGCAATCCTTCCACCATGGTGGAAATGAGATAGATTACTCCTAAGACATCGAATAGTATTTTTAGTTATACGGGTGTTGAAAGACATTCGACACCCGTATAAAAAATTGATATAAAATGGTTATAGAACAAACAAATTAATAAAAAATAAAATACCGTTTTATTATTAAGGTAGGAGGGGATTAGATTGCCAAAAAAGATATTTAAAAATTGGTGGGAGAAAATAAAATATAATTATTTTCAAGAATTTATATTATTAGTTGTTTTATTGGTATTAGGCACCATCTTCTCTTTACTTACCGATACGTTTTTAACTATACCTAATATATTAAATGTACTTTTACAAATTTCGATTATTGCTATCCTTGGTTTTGGAGTTACTATTATCATTATTTCTGCAGGTATAGATCTTTCCCTTGGTTCTGTTATGGCCCTTGTAGGAATGGGTACCGCGGCAATTTTAACTTCTTCTACTCCTTCAATTTTTTTAGCAATTTTAGGAGGTTTGTTAATTGGTGGAATTGTAGGATTTATTAACGGAATTACTGTGGCTTATATTCATTTACCAGCCTTTATTGCCACTTTAGCAATGATGTCAATTGCTCGTGGCGTTGCTTTGGTAGTAACTAATGCAATTCCTATTTATAATCTTCCAGAATCATTTCTCTTTTTAGGTTCGGGATTTCTCTGGGGGGTACCTACCCCTATATATGTAATGATAAGCCTTTATTTTATTTTAGATTTTATTTTAAGGAAGACTAAATTTGGTCGTTATACCTATGCCATTGGTGGGAATGAAGAAGCGACACGATTATCAGGTATTAATATAAAGCGGTATAAATTATTGGTATATGTTGTTGGTGGAATTTGTACTGGAGTAGCAGGTATTCTCTTTACTGCAAGGTTAGGTTCAGGTCAACCTACTGCCGGCGTGGGATATGAACTTGATGCCATTACCGCAGCTATTTTGGGGGGTACTAATCTTTTTGGAGGTTCAGGTAATTTAATTGGAACATTGATTGGGGCTTTTGTTATGGGAGTTATTAATAATGGACAAGCTCTATTAAATATTAGTTCTTATGTTCAAAATATTGTGAGAGGAATTATTGTTATACTTGCTGTAGGTATCAGCACCTATCAATATATGACTAGGAAGTAATATTTATGGGTAAAAATAAAGGAGTTAATCGTGTGAACGATAAAAATATTTTGGTTATGAAAAATATATCCAAAAAATTCCCTGGAGTAAAAGCGTTAGATAATGTAAATTTTTATGTTCGCAAGGGAGAGATACATGGTTTAATGGGAGAAAACGGAGCAGGGAAATCTACTTTAATTAAAATACTTGACGGTGCATATACCTCAGAAAAGGGAGGAGAAATTTGGTTTAAAGGTAAATTAGTGCAAAATAACTCTCCTATCTTATCTAAAAAATTAGGAATCAGCACAATTCATCAAGAATTTAATTTGATTCCAGAATTAACTGTAGGGGAAAATATTTTTCTTCATGATTTCCCTATTCGAAGAGGTTTGATTGATTGGAAGACGCTTTTTGGGGAATCCCGAAAATATTTAAAAGATATTGGTTGTAATGTAGACCCAGCTGCAAAAGTAAAAACTCTTAGTATTGCCCAGCAACAAATGGTAGAAATTAGTAGTAGTATCAATCAGAATGCTGAATTAATTATTATGGATGAGCCTACAGCTCCTCTTACTAAGCTAGAAATTGATATATTATTCAAGCTCATACGTCATTTAAAAGAAATAGGTATTACTATAATTTATATATCTCACAATATTAAGGAAGTATTAACTTTAGCAGAAAGGATAACTGTATTAAGAGATGGAAAAGTGGTTAATTGTATAAACTCAAAAGAATTAAATCAAAATCAACTAATAGAGCTTATGGTTGGGAGAAGTTTTAAGAATGCTTTTCCTCCCCGTAAAGGTAAACCAATGAAGGAGATAATGCTTTCAGTAAGAAACCTTTCCGATGCTCATAAGCTAAAGAACATCTCTTTTGATTTAAAAAAGGGTGAAGTCTTAGGACTGGCAGGTTTAGTGGGCTCTGGGAGAACAGAGATATTGAGGGCCGTTTATGGTGCTGATCCAGGGATAAGCGGAGAAATTGAATTAAAGGGTAAAATTATTAATATCACTTCCCCGGAAGAAGCTAAAAAAAATGGCATTGGCCTTTTACCTGAAAATCGAAAAAAGGAAGGATTTATACCTCTTATGTCCGTTCAGTGCAATATATCTCTTCCGGGTATAGATAAAATTCAGCGTTTTGGGGTAGTTTTAAACAAAGAAGAAACAAAGTTAGCGGAAAATTTTGTTAAAAAATTAGATATTCGAACACCTTCTTTAGAGCAGTTAGTTATTCGATTAAGCGGAGGTAACCAACAAAAAGTAGTTTTAGCAAAATGGCTTGCTGAAGGAACACCTATTATTATGTTAGATGAGCCAACAAGAGGTATTGATGTCGGCGCAAAATACGATATCTATATATTAATAGATAAATTAACCCAAGAAGGCATTTCTGTTATTTTGATTACTTCTGAACTCCCTGAACTTTTAGCTCTAAGTGACCGAATTTTAGTCATGCATAATGGGAGAATAAATGGAGAGTTTAAAAAGGAACAATTTAAAGCAGAAGATATAATGGCATGTGCTTTTGGAACAATTAAAAATGGAGGTGATATGGGTGAATCTTGATGAAAAAAATTGTCTTGATTTATATAAGAAAATGTTATTGATAAGAAAATTTGAAGAAAAAGTATCTCAACTTTTTGCCGAAGGCGAAATTCCTGGTTTTGTGCACTTATATCTTGGTGAAGAGGCTATTGCTGTAGGTGTTTGTTCTAATCTAAGGAAAAATGATTTTATTACCAGTACACATCGTGGTCATGGGCACCTCATTGCTAAAGGAGGAAACCCGAGACTAATGATGGCTGAATTATTTGGCAAGAGGACAGGCTATTGTAAAGGAAAAGGTGGCTCAATGCATATTGCAGATTTGGATTTAGGTATTCTTGGAGCGAATGGTATTGTAGGTGGAGGGATTCCTATTGCAGTTGGTGCAGCATATTCAGCGTATCTAAGAGGCACTTCTCAAGTAACGGTTGCATTTTTTGGCGATGGTGCTTCCAATAAAGGAGTTTTTCACGAATCCTTAAATATGAGCTCTGCTTGGAGTTTACCTGTAGTGTTTGTTTGCGAAAATAACCAATTTGGAGTTTCTACTCGTGTTTCCAGAATAACTAATGTGAAAGATTTAAGTAAAAGGGCAATCGGATATGGTATACCGGGAATAAGAGTTGATGGTAATGATGTTTTGGCGGTGCAAGAAGTATCTAAAATAGCTATTGACCGAGCGAGAAGAGGAAAAGGTCCTACATTAATTGTGGCAGATACCTGGAGACACCATGGTCATTTTGAAGGAGAGAATGTTACTTATTGTACTAAAGAAGAAAGAAATGCTTGGAAGGAAAAATGTCCTATACTGTATTTTTCTAATCTTATAAAGAGAAAATTTAAATTAACTGATGATGATTTAAAAAAATATTCTGATGAGATAGATAATTTATTAAAAGATGCAGTTTCTTTTGCTCGAGAAAGTGATTTTCCTGCCCCGGAAGAAGCCCTGGATGAACTATTTTACACGATAGGAGGAGAGAGAAAATGAAGACTAAAACTATGACTTACATGGAAGCCATTAGAGAAACAATTAAAGAAGAAATGAAGAAAGATGAATTTTTATTTATGATTGGTGAGGATATTGGTCCTTATGGTGGAGAAATGGGATTATCTCAGGGACTTTGGACAGAATTTGGAGATAAACGTATGCGAGATGCACCGATTTCAGAAGCTACGATTATTGGTTGTGCATTAGGAGCTTCTTTGACTGGTTGTAAAGCTATAGCCGAAATACCTTTTTGTGATTTTATGGGTGAATGTATGGATCAAGTTTATAATCAAGTAGCGAAGTCGCGTTATATGTTTGGAGGAAAAGCAAAAATTCCATTGGTTATAAGGACACCTATAGGAGGTTATCAAGGGGGAGCTGCTCAGCATTCGCAATGTCTGGAATCTTGGTTTATTCATACACCAGGATTAAAGATTGTAATGCCTTCTACCGCAGCAGATGCTAAAGGGTTATTGAGAACCGCTATCTATGATCCTAATCCTGTACTATTTTTTGAACATAAAAAGCTCTACCATATTAAAGAAGAGGTACCGGATGATAATTATACAATACCTTTTGGAAAAGCTGATATTAAAAGACGGGGCAAGGATTTAACTATTATTGCTACTTCCTATATGGTGAAAATGTCCTTAAAAGCGGCCGATACACTTGCTCAAGAAGGTATAGAAGCAGAAGTAGTTGACCCAAGAACTTTAGTCCCTTTAGACGAAGAAACTTTAATAGATTCAGTAAAAAAAACGGGTAAAGTATTAATTGTATATGAAGCTTGGAAACGATTAGGAGCAGGAACAGAAATTGTCTCTATAATTGCAGAAAAAGCCTTTCCGTATTTAAAAGCTCCTATTCTTAGAGTTGCTGCCGAAAATGTGCCCATACCCTTTAGTCCTGTTCTGGAAAATTTTGTGTTACCTAATGAGAATAAAATAGTAAAAAATGCCAAAAAATTAATAGGAAGGGAGGTATTTCGATGAAAGAAATTCGAGTAGGTTTAATAGGACATAAATTTATGGGTCGTGCCCATACCCATGCTTATACAGATCTTCCCATTTTTTTTGATCCTGGTGTTGAAGTTGTTAAAAAAATAATTTGTTCTAATGAAGAGAGTGTTATTGATATTGCTAAACGATGGCATTGGGAAAAATATAGCTTAGATTGGCGGGAGGTAGTACAAAATCCAGAAGTTGATTTAGTTGATATAGCGGCTCCAAGTGCAATCCATGCCCAGATAGCCATTGCTGCTGCTAAAGCAGGAAAACATGTTTTTTGTGAAAAACCATTAGCTTTAAATTTAGAAGATGCAAAAGCAATGGTGAATGCAGTTGAAAAAGCAGAAGTAGTAAATATGATTGGGTTTAATTACCGCAGAGTTCCTGCTATTGCTTTAGCAAAAAGATTAATTAATGATGGAGAAATCGGTGAAATCTATCATTTTAGAGGGATTTATCAACAAGGTTGGCTGGTTGATCCCAATTTTCCTCTAGCCTGGCGTTTAAGGAAAGAAAAAGCCGGTTATGGTTCGTTGGGTGATTTAGGGGCTCACGTAATTGATCTTGCACGATATTTAGTTGGTGAAATTGAAGAAGTATTATGTACCGAAAGAACTTTTATTAAAGAGAGACCAAAACCGATTGTAGAAGATGGATTAGTAGCTATCGCCGGTAAAGAGCGAGGTAAAGTAGATGTTGATGATGCCGCAGCTTTTTTGGCTCACTTTAAAAATATGGAGACAATAGGTTATTTAGAAATGACTCGATATGGAACAGGACATCGTAATCAGAATCGAATAGAGATTAACGGAAGTAAAGGGGCGATTATCTTTGATATGGAAAAAATGAATGAGCTGGAATTCTATCGAGTAGATGATCCTTCTCATATTCAAGGGTATAGAAGAATTCAAGTAGGAGAGGGAGTTCATCCTTATATGGCTAATTGGTTCCCTGCAGGTCATCTTATTGGTTACGGGGATACTTTTGTTAATCAAGCCTATGATCTAATATCGGCAATTAAGGAAGATAAAAAAGTTAAACCGGATTTTAAAGATGGCTTAATTTGCCAACAAGTTCTTGAAGCTGCCGATAAATCTTCCAAGTCTAGAAAATGGGAAATAGTATCTTTTTAGAAAAGGAGAAAAGAGAATGAATTACGATAAGAAAATGCTGATTCAATATATCAGTAAAGATAATTTTAGCGATTTAGGGGTATTGATAAAAATTCCCCAGGAAGGAGAAATGAAACCACTCTTAGAATCTTCTTTTTTTAAGCATTATGGTCCTTTAGGATTTATTGAAGGAAAAGATCCAGTTGAATTTGGAATTACCACTTTTAAGAAAAGGGAACTTATTGTAGATAAATTAGAACAACACAGTCAGACACAAGAATTATTATATGCGATTGATGGTGATTTTATTATGCCGGTGGCCCCTATTATAAATAAAGAGGAAGAAGAATTTCCCGATGAAGAAAAAATTATAATTATTCGTGTTCCTCAAGGCGTTGGTGTAATTTTTAAACAGGGATATTGGCATTGGGCGCCTTTTCCGATAAAGGATATTTCTTCTGTATTGGTTGGATTTAAAAAAGGAACAGCGGAAAACGATATTATTATTAAAAATTTAAAGAATAAGATTTTAATGGTTGAAGGAGATTAGAATAGGTGCAAAAAATTATAATGCCTAAATTAGGTTTAATCATGGAAGAAGGAACAATTACCAAATGGCATAAAGCAGAAGGAGATATTTTTAAAGAAGGAGAGGTGCTTTTTGAGGTAGAAACCGAAAAAATCGTTAATGATATAGAAGCAACATTTAACGGCAAATTAGTTAAGATATTAGTTAAAGAAGGTAATACAGTTTCAGTATCGACACCGGTAGCAGAAGCTGAGGAATTATAGTGATAAACTCAGGAGATAGTATTATCCCAGGTAAATTATAATAAATACTAAAAAGGAGAATAATATTGAAAGAAAGCCCTGAAGGTTTAAAAATAAAAAAGGTACCTCTTACTAATATTAGAAGGGTCATTAGAGATAAAATGATTGAATCTTCTAAGGTTCCCCAATTTTGCGTGGAAATGGAAATTAGAATGGATAAAATATTATCTTCGAGAAACGAAATTAAACCTAAACCTTCTATTACTTCCTATTTGATATGGGCTGTGGCTAAAGCTTTAGAAGAGAAACCAGATTTAAACGCTTTCTTTTATAGAGAGGAAATTGGTTATGCTTCTGAAATTAACATTGGAGTTGCTGTAGCAATTCCGGGAGGATTATTGGTGCCAGTTATACGAGAGGCGAATAAGAAAAAAGTAAGGGAAATTCATAATAAATTATCAGAATTTTTGGAAAAAATAAAAAATAAAAAATTATCTCCCGATAACTTAGAAGGTGGAACTTTTACCATAAGTAATTTAGGTATGTATAAGATTAAAGGGTTTATTCCTTTATTGAACACTCCCCAAATAGCCATATTGGGGGTAGGGAGTATTGATCAAGGAGTGGATTATCTTAAAGGGAAAATAACACCATATAGTTATATCCAAGTCGCTTTAGTAGCAGATCATCGAGCTTTAGATGGAGCGACAGCTGCTGATTTCCTTTTAACTTTTAAAAGAATTTGTGAAGAAGAATTAAATAAGGGGGCATTTAATGATTAATAACCAAAAATTACAGGAAGTACAAGAGCGTGTATTAAATATTTTCGAAAAAGCTTGCATTGTTCTTATACCAAAAGAGAAGCGAAATATAGAAATAGCAGATTTTGGTTTGGGAAGATTAGAGGAATTTGGACTCCAATTAATCGTTTATATTAATACCGAGCAAGTATGTGCAAAAGAGATGGTGCTTTTTCCTTACCAAATATGTCCTGAACATAAGCATCCTCCTATTATGGGAAAAGCAGGTAAAGAGGAAACTTTTCGCTGTCGGTGGGGTAAGGTGTATCTGTATGTTCCAGGGGAACCTACGAAAAATCCATTTGGAAAAGTACCGTTAGATAAAAAACAATACTTTACTGTATGGAAAGAAGTAGTATTAAATCCTGGTGAGCAATATACGATATATCCCAATACACTTCATTGGTTTCAGGGTGGAGAAGAAGGAGCTATTGTTTCTGAATTTTCTAGCAAAAGTGTTGATGAGAAAGACGTCTTTACAGATCCATATATTGACCGAATTCCTAAACTTATAGATTGAATTATTTCGAAGATTAATTCACTTAATATAAAAAAAGAGTAAAGAGTGAGAAAATTTGAAAAGGCTATGAATAATCTAATTGAAGTTCAGAAAAATAATATTTCCCTTAACGATGGACAGCAACCAGCTTTAATCAGGGTAACTGGTCTTACTAAAGTTTTTTCGGGTACAGTTGCGGTTAAAGATGTGGATATTGAAGTTCAAAGTGGTCAGATTGTGGCAGTTGTGGGAGAAAATGGTGCTGGTAAAACTACTCTAAAAAATTTACTTTGTGGAATATTTGAACCTGACCAAGGAAAAATTGAATTTAAAGGAAAAGAAATTTCACACTTTAATGCTGTGGAATATGGTATTGCAGCTGTTCATCAGGAATTTAGCCTTTTTGGCAGCCTTTCCGTTGTAGAGAATATATGCATAGTTGACTTACCCCAACGAAGAGGGGTATTAAACTGGCAGGAAATCCATAAGATTGCTCGGAAGTATCTAAAGATAATTGGAGCAAATTTGGACCTGGATATTCCAGTTGAAAAATTGAGCACTGGAGAACAACAATTGGTGGAAATTGCCAAAGCACTTCGGCAAGCTACTAAACTCTTGATTTTAGACGAACCGACCACTTCACTAACCGAACCAGAGCGAGATCGTTTGTTTAATGTCATAAGGAGATTACGGCAACATGGATTAGGAATAATCTTTATTTCTCATTTTATTGATGAGGTTTATGAAATTGCTGATAGAGCCGTAGTATTAAGAGATGGACGGCATGTTGGAGGAGGATCAGTCGAAAATTTACCCCGTAATAAATTAGAAGAGCTTATCGTTGGTCGACCTTTCAAAGAGCGCAGGATAGATATTGGAACAAAGGTTGAGGAAGTAGTCTTAAAAGTGGAAGGATTAACTTTATCTCCTTATTTTTATAATATTTCTTTTGAATTGAAACGGGGAGAAATTCTAGGATTATCTGGTTTAATGGGGGCAGGTAGAACAGAGTTAGTAGAGGCTATCTATGGCTTGAGACCTTCTAAGGGAAAAGTGTGGTTTTATGGAGATTTAATCAAAAACTATAAAACTTCTGAAATTAGAAATTTAGGAGTAGCATTTGTACCTGAAGATAGAACACGTAATGGACTTTTTTCTGTTCGTAGTTTAAAGGAGAATCTAACTGCAGCAGCTGTTAATAAGTTAGTCCGTCGAATTGTACCGGGATTCGGATTCCATGGCGAGCACCAGAATGCATTAGACATTGCAAAAAATTTTCGAGTAATTCATTCTGGAATTGATAAAGCTATAAACTGCTTGAGTGGTGGTAATCAACAGAAGGCTTTGCTTGGTCGTTGGTTAGCAATAAAACCTCACATTTGCATTTTAGATGAGCCGACTCGAGGAGTAGATATTGGTGCCAAAGAAGATATTCATGCATTAATAGGTAAATTTGCTCGTTCTGGCACAGCTATTTTGCTTGTTTCTTCCGATTTGCCAGAACTTATTTCACTTTCTCATAGAATAATTGTCTTACGTAAAGGACGAGCGGTCAGTGAATTTAAAAGAGATAATTTTAACCCACGAGTAATCATTAAACATGCTGCATCGGCTACAGAGGAGGTTGAATCAAATGCTGTTTGAACAAAAGGTTATTCTGTTGAGATCTATAATGTTAAGATTTAGAAATTCTCGTTGGTTTGCAGTTATGGGTGGGATATTACTATTGGGTTTTCTCTTTAGCCAATTATCACCGGTATTTTTACAATTACGCAATCTGCAAAATATTGTCGTGCAGAGCGCAGTTACAGGTGTAATGGCTATTGGTATGACATTTGTAATTATGACTGCAGGTATCGATATTTCAGTCGGAGGCATATTATATCTTACTATAGTGCTTATTACTGAAATGTCCCTTAAAGGTTTGGGTGCTTTTATGCCTTATTTTATTTATCTGGTTGCCTTGGTTATAGGTGCTTTTTTAGGATTGATTAACGGACTTTTGACCAATTATATGCGAATTAACCCTTTAATCACTACTCTCGCTACCTTGAGTGTTTATCGTGGTCTAGCTCTGCATATCAATCAAGGAAGACATACTGTTGCACCAGCAAGTTTAAGATTTTTAGGCATTGGCAAAATCGCGGGTATTCCAGTACCCTTTATTATGGCCATCTTAGTTATGCTAATAGGGTCGCTTATTCTTCATTATACCCGCTTTGGCCGTTATGGTCTGGCTATTGGTAATTCTAAGCACTCTGCTTATGACAGTGGACTTCCAGTCCGCCGAGTTCTTATAACCGTTTATGTTATCGCTGGTTTTTGCTCAGCTTTGGCTGGCTTGATTATGCTTGGAAGAGTTGGAACAGTTCAGCCTAATATGGGTATTGGAGTAGAGTTTACAGTGATTACGGCAGTTGTTATGGGAGGAACTTTGCTTTCTGGCGGTCGTGCTTCAATTTTGGGTAGTCTAATGGGAGCTGTTCTATTGGTAATGATTGATAATGGACTTAATCTTATCCATGCTTCTGCCTTTATTTATGATATTGTTAGGGGAAGTGTCTTGGTAGGAGCTGTTCTTATTGACCGAGCTACGACTTTAGGATTATTTAAAAAATGGTTTTCTTTTTCTAACTCATAGATACTGCTCATTCTAAAAGCGAAGTACATACTAATTATGTAAAAAGAGACCATTAAAGGGAGGTGAATTTATTAAAAAATGTAAATTTGTTTTGTATCTGTAACGCTTAATATTAAAAAAGGGGAGGATTTAAAAAATGAAATCTAAGTTCTTTTTAATTTTGGTTACTTTGCTTATAGTTGCTACTTTTGTACTAACTGCATCAGCAAAAGAATTTGTGTTTGGTGTCTCACTTGATAAACTTTATTTAGGGCGTCAAGCAGAAATGAAAGGAGTAAAGGATGCGGCTAAAGAACAGGGGGTTAAACTGCTTGAATCTGTAGCAGATAATGATGTTCAACTGCAGAATGCACAGATAGATTCCTTCATTACTCAAGGTGTGGATGTAATTATGATCGTAGCTGTGGACTCTGTGGCGATACTTAGTGCTATTGATGCAGCAGAAGCAGCTGGTATCCCGGTAGTGACCTTTGACCGAAAGGTGGATTCAGATTATGTTTCTTATCACAGTGGTCTGGATTCCCTTGCTGATGGAAAAGCTTGTGGTGAATATGTAAAGAGTAAATATGATGGCAAACCACATGTAATTCTCCATTTGTTGGGGGCTTTAAACGATGATAATGCGATTCAGCGTCGAGATGGGTTTGAATCTGCTTTAAAAGGTTTGGACAAATTGGAGATTATTCAGGCTCCGACAGACTGGAAGGCTGAAAAAGGTCTTGCTGCGGTGGAAAATGCCTTGGTGAGTCATCCTGATCTCTGGGCAATTCAGCTACCCCATGATGGTATGCAAGATAGCATTAAAACTGCTCTGGAGGGAGCTGGGAAATTGTTCCATGCAGAAAAAGAAGGTCACATTATTGTTTGTACTATTGACGGTGCTGAACCAGGATATCGAGCTACAGTAGAAGGATGGACCGATGGTGTAGTAGCACTACCACTATTTGCGCTTGGTAGAGGTGCGTTAGAAGCTGCTCTATTAGTAGCGAAAGGTGGAACTCCTGAAATTAAAGATCAACGTTTTCCTGGCACTTTCTTTACCTATAAAAATGCTAAGGAGAATGCAGATAAAATTTGGGGTGCAACCTTTAAATAAGAAAGATTATAGGTAATAATTAATGAAGCAAACGACCTTAAAAGAAGCTGAAACCAGTAAAGATATCTCATACCCGAAGACAGTTCCAAATAGACTTATGGAATTGCTGAGTAAGTCTTCGGTTTTACCAATTTTGATACCTTTATGGATTCTGTTTGCTTTTCTTGCACCATCATTTGCTACTTTAAGAAATGCCCGAACAATGCTCGCTGCAACGGCTGTTGTGGCCGTTGCAGCGATCGGTGAGACACTCGTTCTTATTAATGGTGGGATAGATTTATCGGTAGCTACTGTGGTTGCCTGTAGTGCTGTTTTGGCTGCCAAATTTATGGAAACAGAAGGCAGTCCCTTTATAGGATTACTGATTGCTTTAGGCATAGGTTTAGTTTTTGGTATAATCAATGGTTTTTCAGTAGCAAAACTTGGACTTACCCCATTTGTATTAACCTTAGGAACCAATTTAATCGCCCGAGGTATCGCTTTTAGTGTATCTAAGGGATATGCTATTCGTGCGCCTTTAGCCCTTAGGCAGTTTGGAAGAATGAATTGGCTGGGATTACCAGTAATTGTAGTGATTGCTTTAGTCATGTTAGTAATATTTGGATTATTATTATCCAAAACGACCTGGGGGCGATATATTTATTTTCTTGGAGCTAATAAGGAAGCAGCCAGATATGTTGGCATTAATTGTGGATTAATTGGTGCATCAGTATATGTTATTACCGGTTTATTATGTGGCTTAGCGGGCTATTTATCGGTGACGAACTTGGGAGCGGCTATCCCGGGTGTGGGGGATACTATTCTATTGATCATCATTGGCGGAGTAATTCTTGGTGGAACCAGTCTTTTTGGAGGAGTAGGATCGGTGTGGAGAACCGCCTTAGGAGTATTATTGTTAGCCACTTTAACCAATGGACTTAACCTTCTTGGATTTGGCTTCTATGATCAACTCATTGCTCAAGGTATTGTAATTATTATTGGGACAGGATTAACTATACGCCTTAGATAGAATAATAGACTAATGTAATTTCTCTTAGTATTTTTTCCATGAAAAAATCTTTACTTATTAAGTAATCATATTAATTATATTTTTATGAACAGTATTTATTGCTAATAATTGTCTAAGTAATTTTTCTAAGGGAGGTAATTAATGAAATTATTAAAAAATAAAGTTGCCTTAGTAACAGGGGCAGCAAAAGGAATAGGTAGAGCCATTGCCGAAACTTTTGCCGAAAATGATGCACATGTAGTAGTAGCTGATATTATTGGGGAAGGTGCAAAAGAGATAGCTGATCGAATTAATTCTAAAGGTGCTCCTAAAGCTATAGCAGTGACTTTAGATGTTTCTAATCCGAAGGAGGTAGAAAGTGCCTTTGAACAGACCATAAGAGAATTTGGGAAAATAGACATTTTAGTTAATAATGCTGCTATCTTAAAAGCTCATTTGATAATTGACTTTCCTTTAAAAGATTGGCAGGATGTTTTTCGGGTTAATATGCAAGGAACTTTTCTTTGTTCACAAGCTGCTATCCGACTAATGATTAAGCAAGGTAAGGGTGGATGTATTATCAATATTGCCTCTGCTTCTGCCAGAAAGGCTGACCGTAAACATGCTGCTTATTCATCTTCTAAAGCCGCAATAATTTGTTTTACTCGTATTTTAGCTCTTGAATTAGGAGAACATAGTATTAGGGCAAATGCTATTCTACCCGGGGCTACTGTGACAGAAATGCTTCAGGACGTCTTTGATAAAGTGCCGGGAATTCGAGAAGAACTAATTGCTAAAACCGCTCTTGGCAAATTAGGTGATCCTCAAGACCAGGCTAATGCAGCTTTGTTTCTGGCATCTGACTTGGCAAGCCATATTACAGGGGAATACCTAATTGTCTCCGGTGGAGAGTTTATGAATACATAGAGAAATTTTAAAAATATTAAATGTTTAATTTATCCATATCAAAAATATAAAACTAAAATATTAGTGAAAGAATAAGTGAATCATATGAATTATTTATTAGGATTAGATATCGGTACCAGTGGGGTAAAAGCCCTATTAGTATCCCCAGAAGGTAAGATTATTTCCAGTAAAACAGAATCATATCCCTTAGCAACCCCCCACTCTGGCTGGGCAGAGCAATCTCCCTATGATTGGTGGGAAGCTACCGTAAAAGTGATAAAAGACACAATATCTAATAATCTTATTGACTCTAACCAGATTAAAGGAATAAGCCTATCCGGACAGATGCACAGCTCAGTCTTCCTTAATGAAAAGATGGAAGTCATTAGACCGGCCATCCTCTGGAGTGATACCCGTACTTCCGAACAGTGTAAAGAGATTTATACTAAAGCAGGGGGATTGGATCTGTTAATCCATTATGTATCTAACCCCGCCCTGGAGGGATTTACTGCTCCCAAGATATTATGGTTAAAAGAAAATGAACCAGAAAATTACCAAAAGGTTAAATATATTCTTTTACCCAAAGATTATATCCGCTATAGGCTAACTGGTGATCTGTTTACCGAGGTCTCCGATGCTGCCGGTACTCTATTGTTTGAGGTAATAAAAAAGAGATGGTCTACCAGCTTATTAAAAAAACTGGAGATTGACCAAGATTTACTTCCTCCCATACTTAACTCCTTTGATTTAGCGGGTAGGATAACTAAGCCAATAGCCGAAAAGACTGGCCTTAAATTTAAAACTCCGGTAGTTGCCGGAGGAGCTGATAATGCCTGTGGAGCAGTGGGAAGTGGAATTATCCAGGAAGGAAGGGTAATGGTCAGTATCGGCTCCTCAGGGGTAGTCTTGGCCCAGACTAACAATCCCCAGGCTGATCAAGAAGGAAGGATACACCTCTTTAATCATGCCTGCCCGGATAGCTGGTATATGATGGGGGTAACCTTATCAGCCGGTATGTCTTATGAATGGTTACAGAAAAATTTATTTAATAATATCTTAGATTATCCCAAATTAGATCAGTTGGCAGAAGAGATAAACCCTGGCAGTGAAGGATTGATCTTCTTGCCTTATCTCTATGGAGAGAGGACTCCCCATAATGATGCTCATGCCCGTGGGGTATATTTTGGTATATCCGGTAAACACGATCAAAGGCATTTTACCAGATCTGTCTTAGAAGGAGTAACCTTTGCCCTAAAAGATTCTCTGGAATTAATTAAAGATAAAGGTGTCAATATTAAAGAGATAAGGGCTATTGGAGGGGGAGCAAAGAGCAGGGTATGGCAGCAGATATTGGCTGATATCTTAGGTGAAGAGATAAACCTACTAAATGTAGAGGAAGGACCCGCCTTTGGAGCTGCTTTGATTGCTGGTGTAGGTGTTGGTGAATATAGTAGTTTTACAGAAGCAGTGAATAGAATTATTAAAGTTAAAAAGACTATTGTTCCCAGGATTCAAAATACCGAAAGGTATAATCAATATTATCAATTATATAAAAGATTATATTACAGTTTGAAAGAAGACTTTAAAGAACTGGCGAAATTAAACAGTTCTATCTGATTTACTTTCCTTTTATGTCATTTCCACTTCCTCTTTTGTCATTCCCGCACCTCTCTCTGTCATTCCCGCGCAGGCGGGAATCCATCCCTCTGTCATTGCGAGGAGTGTAACGACGCGGCAATCCCGTAATAATGGGGGACATTCTTCTTTTGTATTCCCGCACTTATGCTTGGCGAAAAGTAAAGTGTATCCCCCTTTTAATTATTATTTTCCCAAAAAAGAAAGATTTTTGAAAACTTATTAAAACAAAAATATTACAAAAATGTGCGCTAGATTTCTTGATTTTAAAGTCTAATTTTTTTATTATTTCATAATATGAAAAAAAAGAAGGATTTTTGAAACTTATGTCGTATATAAATATTAAGTGTAAAAAATTAAGTTTAAAAGCAATGAGGAGGAATCTAAAATGTAAAATTTTTTTAATCATAAAAAATTAGCTATTGCATTTTTCTTTGAAAATATTTTTTAGTTTTAAAAAAGCTTAAATATTCTAATTTTAATGTATATATACGATAATTGTTATTTTTATAATTATAGACCAACGGTAAAGCGGTCGGGTACATTCCAATATTCCCACCATAAATCTTCAAATAAATCTCTAAAAGAATCCTAAGAATCATAGACCTAATAAAAGATTTCAAATTTAGTAAAAAATTACTTAGCATTAATAGGAAGTTATCAATATTTTTCCTATTCTACTGTATTTAGCTGACACCTATAGAGTTTTGGATTTTACTCAAATTATTGAATTTATCTCAGTAGTTAGGCAAAACGGCGGCAACAAGTAATAAAAGCGACTCAGACATGGGCTGAGTCCCGAAGAGATAAGGAGGTGAAAAAAGATGCATAAATTTGGAAAAATTGTCATCTATTTAATCCTGGCCATTGTCTTTACAGTCTTAATGGGTTTTATGGCTGAAGGTGAGAGCAGTGCAGTAGGTGACCCGGATGCCAACAAGGCTATCATCGGCCGTCTCGGAGAACTCTGGAATACGGGGAACCTGGCTATAGCAGACGAGATTTTCGGCGCCGACTTCGTCAACCATGATCCCAACAATCCCGGGGTTACCAATTCTGAGAGCTACAAAGGATATGTCCCTATGGTTCGCATTGGCTTCCCTGACTTCCATGTCGCCCCTGATGACCTGATCGCCGAAGGGGATAAGGTGGCATTCCGCTGGACAATTAACGCCACACACCAGGGTGAACTTATGGGTATACCCGCAACAGGAATCCAGGTGGTGTGGACAGGGATGACAGTGGCTCATTTAGCCGACGGCAAGATAGTGGAAATGTGGTGGGCTCATGACACCCTGGGTTTGTTCCAACAACTCG
>Ga0315533_1001181_pt1 | contig 20522 bp, 20 predicted proteins | sample SalMarSW160130MG_FD_203081 | JGI IMG/M metagenome (GOLD analysis project Ga0315533, IMG submission 203081) | Salt marsh sediment microbial communities from the Plum Island Ecosystem LTER, Massachusetts, United States - Salt Marsh Sediment SW1601-30 ... | reverse complement strand
AATTCTTCAAAGAAAGCTTTTTTATCCATTTTTAAATGCCTTAGAACTTGCTTCACAATAAATTCCGGAACCGGATCAATATGTGTTTGTATTGTGATTGGTCTGTCCATACCTGATTTTGACCATTTCTCATGGCCACCTCTGCCTCTTGTGTCCTTTATAATATTTAGTCCCTGGCTTTTTAGAAATTTGCGGAACTCTTTTACGGGAATGTTTGACAATTTCCTTGTTGACAATCCGACTTTACTTTAAATGAAAGAAGGCAAACCGACTTCCTGATGATAGGTATTTACAGGATACTTATCAAATATTTCAGATACATATTTATTATCTTTTATTACCGATGTAATACTTGGCGCTAAGACCTTCTTTGGCTTTTTAGCTGACCCCTTAAGCTCCCATCCCAGACTAGTTAAAACCTTACCCAGTGTTTTCTTTTTAATAATGTAGTCAACAAAATCTTCAAGAACTATTTCGAAAGATCTTCTTGCGTCCCCTGGATTATTGCCGTATCCGGTCAAATCCAGATGAGGAGAATAAATAAAATGTACATTATTTTCATCCTTGAATTGAACCAGTAAAAGCCTGACTTTAACACTTGCTGTCCTGTCTTTATATTTACCCTCAAAAATATATTGTGCCATGACCTTAATTTAATCAATTCCAAACTTACATAAAAATTTTCATATCGCTCTCTTCAGCAATTGAAGATCCTCGCAGCAAGCTGCGAGGAATCTTCGATCCCCAATAAGGATTTTTCTTTTTTTTGCTCGCTTACCCCGCCTCAAGCAGCGGGGAATGCGCTCGCCGGGATTCAAGATTTGCATGTTGATTTTGCTGCTTCAAACATCTCCTTTGCTAAGTTGAAAAATGCTTCCCCTTCTGAAATAGTTGGTTTATCATTGGGCAATAAGCCCAATTCTCCAGGATATCTTGCATCGATATATAACTGATCCAGAATAATCAGCATATCAGTATCAAATTGTAGCGGAATCCTTTCTTTAACTTTATTAAAAAGCGTTTCCAGAGAATGTGTCTTTATAAAACCAAGGTCAAATTCTTCGATTACAGCTTTGAATGATTTTTCAATTGCCTGGTGAACATGAAAGGCAGACAAATGAGTCAGATCTTCATTTAAAGTGATCTCCTGAATGAGAAGCAGATCGCTTTCTGCACTATTAAACCATCCATCAGTTGTTTTTTTCATAAAGCACCTTCCCATTTGTCTGAAGTTCTCTGGCAAAAATACTATCGTTTTCAATAAATCTCTTATGCATTGCTTTCGTATGGACAATTAAATCAACCGGAAATTCTTTTTTGATATCGGAAATTGCTTTTGATATTCTGAGGTAAATCAAACTTTTTTCTGAAAAACTCGAAGGTATTATATCATCACCAGTAACAACTAAAATATCCAGATCGCTGTCATCTGCAGGTTCTCCATACGCATAAGAACCAAAAAGAATTATTTTCTCCGGTTGTGTTTTTTTAAGCTTCTCTATAATTAATGGAATGTAGGATAATCCTGTCATTTCAAATTACATTAATCAGCAAATTTAATAAAAACAATCTGATCCTCATTAATTGGACGTTTTTCGTTTTTCGTTTCGCGTTTTTCGTTTTTCGTTTAATGTTTATGTGCTTTTATATTTTGGGCCAGTGATGTCAGATTTTTTAAGATGACTGATAAGTGAATTTGTTTTGCGTGAGATTTTATCGGTTCGTTCAAGTAAGTCATCAAGGTCTGATTCTGTTATGTAATTATAGTCAAATGCTCTGTAAGATTGAGATCTGACTTCCCCGCATGATCCGTTTGAAACCGAAAGAAATTGAATAAATTCTTTGTTTCCGCCACGACTAAAACCCTCTGCTATATTATCCATTACTGATCCGGAAGAAGCTCTCATTTGGTCCCGAAATTTATAATCGTTACAAAAGGATTTCTTTGAAGTTAACCTGAAAACCTCCCTGCAAAGTTCCCTTGCCAGCTGCCAGATCTCTAAATCCTCAAATCTTGTAACCTTCATTTTACCCTGATATTAATCTCCATTCAAGACGTTAAACGAAAAACTATAAACGAAAAACGATTTTTTATTTCCCAAAATAATTAATCAGCAGTAACGTCGAAGTCAGAAGGGAAGTCGCTGTAGTAATTATAAAGGAGAAAGTCGGCAGGTTAAGATTGAATATCTTTTTGGCTTCAGGCTCCACTATTACAACATCATTTGGAAGTAAAAAATATGCTCCGCTCGATAATATGGCTTTGTCCTGTAGATTGAGTGTGTAAGTTTTAGTGCCGCCTGCAACGGGGCGCACAACCAATAGCTTATCTCTACGACCGTAGTCACTTACTCCTCCGGCCCGGCCAATGGCCTCAAGAACAGTAAGATAATTGTTGTAATTAATATATGTTCCGGGAACTCTTACTTCTCCTATAACAGTAAATTTAAAACTCAGAAGTTTGCATTCCACTGTGGCATTGTTAAAATGCTTATTGGCTGCATCCTGGATGATCTTTCTTGCTTCTTCAAGTGTAATTCCGGCTACCTGTAGTGTACCAAGAACAGGTATTAAAACATTGCCATCACTGTCCACATCATAACCATACAAGTATTGTCCGGCTTCACTTTGAGTATAACCTATTCCTCCTGTGCCACGGAAGGATGAGAGAAAGTCATTAATAGTTCCATCAGGAGTCATTGCTTTAATAGTAATATAAAGAATGTCCCGGTGTTGGATTTTATAATCAGGGATATCCATTGTGAAGGTTTCCTCGCCTCCGGTTTCAGGAAGGTTGTTCAGATAAGCTAGTTTCTGCTGGGTAGTGCAGGAGGCGCTGAGGATGATGGCCAGAGTTATTATTGGGGCAGTTTTTTTCATATATAGTTGTTTTCTAGTGTCATTTGTTTTAGCAGTTGCGGGTTGCTTCGCCATGCTCCGCATGGCTCGCAATGACAGTGCTATTCAGTATGTTTTGTTTATGTAGTATTGTTTAGTAGGGTTTGTGTTTATCGTCAAGGGTTGCTTCGCCATGCTTCGCGTGGCTCGCAATGACCGTGCTACTCAGTATGTTTTGTTTATGTAGTATTGTTTAGTAGGGTTTGTGTTTATCGTTAAGGGTTGCTTCGCCACGCTCCGCGTGGCTCGCAATGACAGTGCTATTCAGTTGTTTTGTTTATGTAGTATTGTTTAGTAGGGTTTGTGTTTATCGTTAAGGGTTGCTTCGCCACGCTTTGCGTGGCTCGCAATGACCTGTATGTTTTAGCTAATTTGTACTTCTCGTTTGGATTTCATTTAGGTATCTATCTTATATGCACTGTCATTGCGAGGACTCCGCATAGCGGAGGACGAAGCAACCCTTTTCCAACTTATACCGTGCCAACTCAACATTGCAGCGCAGCGACGAAGCAACCCTTTTCCAACTTATACTGTACCAACTCAACATCACAGCGGAGAACGAAGCAATCCTTATCTCATATCAACCTCGTTCGCTAAATCCCTCCAACCCGGATTAGCGCTGTTAATGAGATCCAACTTCTTCTTCCTCGACCCGCCCTTTATCTGTTTCTCTCTCTTAATGGCTTCTTCGATTGTTGCAAATCACTCGAAATATACTAATTTCCTGATATTGTATCGGGCAGTAAAGCTACTCATATGCTTTCTGTCTTTATGCTCTTTGACCCTGTCTCGGAGGTTACTTGTAACACCTGTGTACAAAACCGTGTTATTATCATTTGCCATTAAATAAACATGCCTTTTCATATTACATCAAAAAGCCTCTCTCTCAGATAATTCTTTTTATTTTCCACTTTTGTCTTGTGTCTTTTGTCTTTTATCTTGTCTTTTATCTTGCGCCTTTTGTCTTTTATCTTGTCTACACCGTCATTGCGAACGCAGTGAAGCAATACTTCTCATAAACTTTGCTACAAAATAAACAAACAATCCGAACATAAGTGGTTCAGAAGGGAATTTGTACCTGTTTGAATCGCCTGCGATCACAAAAAAGAAATTGATCATATAAAAACTCAGATAAAGCACAATTATGGTAAGAAAAACAGGATCTATTATTTTGAACGTTACAATCCTGTAACCAAGATATAAAAAGACTGCAACAAAAGTGAAGAGACTTATGAAAATCATTGCTGATTTATATGTCATTATCGACCATGCAGGTAAGAGGCCAAGATTAATGTTTTCATTACCCGCCATGGTTATTCCTGAAGAACTCCGGAAGGAATTTAAAAGGGAATAAATCCGCATCATAAAAATACGATCTCTGTTCAAAGAAACGATCTCTTTGTAAAAAGGCTTCAAATTCCCCGAAATTTGGGGTTCCGGGGTTTCAGGATTAATTCCGTACAAACTGCATAGTGCGGGCATGGCAGATGAATATATCTTGTATCCGGAATATAATTTACCTATAAAATCCGGTTTCCATATTTGTAATAGTGAGGCTTTTTTCTCAGTAGTTACTTTCAGTTTTTGCCTGTTTGCCGCTTCGAGAAAAATGTTATATACTGTTTTGTTTTCGTCTGAAACTGGTTCTGTCCCATCAATGGTAGCCAATATAGCATTCCTCGAGATCAGAGGTGAACCCCCGGTTGGAAAGAGTCCATAAAAATCATTCACCCTGTAATTATAAAAGGCAAAAATGTTTAAAACAATCATCAATGGCAATAAAAATATAAATACTTTACCCAAAACAGAGTAAACGGATGTTGAGCGTTCCGCAAAAATTACTGAATAGACAATGATAAAAAGAAATCCGGCAATCAGCGGAAGTGTATTGAATCTTGATAATATAAGCAGGGAAGTTAAAATACCAGACAGAAGAAGAAAATAACCGGATTTCATGTCAATCCATTTCATCAGTGCCCAAGTAGATAGCAAAAAAAGAAATATAGTAAGTATTTCAGTTAAGACCATATATCCATAATAGATTGTGGAAAAACTGAAGAAAAATAAGAGGACTGTTATAAGACTCTTCTGCTCTGTCAGAAAATGATTTACAATATTGAACAAGGTAATTGCTGCACCAAAAATCAACATATATTGAATTACAACCACTATCCGTGGAAGGGATTCAAATCCAATAGTCTTCATAACTAGTGCCAGTAGAAAAGGATACAATGGAGACCTGTGAATAAATGAGCCGGTATCTCCATTTTCGACAATGGTCTGAGCATAGCTGAGATATGACGGCCCGTCACCGATATCATAAACAGGCTTAAAAAGCAATATGTAAAATATTGTAAGCAGAAAGCTGGTACTATAGAACACCAGATCTGTTTTATTCTTTAATAATTGCATAAAAATCTACAGGTTCTATCAACTATATAAGCACCCTGTTCGTCTGTAAGTTCATGGTAAATCGGGAATCTTACGAGTGTTTCACTATATTTTTCACTCATTTCAAGATTACGTCCGTCGTGCTTTTTCGAGTAATACTCTGAATTATGTAGAGGCAGGTAATGAGATAAGGCCATCTCTGGTTCTTTTATTAATTGATATTTCGATAAGGTCTTCGCCCGACCCGGGATGGTCAACACGTGAATCAACAAACCGGATAACGGCACCCTGCCTTGCAAAGGCAAGAGCGGTGGACACGAATGTAAATGACGGGACGATTACCTCATCTCCTGGTTTGATATCGATATGCATTGCAGCCATTTCGAGCGCATCAGTGCATGATGTTGTCAGAAGACATTTTTTAAAGCTATATCTTACTTCAAAAGCTCTCTGACACTTTTTTGTAAAATAGCCATTACCAGAAAGATGACCCTTTTTGACAGCTTCCTGAATATGATTAAATTCTCTTCCTGAAATATAGGGGATGTTAAATGGAATATTCATAATCTAATAAAACAGTCCTAATGTATTAAATTCGGTTATGATGGCTAACAAATTCTCCGGTAAGAGAGTATTTAAGAAAACAACACATGTCAGAGTAATTATAAGTTCATTTCCCTCATAAAAGCTGTACTGCGTCAGTTATTGGTGTTAATAAATATGCCAACTTATTAGATATTTCAGAATAAACAACATCAAAATTCTCCTTAATTATTTAAATGTTTCGGGAATTTTTATAAGAATTTGGGGGTCGATAGTTATTGCCGAACTGTTTTATCTAAACAGTTAAATTATTATTTATAACCTCAATGCATTAAATGAGGTTCATTTAAATGATTTATCATATTTCAAATTCTGAAAATCTTCGCGGAAAAAAGAATGAATTTGTACGTCATAATAGACCCCATTAAAAAAATATTGTTCCTTCAAAACCCCTTCAATCCTTGCTTTACATATTCTGTTAAGAAAGCGTTGCATACCTGAGCGAAAATTTAAAGTATAACTAACTAACTTCCTTAGATTTAATACACTAAATGCAAATTTAAATAATAGCCTAAGTGCTTCAATTCCATGTCCTTTCTCTCCTTCACCTTCTGCTCCAATAATTAAACCGCATTCTGCTGTACCAGAAATATATTCAATATTATTAAGCTGGACTATTCCGATGGCTTTGCTAGTGGAGTTTAATTCAATAATGAAGTAAATGTTTTTATCATCTTTTGACAACACTTTTTCATTATACCATGATTTATCAAGTGCTTCCGGAACAGGTAATCTGAATCCCTGAGCCAGGATTTTGTTCTTTAAAACATTCCTCCATGAATTCAAGGTTGCGATATCTTCAGCATTGATTGCTCTTAATGTTATTTTTTTCCCTTTGAGCATATGATTTTAATTTATAAAAATTCTGTTGTATAATTCACTGGGTTATCATCAGATTTATGATTTCTAAACTTTACAGCATATAAAATGGCGCTTAAAATAAATAGAACCATTCCTGTTATCCCAAGAAGAATTGCCCATTTAAAAATCCCTTCAAAAGAATGTACAATTGATGATAATAAGAATAGTGAGACTGAAAAAAATATCAATATTAAAGAGCCATAGAATATTTCTTTTGCGATTTTCGTATAATCAGCGATTATTGAAAGAAGGTGATTCATTAGCTTGAACCAGGTATAACCACTTTCTTTTTTTATGCTTTTATAATGTGTAACTACAATATCTGTGACATTTTCGGTTACCTCACCGATAATTGAATCGATAAAATAATATCTATTGTTATTGTCCTTTAATTGTAATGCTGTTTTAATTTTTATTAATCTGAAGGGAGAAAAACGTTTATGTAACCCTTTGATTGATCCAATCAAAGTCAATTTAATAATACTTGAAATTACATCCCTTATGAATGAATTATTGGATTCAGAATAATAACCATATACAACATCATAATTACCCTCTTTTTGTTTATCAATCATTTTAATAATATCTGCAGGATTATGCTGCAGATCTTCATCCATAGTAATTATAAAATCACCTTTTGCTTTTGAAATTCCAAATTGTATTGCTTTATGTTGCCCAACATTTCCTGATAAATGAAAGATCTGAATTTTATCTGCATTTTTCTCCTTTAGTTCTTTAAGATAACTCCACACTCCTTCTTTCCCGGAATCAAAAACATAAATTACTTCAAATGAGTATTTATTACAAAATGTTTTGCAAATCCTTTCATAAAGTGATGTGATAGATTCTTCACCATTATAAACAGGTATGACTATTGATAATAACATCAATTAAATGATTTTAAATATCTTGGAGCATCAGATCCCTTATTCAGCAATAAATCAATAATGCTTACATTATGAAAAAAAGGAGGAAATAATTGATCATACTCCCGATATCCAGTATAATCCATCCATGTTACTTTTATGCCATTTCCCTCAAGTAAATCAGAATCGAGATATCCTTTTGCTGATGGTCCTGTAAGGTATTCTTTTGCTCCAGCCTGTTTGCAAACTTTTAATATTTTTTCAGATCTATTGCCTTCCAATAAATAATTATTTGAGGAAGTGATTTTGGTTTTAATTCCAAGATATGATGCTATCTCACTTATGAAAATAAGATTGATATCAGATAGAAATTTTTCATTTTCGCATTCATAATATATTTCAGAAAGCCAATCATTAATTTCACTAAACAACTTTGCTTTAGAATAGTTAGTTTTTATTGCTTTTAAATGCTTATTTGTCCATAATCTTTCTGCAACCATTGTCTCCTTGATTGTTTGTTTATATTTGTTTTTTACAATCACAGGAATCGTTAACCATTTCAATCCGACTTTTGTTTTAATCAGGTTTCTGTTTCTCCAATCGCGTTTGGTATATTGAGCATCATCATAAATTACGAATTCGTCTACCGAATTGATAATATCGAAATAGCCTTTCCAGGGGATGTAGTTGGATTGAAGGATGGCTATGCGCTTCATAGAAATTAAATAAGGAGAAAGGAGAAAGGTGAAAGGTAAAAGTGATATCAAGACAAAAGACAAAAGTAAAAAGATAAAAGTATCTAAATGATGATTAGTTGTTTTTTTGTATATTATTGATTAATTGATATTTACTTTTACTATTGATCTTTCTTAATTTCCTTATCTACATTTTTGGACAATTGAGCCCAAGATGTTTTTTAGTTCTAAAGATTCGTTTATAAGATAATCAAGTTCGGATTTATTTACTCCTCTAATAGTTCTTTTTATTATTCTTAACCAATAATGCGACTCACGCATTTCACGAAGAGATATTCTGACTTTATTAATAAAGTCAGCCCTGGAAGATCCACCCTGGGATTCCTCATAATTAGCTCCACTGGACATTGAGCTTTTTGCCAACTGCTCCCTGATAATTTTGTTTTCCGGAGTATAAGGAATTGTTTTCAAAAACTCAATAACTCGTACAGCAAATTCAAAAAGCCTCTCCCTCAGATCATTCTTTCTGTTTTCCACTTTTGTCTTGTGACTTTAATCTTTTATCTTATCTTTTGTCTTGCGTCTTGTGTCTTTTGTCTTTTATCTTATCCTTTTGTCTTGCGCCTTTTGTCTTTTGTCTTTTATCTTACCTTTTATCTTGTCTTCAGCCATGCTTCCGCCCCGTCACTCCCATCCGTTAAACAGGAATAACTGGGTGTTATATGCCTGTATATCATTAAGTTACAAAAACGCAACCTGGTTTTTATATACTTTTATTTTTCAATCAATTCACTCTCTTTGATGTCCCATAAAGGAAGAAGATCCGTCGGTTGTAATTGTCCCAGATGATTTTCTGCTTCATCCGGTTTAAGTACAATATAGCTTACTTTTCTGCCAACCAGTTCCTCTGCCTGTACTACTTTCCTGGCAAGATATTCCCGGTCAATGCCTTCTCCGACAAGAATAAGCTCAATAACCGGACTGTCTTTACCACGGGCAAAATCACCGGTCAGGTAAACACATAAAAGGTTTCCCAGCCTGTGAATTACTTTTTCAATCACACGGTCAATACCTGTCTCCTTTAAAATAATATTGTGGATATCTTTATAAAGAGGATGCTTGTCATTGGCCTGAAATATCTTCTTATTACCATCGCGTAATGAATTCAGAAGGCCGGCCTCCTCGAATCTGTTCAGTTCGAGCCTTATAGCATTTGATGATTCCCCGAATTCAACTTCCAGTCCACGAAGGTGAGCCTTTGTACTGCTGTTAAGAAAAAACTTCTTCAGCAGCTTTATCCTCGTCTCTGATGTAATAAGACTGCTAAGCATCAGGTCAGGTTAATGAGTAACAAATTTACTCATTGTTGGGGAACTTCCAAATTTTTTTTGAGTTTTTTCAGTAATTATCGAAAAAGATTGCTTCGCCCTCCGCTTTGCGCCTTCGGTAAACCTACGGCGCATATACAGCGGAGTCCTCGCAATGACGTTACAAATAAGATAATTCCTGCATGGAGCCAAACGAAAAGCACAACTTATTTTAAAACAACAGGTCATTGCGAGGAGTGAAACGACGAAGCAATCCTTATCTCCCAACCCAAAAACTGTTTAGCCCTCATTGCGAGCAAAGTAAATCGGGACAGCACCCAGTATTACCAGCCGAAGCTTTCCTTGACGGCCGAAGCTTCAGCGTAGGTCGTAGCGAAGGCTGGCACCCAGCACCAAGCACCAACTGCGTCCACCGTAGCTTTCTTCGACCTCCGAAGCGAAGCAAAGGAGGTAGCGAAGGTGGAGCACCATGCAACTTTTTTTCACCCTCCCCCATAATCCATTTGTTATTTGTATTATATTTGTATTTAGACAGCACAATTATATCTTGGAGCAACTAATTACGCAAATTAGCAGTCATATTTTGTAAAGATATATTGATATGAGAAAATCATTAACCTTTTTTATTTCGATACTAATCGGAACATCTCTCTCAGGCCAGAGCGGAAGCGGAATTCCAGGAGACCCATATTACGGCACTATCTCCGGTACGCCTACATGGAATCCGGATGATTATACAGATGGAGAAGTATATGTAGGCAGTGCTACTCTTGGTGAAGATCTTACTATTAATGGTGGTCATCTTACTATACTACCAGGGATTAAAGTCATTTTCATGACAAATGGCTCTGACTTGATTATTACTAGCTCAGGTCAATTAACCTCAGACGGAACACCAACAAGTAAAATTACATTTACAAGATACTATCCAACTTTTACTAGTTGGGGGCACATTTCTTTCGAAACTTCAGCCGGTACCTCTTTAATGGATAATTGTATCATTGAATATGGTGATGTTTCATCATTTGACATTGGCGATCCAAAAGGTGCTGGGGGTGGTCTTTTCATAGGAATAAATGGTGTTACGGTTTCATACTGCATATTTCAGCACAATAAAGCACAATGGGGAGGAGGCATTGTTGTTTATTCTGGTAGTATAAGTCCCTCTATAAGCAACTGTTATTTTTATGACAATTATGCCAAAGAAGCAGGGGGAGGAATTTATTTATGGAATGAAGCAGGTTCTGTTGTTGAAAACTGCATTTTCCAGGAGAATCATTGTGACGGGACTTCACAATCATCTTATACAGGTGGCGGTTTAGCTTCTCAAACTCATGGTAGTGTGAAACTTCTTAACTGCACATTCGTAAATAATACTTCATCCAGAATTTCAGGACAAAGCATTATGTTTTATAATTCCACCTCAGGCTTGGTTTTGAATTGCTTAGTTTGGGGAAATACAGGTAATCATTTTTACTTATCAGGTACTAACACAATTCAACATAATGCCGTGCAAGGTTCTGCACCAACTGGTACTGGGAATTTCGTATTAAACTCTTTAAATACCGGCTTAAATCCTATGGGGCCTTTCTTTACAGATCCTGATGAATCTGATTGGTCAATACAAGTTGTTTCTCCCTGTCGTGATGCCGGGAAAACTCCCGACCCAACAGTTCCGAAAGATTATATTGGAAACTCACGAATTGGTGCCTATGATATTGGTGCCTACGAAGTTCAGTATAACGGATGGAAGACAACAGCTTCAACATCTGAATGGGGCTATGCCGATAATTGGGGTCAGGGAATCCCTACATCCAATCAAAATATTGTAATATCCACCGGAGCTTCAAACTACCCTAATGTATCTACAGAACAGGATTACAACATTAGTTCTGGGTATGGAATGGTTCTTGAACCAGGAGCACAAGTCACTTTAGACCAACTGACAAACAGTGGAGATCTAAAACTTAAATCTGATGCTTCCAATATAAGTTCATTAATTATAAATTCTTACTCAGGGAATGATGCCGATGTTGAGCTCTACCTGACCGGCGGTCCGGTTCCTGACGGATATCGCTGGCATCTGATCTCTTCTCCTTTTATGACTCTTGATAAAAGCGAGATCTGGTCAACTACGAACAATCTGGCCCAGTGGATTGAAAATTATGACCGTGGAACGTTATCAGAGGGATATGTTGCCGCTGATGGATGGGATTATGCAGATCAGGAATTTACAGGACCTACATTTAGTAATCTTGATCTTGGAAAGGGCTATACGCATTATTATGCCTCCAACCACACTTATACAATACGGGGAGAATTGAACACCGAAGATAAAAGCGTTGATATTACCTGCTCAAACACGGAACTGCCTCTGCTTTACGGTCATAACCTTCTAGGTAATCCATTTTCTTCCGGACTCGATTGGGATGCAATAGTTAATGATGCAAGTTACCCCAACTCAACCACCAGCAAGGCACTCCATTACAGGAAAGATGCTCAACACGTATATTATGTAAATGGAGTAGGCTCAGATGAAGGTGTAAATGGTATAATCCCCCCGATGCAGGGATTCTTTGTAAAAACATTTGGGGAAAGCGAATCCATTAAACTTCCTGCTGGTGCTAGAACACATAATGATATACCCTCCCGTTATAAAGGAAAAGGATCAGCTACTATACCTTTGGTCAGACTGAAAATAATGACAGCTGATTTGTACGACAACGCTGTTGTCAGGTTTGACGAAAATGCCAAATCCGGACTGGATTACGATTTTGATGCTATGAAAGATTTCATATCGGATACGAGATCCAATATATATACAGTTAGTGAAGGGACAAAATTTGTAATAAACGGACTGCCCTACCCTGAACCGGATGACACAACAGAAATATCCGTTGTGGTAAATATCATTTCACCCGGCATGCAGAGAATCTTAGTATCACAACTCCAGGGTCTTGATAACTATGATGTCACTCTTACTGATAACATATCCGGCATCGAAATCAATCTTAAAACAATGCCAGAAGTGACTTTTACAGCATCATCAGGCCTTCTTACAGACAGATTTATCCTTAAAATCTCCAATGCTACCACCGGTTTTGAGAACCCTGCAGTTGCCCAGGATGTTTTTTCAATATATCATCATTACGAATATATTAACATATTGCCATTAGCGGACGAATGGAATGGTACTAACGGTTCTGTTAAAGTTCTCGACCTGTCGGGCAGGACAATAACTAATATGCAAAATACTGAATTCAACAAGAATTCAATTATACAGGTTCAAGCGCCGGATACAAAAGGGCTTTATCTGGTGGAAATCAGGTCGGGAGTTAAGAGGCATGTGGGAAAGGTTGTTATTAAATAAGGCATTAAGGTGTCAGGGCGTTAGGGCGTTAAGGTGGAAAGCCTCAAAACCGTAATGCCGTAAAGCCTTAAAACCTTTAACTTAAACTTGCTCATTTTAAATATATATGTATTTTTGTAATAATTCTGAAATATTCCGTGCATTTGAAGACTTTAAATCAGAAAATATTACCTAGAAAATCATACAGTAAACCGGAGGTTGTTAGGATCATTTTGGATAATTCTATTTCACTTGTTATGATGACATCTATCCCTGGTGATCCTCCGCCACGTAGCGGAGGGAGCAAAGGAAACGATGAACCGTTCAAGAGTCCTTTTGGGGATAAACCGTTCGGATAGGAAAAATCTTTCAAAATCATGTTGTAAAAAGTGTCTATTGATAGGCACTTTTTTTTATCTAAGAACTTTCTAAGTTGATTACTTATCACTGAATATTAAACTCTTTACGGAAGAAACCGCTAAAATCATCAAAAGATCCTGTTTGCTCAACCTTATATCCAAAAAAATAGTCTTAACTTTATATATTGTTCTGATAATTATGTCTAAAGACATGCCAAATATAATTGATTAATAGTATTATTATGAAAATTAAGACAGTTCTGATACTAATTGTTCTTTTTAAAAGTTCAATTGGAAATGCGCAACCGGTCGAGAATACGTATCTTGGTAATACTATCAAAGAGGGTTCTGCAAACAATGTCTCCTACGGACCATTTGATATAGGATTTAGTTTCACTTTCTATGGTAATTCCTATAGTCAGTTTTATGTAAGTTCCAACGGATTGGTGACGTTTGGATCAGGTTCAACCGTAAATACTGAAACATCAATACCATCTGCTGATTTACCAAATAATTTTATTGCTCCCTTCTGGGATGATCTGGTTATTGACGGTTTCGGGGACATACTTTACACAACTATAGGTGCAACTCCAAACAGGACGCTTATTATCCAGTTCCGTAATATGGGCTTCTACCCTTCCCCGGTATATATGGGCACCTTCTCGGTAATACTGTACGAAACGACCAATAAGATTCAGACTCAATACCGGATGATCGTTTTAAAGGACAATGACCAGGCTAAAGGAGGCAGTGCATCAATCGGCATTGAAAACATTGACGGAACTTCCGGAGTTGAATATGCCTATCATAATCCGGCCGCAGTATCATCATGGAAAGCCATATCATATACACCTTCAGGATCAATTTATCTTTTAGATACCGACGCCATCTACGAAGGAATTTATTTAACCAAGAATCTTACTTTGCCTGAGCCAGGAATTACAGACCTGCTAAGTCCTGCTGATGGATCAACGGTAGGAGTGGACATTACTTTTGAATGGGCAGAATCTCAATATGCAACAGCATATTTCATCAGGTTAGCCACTAATCCTGCAATGTCTGGAGCCACAACATACAGTGCAGGATCCAGCTTAATATATCCAATAACAGGATTGACTTCCGGCATAACTTACTACTGGACAGTCTTAGCATCTAATACAACAGGTTATACCTGGAATGAAGTGAAAAGTTTTACAACCAGCTCAAGTCCTCCATTGACTCCGCTCCCCCAAACAGTCTGGACCGAGCAGGGCAAAGACATAACCATTAAACTGAACTATACGGGCGGTGATTCCAGCCCCAAGACCGCAATAGTCACCTCTCTTCCCTCCCAGGGCCAGCTGTTCCAATATGATGCTGGTAACAAAGGTACAGAAATAACTTCCGTACCGGCAACCCTTACCGATCCAAACATGAATCTTATTTATGCCGCATCAGGTACCTACGGCAACGGAGTCGGCAATTTCAATTTTAAAATAAACGATGCTTCAGGAGATTCACCTGAAGGAATGATCACAGTAAACGTCAGCCCGCCCGGTGTGCCAAATGTTCTTTGTGTGGCAAAAAATTCAAACGTGGAGATCCAGTTCGACATACCAATGGCTGATCCTTCTGGCAAACAGGATCAGTTTGAGGTAAAAGCTGACGGAACACCTGTTACAATAAGTTCAGCCAGCCTGAAAACAGGCGATCCTTATACAATAGTATTAACCGTAAGTCCGGGTCTTACAGGAACAGAAACAGTGTATGTTTCATATACACAGGGCGATGTTGCCTCATCAGCAGGTGGATATCTCTTTTCGTTTACCGATCAGCTTGTTACTTTAATAGCACAGACTATTAACTTTCCACAATCTTTAGCTAAAAAATACAGCGATTCACCTTTTACTCTTACAGCCTCAGCCAGCAGCGGACTGGGAATGACTTATTCAAGTTCAAACCAGGCCGTAGCAACAATCAGCAGCAAAATTGTTACATTACATTCACTCGGATCCTCTGATATAACTGCACGTCAGGCTGGTAATGCGACATACGCTCCGGCTAAATATATCAAACTTTTGACAGTTGCTATAGGAGATCAGACAATTACATTCAATCCGCTTCCGGAAAAAAGTTACGGAGACACTGATTTTAATCCCGGGGCAACTGCAAGCTCAGGATTGACGGTTACTTACTCAAGTGATAATCTCGATGTAGCAACAATAAACGGTGGAATGATACATATTGTCAGTCCAGGAACCTCCGTGATCACAGCTTCACAGAGCGGGAGTCCACTTTATAATCCGGCAACACCTGTAGAACGGACTCTTACCGTCAATAAAGCAGATCTGACGTTTACTGCTGATGACAAGACAAGACCGTATCTTGAACCAAATCCTGAACTTACGTATACTATTACTGGATTCTTATTCGATGATGACGAATCTGATCTGGATGTTCTTCCTTCTATAGAGACCAGTGCAGTTCAGGATTCACCTGTTGATGATTACCCGATAACGTTTACCGGAGGGAGCGATAACAACTACAATTATGTTTTCGTTGACGGAGTTTTAACTCTGACTAAGATTGATCAGACAATTACATTCAATCCGCTTCCGGAAAAAAGTTACGGAGACACTGATTTTAATCCCGGGGCAACTGCAAGCTCAGGATTGACGGTTACTTACTCAAGTGATAATCTCGATGTAGCAACAATAAACGGTGGAATGATACATATTGTCAGTCCAGGAACCTCCGTGATCACAGCTTCACAGAGCGGGAGTCCACTTTATAATCCGGCAACACCTGTAGAACGGACTCTTACCGTCAATAAAGCAGATCTGACGTTTACTGCTGATGACAAGACAAGACCGTATCTTGAACCAAATCCTGAACTTACGTATACTATTACTGGATTCTTATTCGATGATGACGAATCTGATCTGGATGTTCTTCCTTCTATAGAGACCAGTGCAGTTCAGGATTCACCTGTTGATGATTACCCGATAACGTTTACCGGAGGGAGCGATAACAACTACAATTATGTTTTCGTTGACGGAGTTCTGACTCTGACTAAGATTGATCAGACTATTACATTTACCAGTGTGCCTCAGAGACTGATGATAACGATCTCTTATACATTGGCAGCCACTTCCACATCAGGACTCACAGTACTTTTTGAAAGTCTGAATACTCAGATAGCACAGGTTTCAGGAGACCAGCTTACCGGAGTTTCCAAAGGCACTGTTGAGATAAGAGCTTACCACCCGGGAGATCAGAACTACAATCCGGCCGAGACAACTGCCGACGTTGAGATCTGGTCAACTCACAGGGACATAATGAATCTGTTTACACCCAATAATGATGGTATAAACGATCTGTGGGAGATACCCGATCTTCTCAGCTATGGCAAATGCGATGTGAGGATCTATAACAGGTGGGGCAAGCTTGTCTTCTCATCGCCAGACTACGACAACACCTGGAACGGTACATCTGATGGTACAGACCTGCCGGAAGGTGCATACTATTTTGTTATCAAAACTCAAAATGCAGGTACAATAACCGGAACAGTTAATATAGTGAGATGACACATCCCCACAATCCCGGTAAAGGGCCTTAGAAAATTAACGTTTAAGCCCCCCCTTGGGGGGGTTGGGGGGTAAAAAACATAATATGAAAAAAACACTACTCGTAATATCAGTAATTTTGCTTGGCGTAACACTCACCGCCCAGCAAATACCTCTTTCGGAGAATTACTATCTCGATAAGTACTCTTTCGCTCCTTCATATGCGGGTAATTTTAACAGCAAATACCTGTTCGTCGGGTACAGGAGCGACTGGTCAGGTATCGACGGTGGTCCAAAAACCTTCAGGTTATCCTACAACGATGTAATCATGCAAAACGCCGGTGTGGGAGGAAAAATAATCTACGACAAGGCAGGGATATTCAACCAGTTGTATATTCTGGGTTCATACTCATACAACCTTAAGATTAATGAAGAACATAATGTAATGTTTGGCCTTTCAGTTGGTTTTTATAAGAACTCCCTTAACTTCTACGATTACTATAATGATCCTGATTACAATGTTGATCCATCACTTATAAGTGAGGATGTGAAATCGAAACTTAAATTCATGAGTGATTTTTCAGCGGTCTGGGCATGGCAGGGACTGGAAGCCGGATTTATGTTTTCAAATATTAATTTTGGAAATTCAAAATATGATGAGGTTGATGTAAAGTACAATCCGTTAGCAAATTTCCAGTTTCATGCAACCTATTACTGGAATCTGGCAGAAGACTGGGATATGATACCCATTGTTATTGTCAGAGGAGGAAAATATATTAAGAGTCAGTTCGAAATAGCTTCACAGGTCCTTTACCGGAAAACAGTGTTTGGCAGTCTTGTATTCCGCGATCCGGGAGTGTTTGGCGTCGGAATAGGTGCCAACATCGATAAAGGAATAAAGATCGGGTATAACTTCAATTTTGCCTCGAATGTAGCTTTAAATGTTTATAACAATCACGAGTTTATACTTGGGTTTAATATTTTCGAGTATGTAGGGAACAAGTAGTTGGTTACTGTATTAATTATTAAAACCCCCCTTTGTATTTCCCCCCAAAGGGGGGAAAAATCTTGCTATTTAAATCATTACTGGTAAGAAGCAGTGTATTCTCCCCCCTCTGGGGGGAGATACCCCGCCAATTGGCGGGGAGAGGGGGGTGTATTTATAATTACCAACTGACCCTGTCCTACTCCCCCCTCTGGGGGGAGATACTCCGCCAATTGGCGGGGAGAGGGGGGTGTATTTATAATTACCAACCGACCCTGTCCGATTCCCCCCTCTGGGGGGATGCGCCGCCATATGGCGTGGCAGAAGGGGTATTTCTCCCCCCTAGGGGAGATACCCCGCCATCGCTCACCGAAGCTTTCCCTGACCTCCGACTTCGACGGATATAGTCCGCTACGTCGGACGAAGTCCGAAGCTTCAGCGCAGGTCGTAGCGAAGGTGAGTGGCGGGGAGAGGGGGGGCATACTTCCATTCCGAAATAGTTATATATTTGCTACTAAAAACATTCCATGTGCAATCATAAGAAATGGCTGTTTATACCTTTATTGTTCATTATTACTTTAATACTGAATAACCCTCTTTATCCCCAGCAACTCCCCCACCCTGTAAATAATCCCGGCATTTACGAATTCCTCGATGAACTGGCAAACCAACAGATTATTTTCATTAACTCAGCAGTAAAACCTTATACAAGATTATTCATTGCTGAAAAACTGCAGGAAGCTTCTGAAAGGAGAGAAGAACTTAACTACAGGCAGCAAAAAGAGCTTGATTTCTACCTTATGGATTTCGGGAAAGAAACCAATGAAGGGAAGGACTGGAAAAGAAGGAAAGATATTTATTATTATAAAGATGATCTTTTTTCTATTACAGTTAATCCTATTTTAGGAGGGGAGATATTTACAAACTCCTCGGGTGAGGCAACATACTGGCGAAACGGCGCAGAGATCAGAGGTAATATCAAAAAATGGGGCTTCTACGCTTCACTGCGTGATAATCATGAAAAACCTCTCCTTGGCTTACCTGGCTACCTCACACAAAGGGAAAGTGGTCATATTAAAGTGAACACCGACTGGAGTGAAATGCAGGGAGGAATCACTTATTCATGGAAATGGGGATATGCTGCCCTGGTTAAAGACCAGTTGCAATGGGGTAATAATTACCATGGGGCCAATATATTTGGAGGACATAACCCCACTTATGTCCAGCTAAAGCTGCACATAACGCCTGTTAAGTGGCTGGCTTTCAACTATTTTCATGGCTGGCTCAACTCAAGGGTGGTTGACAGTACCCGCTCATACTGGGTAACCAACAGCTATGGGACCGACTACAGAGAAGTATATCACAAGAAATTCATTGCCGCCAACATGTTTACTGTTACTCCTGTTAAAAACCTCAGCATTTCTGCAGGTAACAGTATTGTTTACAGCGATCTGGATTTCTACCCGGGATATCTGATTCCCCTGTTTTTTTACAAATCTGTTGATCACTCGGTTACATCAGGAATAAATAACATGAACTCACAGATGTTCCTTGATATTAGCTCCCGCCAGATTAAAAACCTGCACCTGTATGCCTCCATTTTCGTGGATGAACTCGCTGTAAGCAGGATCACCATAAAAGACGAATGGAATTTCCTGAGCTATAAAGCAGGATTAAGATTGAATAATTATCCGGTTTCAAATCTGTCACTGACAACTGAAGTTACATACACTCTTCCTCTTGTATTTCAGCATTATGTCCCCACACTGACTTTCGAAACAAATGGTTACAACCTTGGTCATTATCTCAAAGACAACTCCCGTGAATGGTATGTGGCTCTCGATTACAAACCTGTAAGAACTCTGGATATAAAAATATACCTCACCGATGCTATCCGCGGTCCTGATTACACCTCTCTTGGCGGTGACCGTGTGGGCAATCCTCCCCTCTCTTCTGTTGAATGGCACTTAACAACGTTTGGATTGAAAGCATCATATCAGGTTATTAATGACCTCTATACATGGTTTGCCTTCAGTAACAGTAATATCAGGGGCGAAGAGGAATGGAGTGCGGAGTATTTTTCCGGCAGGAAGAATACTCTTAATATGGGGGTTACTTTCGGGTTTTAATATTAGCGATGAAAGATGAAAAGTAGAGGAATTCCTGATTTTCAGGCACTTATAAAGGGGCTGTTGAAAAAGTCACTCCTGGTTTTTTCACCCCTAAATCCCCCAGGGGGGACTTGTTGAATTACAGTCACTTTAAAAGCCCCCCTTGGGGGGTTGGGGGGTAAAACAAAGCTTTTTCAACAGCCCCTTGGGTGGTCAAACAATACTTTTGCGACACCGTCTTCTTGCTCTAAAAATTCAAAAGAAGCTAATAAATTCTTACCCTATAAGTAGTGTATTCAGGATACTTCATGAAACTTTGTTAATAATATCTGATTTATAATTAAATTCATATTCAGAAAATTTTCGTTACTTCACATCGGGAAATGAATCTTAGAAATTTAGACAATGAAGCTCGCCAGATTCAGAGCCATAACGTTATTTGCTGATATTGTTTTACTAACAATATCATTTCTTTTTATGGCCTGGCTCAAGCCTTCCGGGCTTAAATCATATATCCCTTCACACAGTATA
>Ga0315533_1001178_pt1 | contig 20551 bp, 19 predicted proteins | sample SalMarSW160130MG_FD_203081 | JGI IMG/M metagenome (GOLD analysis project Ga0315533, IMG submission 203081) | Salt marsh sediment microbial communities from the Plum Island Ecosystem LTER, Massachusetts, United States - Salt Marsh Sediment SW1601-30 ... | reverse complement strand
CACAACCGTTATTTCGGAACAATAGAATATCTTGAAGGAGTTTTGGTTTCTCGTTTTGCAAAGTGGGACAACCCGAATAAGGCACTTAGGGTCCTATGCGCAAATATTTAAGACGTTTCATATAGCAGCCACGCGGGGTAACCTTTGAGCATCAGCAGGAGCGACAAGCTCGTGCCCAACCTTTTGGACAAGTGCCACCGCCTTGTTGACCATCAAAAATATCCTCATAGGTAGATTGGGGTAAGCAGATGAGGGGCACCTATACTATAATTATGGAACTTATCAGTGATAAAAGAATTTCTGTGGGTAAACTGGGAAAGATAAATTTTAAGAAAGGATACTATCTATATGTGGGCTCTGGCCAGAATAGTCTGGAGACGAGAGTTGCAAGACATCTTAGGAAGAGAAAGAAAAAGTTCTGGCATATAGACTATCTACTGAGCCAGCGAGGGGCCAGGATAAAGGAAGTATGGATCGCCGAGGATAGGCGAATTGAATGTCTTGCCGCAAGAAAGATCCTTGAAGAAGCCAATACATCCCTGGTGGCTAAGAAATTTGGCTCCCGTGACTGTAGCTGTCCCACTCATCTATTTTATTTGGACCAAAGTGCAAAATTGGCCAGGGATCTCCTGAAGCCATTAAATTTCAGTCCATATTCAATTAACTCCTGGACTATCTCCTGAGCACTTTTTCACCCACCCCAAAGGAAAAAGACGAAAAACAGAAGTTACAAAACCAGTGTCAATACATATAGACGCCATCAAAGTTGAGCTTCAATCTATCCTTATGTAACTAGCTTGCCGTGAGGATACAAGTTTTTGATGGGCAATTTTGAGTTTATTAATAATAGAAAGCTCATAAGAACATTTCGGTTCACATATCCCACATTTAGTGCAGGCAGTAGCCTTTATTTTTAGATTTTGATAGGCTTTTTGAGCATACTCCTGGTTTCCGTACCAGAAACGCAATCGGTCTCGAAGAGCATATTCTGGCGGGTCTCTCACAATTCCGTCTTTCATTTGACGATCGAATTGTCCTTCTAAAAGAAAAATACGAGGAATATCTATTCCTTCAGGACAGGGAAGACAATCTCCACACTGGCGACATACGTAACTACCCAGTTCTGGTGCAGTTCTTAAAAGCTCTTCCCGTTCGTTTTTGCTTAAAGGAACAAACTCATCAGCTATTTTAATATCCTTCTCCAGATAACGGCGGGTGTTAGCTCCCACTACTACACATCCGACGGGAAGAGTTAAGGTATAACGAAGAGCCTTTTCCCAGGATCTCCATAAAAAACCGTCAGCAAAAGGCTTCATGGCTGAAACTCCGACATCTCTTTGCTCCACCTCAGGTAATAGTTTATCTTCCCATTGGGGGAAATTAAAATAGTCAAAGTAATTAAGAGGAACCATGACTACATCAAAAGGATAGGTCTGGATAGCTTTTAGAGATACAGAGGGAGTAACGTGGCTGGAAAAAGCTGCAAATCTAATTTTTCCCTCTCTTTTGGCTTTTTCAACGCCCTCAAGAGCACCTCCGGGAGCAGTTATCTCTTTTAGTACCTCAGGTTGGCTAAGTTCATGCAGGAAGAATATATCTATCCAGTCAGTGTTTAGGTTTTTCAAGCTTTCGTTAATAGATTCAAGAATTTCACCCTTGGTACGATTGAGGGATTTAGTTGCCAGAATGCATTCCTTACGCCGAGTTTTCATTACCTCACCTACTTTTTTCTCCGAATCTCCATGCCCATAAAGTTGTGCAGTTTCTAAATAATTTCCCCCTTTATCTAGATAATAATTAATTAAAGCTACGGCTTCTACAAAAGGAACCTCTACTAAATGAAAGCCACCCAAACCCAGTAAAGACAGCTTTAAATTTGTTTTACCCAATCTGCGTCTTTCCATCATTTTTCTCCCATTGTGCTATTTTACAGTTCTCTTCTAACTATCAACGGATTTCTTCCTTGAAAAGACTGGAACCTCTTTATTTTGGCTGATTTTGCTTTTTTTGTCAAAAGACTGGCAATTAATCACATAAAAGAAACTTCTGAAAAAAGGAGTTTTGACCTCAGCAAGTCCTGTCTCTTTTCTGTCTTGACTTCTCTACATTTATGTGATAGTGTAGGAAATGAAGATTTATTTTGTGACGACAATTGGCAGTCTTTTTTTTGAGAGAAAGAGAACAAAGATGCCCAAAATCGAAATTGACGCTAAGAGATGCAAGGGATGCGGTTTCTGTGTCAAGTTCTGCCCCAAGAACTTAATCCAACTTGATTCTAATTTCAATGACAAAGGCTACCATCCGGCAGTCTTTAAAAATCCAGGAGACTGTACTGGATGTGGCTTGTGTGCACTCGTCTGTCCGGATGTGAGTATTACTGTCTATAAATAGGCTAGCCAATGATCCATCACCTTAAAGGGATCCTCGAGTATAAATCTCCTGCTTTTATCATTATGGACGTAGGAGGAGTGGGATACAAAATCAATACACCCTTATCCAGCTTCGATCTCCTTCCTCCAGAAGGAAAAGAAATAAAGATAAATACCTATCTACATTTACGAGAGAATGGACTTACCCTGTATGGTTTTGTCACCCAAGAGGAGCAGGACTTCTTCGGTCTCCTTATCTCGATTTCTAAAATAGGTCCTAAGTCGGCTTTGCGGATAGTCTCAAAAATCTCACCTTCTGAGTTCAAGAGGGCAATAAAAAAGGGAGATCTAGCCACCTTAACTCACATTCCCGGCATAGGAGGTAAGACTGCCCAAAGGCTAATTCTAGAATTGAAAGAAAGAGTTGAAGAAGAGGAAATAGTGGAACCGGGTAAAGAAACTATAACCAAGGATACTCTATCCGCGCTGGTTTCCCTGGGATATACCCGAAAAGAAGCCGAAAGGGCGGTAAAAGAAGCTCTAAGATCAACTGAAGAAGGAGTAGATTTAGCCGGATTAATCCGAGAAGCTCTAAGGCATATATAACAAGAGTCAGGGATCAGAGTGAGAGAAACGATTTCGCGCTTTACTGATGATTAAAATAGCATGGGGATGCCTTCGAAAAGACACTATAAATCCAGCCTGGTGAGATTAAAGGGAAGATAATGGAAGAAGGGATCAGTATCCCTATTCTGCAGGAAGAAGAAAGTGGATTTGAACTTATCCTTCGTCCCCAGAAGATGGCCGAGTTCGTTGGACAGAATAGAATAAAGGAAAATCTGGGGATTTTCATCCAGGCGGCAAAACAGCGAGGTGACGCTCTAGACCACACCCTCCTTTACGGACCTCCCGGCCTGGGAAAAACCACCCTGGCTTATATCATTGCCAACGAGATGGAAGGGGGGATTCAATCTATAAGTGGTTCAGCTATAGATCGTCCCGGTGATCTAGCTAAGATTCTTACCAATACCGAACTTCAGGATGGAGATGTCCTTTTCATAGATGAAATTCATCGCCTTCCTCCCCAAGTAGAGGAAGTGCTCTATTCAGCTATGGAGGACTTCAAAGTAGATATAATTTTAGGAAAAGGGGCCCGTACCAGGTCGGTTAAACTATCTCTTCCTCACTTTACCTTAGTTGGAGCAACCACCAGAGCCGGACTTCTTACCTCCCCTTTACGCAATAGATTCGGAGTAGTGAGCCGGCTGGACTTTTACGGAAAACAGCATCTATATAAGATAGTCCTGAGGTCTGCGGCAATTTTAAAGATAGAGATTGAGCTAAAGGGTGCCCGGGAGATAGCTCGTCGATCGCGAGGTACCCCCAGAATCGCTAATCGGCTTCTTCGCCGGGTAAGAGACTATGCCCAGGTAAAGGGAGAGGGCATTGTAACCCAAAAAATGGCCAATCAGGCTCTGGCTATGCTGGAGGTAGATGGAAAGGGCCTCGACAGCATGGATCGAAAGATTCTGGAGACCATCCTCTATAAATTCAATGGAGGGCCGGTAGGACTGAAAACGTTGGCCATGGTGGTAAATGAGGAGCCTGAGACTATTGAGGAGGTCTACGAGCCTTATCTGGTTCAGGAAGGATTTATCAATCGCACTCCCAAGGGAAGAGTGGCTACCCACCTTCTATATCAATATTTCAAGAAAAGAAAGCAGGAAGAAAGACAAACAGAGTTACCTTTGTAGACCACGGGTCATTTTGCTGGATGTCGCTTTTAATGACCTTTTCCTCTTATACCTAAGGATAATCCTGAAGGTTGAAAAATAAGTTATGAGTGCTATACCAATAGCTAAAACGGAGCCTCCCACTAAAAGCGATCTACCTAACTTTAGTAGATTTTCTAACCGGAAGAGGCCCCAGGAAAAAGCGAGGGGAGTAGCTCTCAAAATTAGCTCACCAATTTTATATTCAAAGGCGTATATAAAGGGTGTGGTGAAAGGATTGGCAACGAAAGTACCCAGAATGGCGGAGAATTTGTTTGCCCTAAAAAGGACCGCCGTAGGTAAGGAAAAGAGTATAGCAAATCCAAAGGTAGGAATGATTCCCCAAAAAACACCAATGGCCACTCCTCGGGCTATTCTTTTCGGAGAATCATCGACTCGCACCAGTTTCTTGATGAGCGTTTTAAGACCAGATAAAGAAAACCACCTTTTAGCCCTCATTTTTTCTTCCTCTATATTCAAAACCGTACTCTGGGTTGATTCTTCTTTTTATCGTCCTCTTTTTTGTAGTCATTCTTTAGGATAGTCCAATTATAGCCAGCTCAAGAATCAAAGTCAAGAAATATCTCGGGACTCTTCCCCTCGATACGCGTATAAATCTCATGAATTCTTTGCAAAGTAGTGGTTGGAGCTAATTATTATAGCATGAATGAGGAATTTGTAAAACCATGAATCAACAATATGAGACCAGCTAAAAATTGACAGAGTGTATCGAGGCTGATATAATCCCTTTGTTGAATTTCGTCTGATAGTTCAAAAGTCTGAATTACTCGATAGTGGAGTCGAGAGGCCAAATACCCTCGGCAGAGAAGGTGGAGGATGAAATCACTATTTATCGCAGCCACGAGACAAAACGATGGTAAATCTACCCTTTCTCTAGGACTTCTTCAAGCTCTTAGAAAGAAATTTCCTAAGGCAGGCTTTATGAAGCCGGTGGGCCAACACTACATCCTAAAAGAGGGGTATGAAATAGACGAAGATGTGGCTCTGATGAGGGATGTATGTGGAATGAAAGATAATCTGGGAGACATGAATCCTATCACTGTGAAAAAGGGATTTACTGAAGAGTACATTGAGAGAGGGGACAAAGAAAAACTAGTTCAGCAGATCCGGGGCGCTTTTGAAAGAATACGTAAAGGAAAGGAATTAATGCTTATCGAGGGAACCGGACATGCCGGAGTGGGAGCGGTGATTGATCTTTCCAATGCCTCGGTGGCAAAACTATTGGGATCAAAGGTCCTTCTCATATCTATCGGAGGAATTGGCCGACCCATTGATGAAATTGTCATAAATAAAGCTCTTTTTGATCAAGAAAGGGTTGAAGTGCTGGGCGTGGTTATCAATAAGGTTCTCCCTGCTAAATACGATAAAATAAAAGCCATAACTCAAAAGGGCCTGGAAAAAAAAGGAATTAAGTTGTTTGGTGTGATACCCTTCCAGCAATCCTTGGCCTATCCCACCATGGAACAAATCCAGGAAGCCAGCCAAAGTAGGGTCCTTTGTGGAGAGAAATATCTCGACAAGAAGGTAGTCAATATATTGGTTGCGGCCATGGAACCTTATCATGCTTTGGGACACATCAAGTCTCACAGTCTCGTCATTGTTCCGGGAGATAGAGATGACATTATCCTTGCCATTATCGCGGGAAGTAAATCGGAAATAGAGGATAGTTTTGAAATTGCCGGGATGGTTCTAACCGGGGGACTCGCTCCCCATCTAAAGATTCGGAGATTGATGAAAAGTTGCAATTTTTCTATACTAACCTCGGAGAATGATACTTACACAACCACTAAGAAAATCCACGAGCGAAGAGTCAAAATTCGCTCCACTGATGAGGATAAAGTAAAAGAAACCGAAAAGCTGGTGAGTCAGTATGTAGATATTGAGGGACTGGTGCAGCGAATGTAACCCGAATCAGGAAATCTTCTTCAGAGACGCCAAACATCCAAATCTATGAAGAAAAAAGGCTTACCTTTCTGGCTACCTCATACCAAGAAGGCTCTCCTCTGGTATATCCTTTTCGCCATTATATTCGTATTGTACCATGATTTCTGGTCATGGGGCAGCCACCGCCCATTGATAAGGGGTTGGCTTCCGGGTTGGTTTCTTTACGATGTCTTGCTTATAATAGCCTACGTTGTTATTGCCGCTGCCTTTGCCAGGTTTTATTGGCCAAAACCTCCGGAGAAATAGGGGATAAAGTGTCCGAGGTTGCTACCTCACTTGCCATTCTCATAACCTTCCTGGCCTTAATAGCCTTTCTGGGACTTTATGGCTACCGAATTGGCAGAAAAACTGTAGAGGATTATTTCGCCGCAAGTAGAGCCATGGGTAGCTTCGTTACCCTCTTTACCTATTTTGCTACCCTTTGCAGTGCTTTCACTTTCCTGGGATGTGCCGGATGGGGGTATAGCCGAGGGCTAGGATGGTATGGACCAATCGGGGTGGGAACGGCTCTCATCTCCATAAACTTCTACGTGTTTGGATATCGGGTATGGCTCCTGGGTAAAAAATTTGGATATGTCTCACCTCCAGAGTTAATAAAAGATCGGTTCGGTAAAGAGCTGCAAATAATTTATGCCGTGGTAATGGTGATCTTTGTCCTGCCCTATCTGGCCGTTCAAGCTATAGGAGCCGGATATGTCCTGGAGGAGTTATCCCAGGGAGTGATTCCTTATGTTGCCGGAGCAGGCCTTATCACTCTTTTTATGATTGTTTTGATTTTAGGAGGCATGAGAAGTGTTGCTTGGACCGATACCTTCATGGGAATAATGATGCTGGGATGTCTGGCTATAGCCTTTGGCCTGGTGGTTAAAAACGTTGGGGGGTTACCTTCGGTGGTGAGGAGGCTGGCGGCCGAAAGCCCAGAGCATCTTTCAAGACCGGGGGTAGGAGATTTTTTCTCTCCTGGGATGTGGTTTGGTTTTCTTTTGCTGTGGGTGGTGGCTGATCCTTTGATGCCTCATCTCTGGATGCGGATGTATATTCCCAAAAATGTAAACGTCATCAAACGAATGATGATTCTGTTCCCCCTGGTGTGTTTGGTGGTCTTCTTTTTCCCCGTCTGGATTGGAGCCATGGGGTATACCGTGATCCCGGGCCTGAAGGGACCAGCGGTGGATAAAATTCTTCCTCTCTTGATGGTTAAATTTGCTCCAGGCTGGCTGGTAGCCATCATCCTTTCTGGATCGCTTGCCGCATTAATTTCCACGGCAGACTCTCAGGTGCTTGCCCTAAGCTCGATCCTCACCCGAGACCTTTACGTCCCTTTCATCAATAAAAAGGCCACCAGCCAACACCAGGTGACAATGGGACGGATAATAATGATAATTTTATGTGTATTTGGATTCGTTATTGCTTTAAAGCCAGTCTCCACGCTGGTTGCTATCACTACTTCTGCATTTACCGGGATAGGAGTGCTTTATCCAGCAACTATTGCTGCCCTTTACTGGAAAAGGGCCACTAAATGGGGGGCGGTTAGCTCCGTCCTTAGCGGCGAGGTAATGGCCGTTTTGCTTATTTATGGAGTTCTCCCTAAAGGGTTTTCATTAGGATCTTTACCCATTCTGCCCAGTTTAATTGTGGCAACGGCTACTCTCATAGTAGTTAGTTATTTAACTTCACCACCACCGGAAAAACGCATAGCCAAATTCTTTGATCTCTTTGACTCTGTTTTCAAGAGCTCTTAACCCAGTCTAACTTACCTTCTAGTTCCTTAATCATCAGAAAATAATCACGTCCCCATTTTCTCTAGATGAACAGAACAGGAGATGCAGGGATCGTATGCTCTGGCCACCATCTCTAATTTTGCTCGGAGACCCTCCTCTGGCTCATTAATCAGGCGCTCGGCCGAGGCGCGGAAATCCTTCTCTGCATTGGCTAAGTTTTGAGCGGTGGGGGTGATGACATCAGCTTTGGTTACTCTTCCTTCCTTATCGAAAGTGTAACTATGATAGAGTGTTCCTCGGGGGGCTTCAGCAGCGGCCGTCCCCTGACCAGCTTTGGGTTTAATCTTAACCAGTTTCTCATCCTTTATTCCTTTTTCAACTATCTCATCAATAATTTGGATAGATCTTTCTATAGAGTAGATTATTTCAATGGCCTGGGCGGTGTTATTGTGAAGTATATTTTCAGTAGGCGAATCGAGGCCTAATTTTTCTTTGGCTTTTTTAGCTTCGGAATTTAATTTGTGACCATTGAGCATCACTCTGGCCAGGGCACCAACCATAAATGGTTTACCTTTAAAATGGCTCTGTTTAGCATGGGAATGAGGAACAACTGTCTCATTACAGATCTCCTTGTATGATTCAATCTCCTTTGACTCTCCGCCAGAAAAAATAATTTTATCTCCAAAAAGGCAATATTCTTGGGCTGAAGAACCTAATGCTGCATAGACAGTGGGGGATTGGGAAAAATTGGGAATTTCTAAACTGGCTATAAACTCAATGGCGGTCAGAGCCTCTTCCAGTCCTTTTATTAACTCCTCTTTGAGCCTGAGGAGAGTTTCCTTAGTAGGTACCTTGCCGAACCCACCCAGAATAGCATTAACTGGATGGACAGCTCGACCTCCGATGGTCTCCTGAATAGTATTACCCAGTTTTTTCAATTCTAGTCCTATCTTCACTTCCTGAGGATGATCACTGACTAAGGTAAAAGCCCCGCTATAACCAAGAAAGTCGGGAAGGGCTAAACAAAATAAATGCAAGGCATGACTCTCAATATTTCCCCCCTGAACTAAAAGGTCCCTTAATAGCTTCGTCTGAGAACTGACTTTTGTATCGAAAGCATCCTCTATCGCCATCAAGGAAGTTATAGTGTGGACAGCAGAGCATATAGCACAGATACGTGACAGTATGGGTGGTATTTCATTATAAGATCTTCCCACCACTAAAGCTTCCAGGAATCTGGTTCCTTCAAAGATATCCATCTCAACCCTGACCACTTTTCCATCTTCAATGGTCACGTTAATTCCTCCATGACCTTCAACTCTACATAAATGATCAACCACGACTGATTTTTGCATTTTCTTCACCTTTTAGCGAAATGGGTTTGCAGAACTTCGGCCGGGGCAGCAAAAGTACGCAATTGATTGTGTATATCTCCTAGAGTGAATCCCTTTTCTTTTAATATTTCCACCTCAGAGGCGATATTAGCCTCTTCCACCGGACCTCGACAGCCGCTGCATGGTATGCCGTAGCTCAGACAGCGTGCATTACAGCCAGCAACGGTTATCGGTCCCAGGCAAAGCTCGCCTTTCTCTAATAAGAGGCAGGTATTCTCGTTCATCTTGCACTCGGTGCAGACAGCATATTTTGGCAGAACAGGGATGTCTCCATGAACCAGAGCCCCAACCGCTTGCAGGAATTGCTCTTTCTCTATAGGACAGCCGGAGATGGAAAAATCAACCTTTACGAAACTATGAAGTGGTTGAGCAGGGATGCTTTTAAATATCTGCCCTCGAGGGCCGTAAACCTCATCCTTCAACCTCTGACGTGAGACCTCATTCTTCATAGCCGCCACCCCTCCCCAGACGGCGCAGGTGCCCAGAGCGATAAGAAGCCTTGATCTTTTTCTAATTTCCTTTAGCAATACCTCTTCCTCGGGCTGAACTACTGCTCCTTCCACAAAGGTTATGTCCAGATCACATTTTTCATCATTTTTACTCATGGCGGTGTGAAATGATCTAATATCCAGTACTTTAAGAATGTCCATAAGCTCGTCCTCGCAGTTGAGGATTACTATTTGCTCACCGGCACACCCGGTCATTCCGAATACACCTACCTTTGGTTTCGCCATAACTTTTTCTCCTTTTTTATATCATCTCTGGGAGATTGATGACATCCCAGTAGGTAAATATGGGTCCATCAATACAGGTATATTTATAGCCGATGCTACAGTGACCACATTTACCCACGCCGCATTTCATTCTTCTCTCAAGGGACATCAGTATTTTATCTTTGGGGAAATTTCTCTCTAAAAGCTTTCCTAAAACAAACTTATACATAATGGGTGGTCCACACACGGCAGCATATGTTATCTCAGGATCAACCTCAACCGCATCAAATAGCTTGGTCACTACTCCTACGTGAGCTGGCCAGATTCCTTCTTCATCTTTGTCAACGGTAAGAAGACATTTCATATCCGTTCGGTCCAGAAGACTCAATAGCTCATACTTAAAGAGCATTTCCTCAGAAATTTTTGCTCCCAACATAAGTATAATCTCTTTGAATTTAGAACGGTTATCCAGAGCATACCATAAAAGAGACCTTAAAGGAGCCATACCCAGACCGCCAGCGATAACTAAGAGATTATTTTTCTCCATTTCTTCTAAGGGAAATCCATTACCATAAGGCCCTCTTAAACCGACCAGAGAATTTAGAGGAAGTCTAAACAGAGCCTCTGTCACGCGGCCGATTTTCCTTACGCATAGGTCAATTACTTCTGGACGTGTAGGGGAAGAAGATATAGAAATAGGGGCCTCCCCTGTCCCAATGAGGCTTAATTCAACAAACTGACCTGGCCTGTAAGTAAAGCTCTGCCTCATTTCAGGAGCCTCGAATCTGAGTTGAAACAACCGGTGATCCTTAATCTGAGGAAGAATCCGAACAATTCTGGCTAAGGATGGTTGATAAATATTGTCCGCACCACTTGTTGAAGGATGGTTACTCATAACTGGCACTCCTTATTTTAGTCATTACCTCAACGATATCTATTTTTGCTGGGCAAGACTGGATACATCGTCCACATCCAACGCAGCTTGGTCTTCCGTATTGAGCCACGAAACCTCTCTGTTTATGAAAATATCTATTTTTAACCCTGGCGGATCTTTCACTCCTAAAATTAAGACCTCCGGCGACGAGAGCGTAATCTTTAAATAAACAGGAATCCCATCGCCTTCTGCGCTCACCAGTTTTGCCGTCCAAATTTAACTCATCAAAGACATCGTAGCAATAACAGGTTGGACAAACCATTGAACAAGTGCCACAACTCAAGCATTTTTCTCCGATTTCTTCCCAAATCTTGCTCTCATACTCCAGGTCCATTATCTCCGGCAAATTATAAAGTTCGAGATCTATTTTGAAATAATTTTTCCTCTCATTCGATTTCCTTTTGTATTCTGCTATGTCTTCTTTATCCACCTCTTTGAATAAAGATTGACTGGCCCGCATGATGTCATCTCCTAAGCTAGTGGCAATTCTAACTAGATAGGAGTCATCGATATCCGATAAGAATAGATCAAATCCATCCTCAACAAAATCTGTTTCCATCGAGCGGCAGAAACACATATCATCGGGGACACAACTGACCCCAATTATTGATGTATTCTTCCTTCTGGTGAAATAGTAGTTATCTACATACCTACCAGAAAAAACTAAATCAAGAATCTTTAGACCATGAATATCGCAGGAGTGAAGTCCCAGAAGGACATATTTCTTGTTTAAATTATCTTGCGGTGGCTCATAACCCTTCTCGGGTGAAAACCTGAACATAGTCTCAGTGGGCGGGAGAAAATATTTTTTGGGGGGCAGGATTGTTCTATTATAGTTAAGCTCAATTTTCGAGAGATCTTCAATTTTTGAGAATAGATATGTATTTTCATCTTTTTTTATGGGAGCATGGATCTCCCCAAATTTGCTCAAGCTCCCCATAAACTTATCCAGGTTTTCTTTAGGCAGTTTAACTATTTGCATTTTTTTGCCTCCTTAAGATACCCTCGATTTTTCATCCGTCAGGGATCTCCTCATTAGTTACAGTAAACTCTGGCAGAAAGACAGTGAAGGTACTTCCTTTTCCTTCCTCACTTCTCACTTCGATAGAGCCCCTATGAGCCTCCACAATTTTCTTGACAATAGATAATCCTAATCCGCTGCCAGTAATGTGCCGAGTTTTTTTATTTTTCACCCGAAAGAATTCGTTAAAGACAAAGGGGATATCTTTTTGAGGAATGCCTATCCCCGTATCAGATACTTCTATAACTACATACTCTCCTTTCTCTTTTGTCTTGACTGAAATCCTGCCTCCCTCACGGTTATAGTCTATGGCATTACGGATGAGATTAGTGAATACTCTTTCTATACTTAATTTCTCCCCTTTAATGAGGGGAAGATGGGCAGGGATATTCACCTCTAGAGTAATCTTTTTGTTTTTTATCTTTTCCCTCAAGAGATCCACCGTCTTATGAAGAATTTGAGATAGATCCAGAGGTTCAAGATTTTCTAACATTCTGCCAGCTTCAATACGAGACATATCTAACCAATCTTTAATGAGGACTAAAAGTGTATTGATTTGACCACCAGCCTTTTCTAACATCTCCTTCTGCGGCTGGGTCAGTCTACCAGCGATGCCGCCCCGAACTACCTCAAGATACTCTTGAATATCGATGAGAGGTCTTCGCAGTTCATGGGAGACCATACTAATGAAGTTCTTTTCTATCTTTTCTTTTTCTCGGCGCAAAGAAAGAGATTCAAGGACAAGTTCCCTCCTTTCTAAACCTCTTTTTATGATAATCCGAAGCTCATCGGGGGTAAATGGTTTTGGAAGAAAATCATAGGCCCCGCGCTTCATGGCCTCAACAGCTGATTCTATAGTAGCATAACCAGTAATGACTATGGAGATGATGGTGGAATCAATCTTTCCGATTTTCTCCAGAACCTCCATTCCACTAATTCCTGGCATTTTGAGATCAACCAGTACCAGATCAGGAGGGATTTCTCTTACCTTGCGTAGACCATCGGCTCCATCGGCAGATGTCTCTGTGTGATATCCATTTTTACTAAGTACTTGCTGGCAGGCATCGCGCATAGTCTCTTCATCATCAATCACTAAAATAGTGAATTTTTTTGGCATCGGTTTTGTCTCTGATTTTTCCATATCTCCTCTATTTATGGAGAAGTTTTTCAACCCGCTTTAGCAAATCAGCCGCCTTGATGGGTTTATCCACGTAGTCATCTGCTTCCAGATACTCCCCGTCGGTCTGGGGAGAAAACTTAAAACCTGTCTTTTTAGTTACTCCGGTGATCATAAGCACAGGGATTTTTTTAAGTTCAGGATCATGCTTAAGCTTGTAGCAGATGGTAAATCCATCATCCAATCTTTGCATCATCACGTCCAGAAGAATTAAATCCGGCTCCTCTTTTTTAATCTTCTCCATTGCCTCTTCTTTGTCATAGGCAGCTTCGACTTTATAGGACCCACTCTTTAGGATAGTCGTAGTTGCCTCCACAAAAGCAGGATCATCGTCGATGATAAGAATTTTTGCTTCTTCGTTCATTCTCCTCACCTCTTTAATCTTTCCCAGTTTTTTGGATACGTCATGGACGGCTAATCTCAGTTCTTCTCTGTCAAAAGATTTTATGTAGTAGTAGAAAATATCCTGTTCTCGCACCCTGGCTTCTAGCTCCGGGGTATTACGGGCAGCCGTCATAATTACGTCTATTTTTGGGTCAACTGTCCTTACAATGGACAAGGCCTTGTAACCCTTCATTTCTGGTAACTCAACATCCATAATGAGACAATCAAACTTTATGTCTTTGAGTTTCTGCAGCCCATCGGTGACCCCCTCACTTATTTCTACCTGGTATCCTTCACTACTGAAAAGAGAAAGAAGCTCTTTCTGAGTGTTGATATCAGGATCAACGATTAAGATTTTCCCAATTTTTTCATTATTCATTTTTAACCACTCTTATATCCTAGTTGGCAATTTTGATACCAAATTTTCTGAAGTCACAAAAAAAACCACCCGTAAGCTTTCCGGGTGGTTGATAAATAAAGAGCTATCAGTATATATTAATCTTTTTTCTTTTAGATTCCTTGTTCCTCCGTGGGAGAGTTTCTCCCCAATAATGGGAAATTATTCCCCAAATTTTCAGTTATTCGGTATTTTTTCATCTTGGAACGCAGTGTCTTACGATCCACACCTAGGAGTTTAGCTGTTTGACTCTTATGCCATCCTGTCTCTTTGAGTATCTTTAGAATGTGTTCGGCCTCAACATCTATAAGGCGTCTTTGGTTTCCAGCCATAGGCCCAGGGAATACATTAACCGTCAGTCCATAGTATGAGAGATCAGAAGGCTCAATAACATTGCCTTTAGCCAATACTACGGCCCGCTCAATAGCATTCTCTAACTCTCTTACATTCCCCGGCCAGCTATACTCTGTCAGAGCCTTCATTGCTCTTTGGGAAATGCCGGTTAAGTTCTTTCCCCTCTTTTGATTATATTTTTTTAAGAAATAGTTGGCCAATTCTGGGATATCTTCCGACTTTTCCCGCAGCGGCGGCAAGGTTATGGGAACGACACTCAATCTATAAAACAAATCCTCCCGAAATGTTTTTTCCTGAATAGCTTTTCTCAAGTTCTTGTTAGTGGCGGCAATAATTCGCACATCTATCTTAATGGTTTTTGAACTCCCTATCCTGGTAATTTCTCTTTCTTGAATTGTTCGCAGCAGTTTAGCTTGTACATTTGGTCCTATATTCCCAATCTCATCGAAGAATAACGTTCCTCCATTGGCTACCTCAAATCTACCGTGTTTGGTAGAGGCAGCATCGGTAAAAGAACCCTTAACGTGTCCAAAGAGTTCACTTTCAAAAAGATTTTCTACCAATGCACCACAGTCTACGGTGACGAATGACTTATTCTTTCGCTGACTATGATAGTGTATCGCCTTGGCCACAAGTTCTTTGCCGGTACCGCTCTCTCCCAGAATAAGCACAGTACTATCAGTGGGCCCTACTTTCCTTATCAATTCATACACTTTTTGCATTGCTTTACTTTTTCCAATAATGACCTCTGACTTACGCTTTACCTCCAGTTCTTGACGAAGGTAAATGTTCTCCAGAATTAATCTCTTTTTTTCCAGTGCTCTTTCTATAATTAGCCGAAACTCCTCAGGGGTAAATGGTTTGGGAAGAAAGTCATAAGCGCCACGCTTCATAGCCTCAACAGCCGATTCCACGGTAGCGTAACCGGTGATTACAACTACTGCTGTTTCTGGACTACTCTCTTTAATCTTCTCTAAAACTTCCATTCCATCAATACCGGGCATCTTTAAATCAAGAATGACTAAATCAAAGATTTTTTCTTTCAGCAACTCCAATCCCTGGTATCCGTCTTCTGCCAGCTTGATATTGTGTCCCTGACGGGAAAGTATCTGCTTACATGAATCACGCATCACTTCCTCATCATCGATTACCAGGATATTGGCTAAAATAGACAGCTTAGCCATTATTTTCTCTTCGTTTCCACAGGCAATTTAATGGTAAAAGTGGTCCCTTCCCCTACCTTACTTTCCACCTCTATACTTCCCTTATGTCTTTCAATGATTCCGGCAGTAATTGCCAGTCCCAGCCCGGTTCCGTGGCCTGCTTTTTTAGTGGTAAAGAATGGCTCGAACAATCTTTTTATATGGACAGGTGGGATTCCGCAACCGTTATCGGTGATGGCAATCTCTAAAGATCGAGTATCCGGCGGAGCATCAGTAGCAATGATCAGGTTTCCTTCCCCCTCCATTGCCTCTGCAGCATTTAAGATGATGTTCATAAAGGCCTGCTGAAGTTGAGACCCGTCTCCCATAATATTGGGTAGGGAGGGCTGGAATTTCTTAGTAATTTTGATATTATGAAACAGCGCCTGATCTTTAACTAACGATAGGGTTTCTTCCAGTACCATATTTATGCTTAGAGGTTCCACCTTAGGCTCAGGCTGGCGGGCAAAATCGAGAAGTCTTTTCACGATGTCCTTGCAGCGGGTGGCCTCGTTTATTATTCTCTCCGCATTGGCTCTTTTCGAATCATCCACGTTTAGATCCTCCAGTAAGAGGTGGCTGTATACTAAGATTCCGCCAAGAGGATTATTTATTTCATGGGCTACACCGGCGGCCAACTGACCTATGCAGGCTAATCTCTCTGAATGAATCAACTGACTTTGAAGGTCTTTAAGCTCTTTATAGGCTCTTTCCAGCTCATGAGCCTTGGCTCTCTCGGCCTCTGTTGCGGCAGCTTCAGCGAGAAGCCATTTAGTCTCGCGTAGATCCTTGGCTACCCCGATAACCCCGATGATTTCTCCCTCAGAGTTTCTCATTACCGAGCTGCTCAAAGTCATGGGGATTTTTTCTCCGGATTTACTTTTAAAGTCAATTTCTAAATCCTGGATGGATGGTTCCTTAAACTTGCTTAAGTAAGATCCATTAAAAGGTCTTCTCTTTTCTTTTGGACTGGCAAGGATCATTTTAGCCGTTTTTTTGATTATTTCTTCTTTCTTATATCCCAGAAGATCTAAGGTGGCCTGATTGACCATGGTTATCTTTTCCTCAGAATCCACTACAATGAGGGCATCTACCATGCTCTTGAGAATATTTTCCGTGAATTCTTGAGCCTGGAGAAGGTCTCTATTCTTTCTTTCAATTTCTGCCTGGTTATTGGCCAGTTCAGCATAGATAGTTTCCATCCTTCTGATGATCTCAATCCACATGCTCTCTTGTAATTGCTCCTCAGATAGACTCACGCTCTTTTTCATGAGTATTCTCTCTTAATTATCCCCTGCACTGCCAGCTCAAAAGTAGTTATGGGTTTATTCATTTTCAAAGCATGTACAGTACAGAAAAGACAAGGATCGTAGGATCTGATGATATGAGCAATCTCGACGGGATTCTTCTCATCTTCCACTGATGTACCAATTAGAGCCTCTTCAACTGCACCTGGATTGCCATGAGAGTCCCTTGGTGAAACATTCCAGGTAGTGGGAGTTATCACCTGGTAGTTCTTAATTTTGTCCTTTTCAATTATGATCCAGTGACCGAGTACGCCTCTGGCTGCTTCAATCAATCCTTTACCCTCCGCTTCTTTTGGCTTTTCTGGTTTTATATAAAAAGGCTGAGAGGGGTCGATTTCCTCGAGCCAGATGTTTAGTTGCTTTAGGAGTCTGATTTCCTCGTGGAGTCGTGCCAGGACTCTGGTATAGACGCTGGGCCCTATATCACTTACCAGGTTTAAAACCAGGGGATCCCTGTCGTTGATCATCCTGGCCAGTGGACCGACTTCTACCACATTCCCGTTATAACGCGGTGATTTAGCCCAACTATAGGCCCCAGGCTTATCAACATCGGGTTCAGTCACTCCCTCAAAAGGATGTCTTCCTTTTTCATAACCCTTAAGCCAGGAGTATTTAATGTCTTCAGTGATTTTTCCCTCATTAAACGACTTAAATTCTCCGTCAAAATAACCACTCTTAAGCCAGGTGGTGCCGTCTGCCAGCTCATATCCCCCGCAGGAGAGGAACTTGCCGGGCCCCCTACCTATTTTATCTAAACCAAACCGGGGTGCGGATCTGATGAAAAGCCCCAGGTCACTATTCTCGTGACCATCTTCTCCCATCCAGAAATCGATATCTTTTAAATTTTTATTTTCCAGCCAGCGTTCAATCTCACTGCCAAGCAAATCGTGTTCCAAAAAATTTTGAAATTCTACCAAGATGCCCTTTGCTCTAATAATTTCGCTTAGGTTGACTGGCCGTGTAGTGCCACCAGGCTGTAAGGCAAGAGTATTGGGCCATTTTCCGGCAAATAAACCTAAAACCCCGAGAAGATTCGTCCGCGCCCTAATGAATTTTGAATAGGAACTGCCTTCAAAAGGGGCAAATCGTCGGGCCAATTCTCTGTGTGCGCCACTACCCAGGTATTTTTTATTGACCAAATCTACCGCGAAGAAAAGATAAAAGTGGGTAAGATGGTTGAGCAAAACTTCAGTTGCCAGAATTATGTTTCTAGCTAAATAAGCATTCGGAGGCATTTTTGCCTTGAAGGCAACTCTCAAGGCATTAGAACAGGCGGTGGAATGGGATGCACTACAGATGCCACAGATTCGACAGGTAAAGACCAGAGCATCCATAGGGTCCCTTCCTTTGAGCAGCCTTTCAAATCCTCTAAACATCACCCCGGAAGCATAAGCCTCTGTCACCTTGCCATCTTCTAACCCCACTTTTATCTCCAGATCTCCTTCCACACGATTAAATGGACTTATCTTAATAGTTTTTTTCAACTTTCATATCCTTGAGCTATTCTACATCGACTCTTTTGAATGAGACAGCATTTACCAGGAGTCTCTTAGGACAGGCTAACTTAGCCAGACCACTTATTCCCACATACCAGGCCTTGGGGACATCAAGAGGCAGAGTGGTGGGAATATCTCCAATTTTCTCTGTTTCAAAGAAAGGTACAAATCCATCGGGAAACTTGGGGGAGGTACAGGAAATGCAAGGAAATCCTCCCCTGGTACAACTTCCTGTTCGGCCTAGCCATAATCTCTCGTTACAATCGGATTCACACTGTGTAGCTTTGCAGCCTAGATTTTCAAACAGACATCCTTGCTGGGAGTACTCTTCGGCGGAGGCCTTAAATTCGTAATATTCATTTCGGGGACAGGCGTGATGGGCTAATTTGCTATAAAACACCTTTGGTCGTTGGTATTTATCTAGCCCGCTGCTATCTAGTTTTCCCGAAATTAGAGCAATAAGAGTTTCCACGATCCAATCTGGATGAGCGGGACACCCAGCAATATTGATCACAGGAAGACCTGACCGAGACATATAATTTGGCCCGAGGAGACCGCCCTTTTTCTCATGAAGAAATTGTAATCCCGTGGCCTCCATAGGATTGTTGCTGGCAGCCGGAATTCCACCGAAGGATGAGCAAGTCCCTATGGCCATGGTGTAATGGGCAACTTTAGCCAGATCCAAAATCCAGTCCTTGAAGGGACGATCATGAAAGATGAAGTACTTACCCGTTCCGTTAGGACCATGGTAAATTGCTCCCTCCACCATTAATACGTCCAGCCTTTCTTTCTCAGACTTGAACCTATCAAAGATTTCTAGTACTTCTTCCCCCATGACCGGGCTCAAGTCCGGATGCCACACAAACCTGGCGCCCAGCATCTCAAGAGCTGTAAGAATGTCCGGCTGGTCCGCATTCAAAAAAGAAATAGTGGAACCCCCACAACAGCCACTTTGTAGCCAGAGTAAATTTACCATACTGTCTCCCCCAATTTCTTGACAGTTGCCAAATCTAATATCATTATAGAAGATGGTAGAAACTAGTCAAACTACAGGAGTTTCCCCAAAATGTGTTGACACGCCTTAGCGTACCATATAAAAGTCAAGTAGATTTTTGGAGAAATGTTAATTTATCAAGGAAATGCTATATGATCGCACTTTGCCTTCAAATCAAGAAGATTTATTGATCTCTTCGTCCACCAAATTACGAAGTGCCTCAAGTTCTTCTATTGTTTTCTCTGCAACTATCTTGTCTTGATTAAAGTGTTTTATCATTCGATTAAGACATTTCTGCTTTTCTTCAACATTACCAAGATATTTTGCACAGGCGTCCATAAAATTCTTTGTTTTTTCTACATTTGCTTTTACTTCATCTGGTATCTTTTCACTATCATGTCTTACTGCTTCTTCAGGGCATACATCATGGCACTTACCGCAGCGAATGCAATCATTCATATTTATCTCTGCCACTTCATTTTCCATCAATATTGCATCTACTGGGCATTCTTCGACACATATTCCACATCCCACACATTTATTCTTGTCTATCCATGGCATTTTAAAATTAGCCTCCTTATTAGTTTATTTTTATTTCCAGCCTTGTCCCTCGTAAAAATTATTCGTCTAAATATATCTTCTGGGTTCTTCCAGTTTCAAACTCAAGAAAAAGCTCATGGAAACAAGTAAGGCAGTTAAAACAAAAAGGAATGCAAAAGAAATATACTGAATTACTACTCCACCGATCAAAGGGAAAAAAGCTGTCGGTGCAAGAAAACTGCTACTTAAACCTATATAAGTTGGTCGCCTCTTCCTGGGAGAAATGTCCAATAAGTAATTGGTATAGCCTATTCTGCCTCCATTTATACAAAAACCAGCCAAAGCAAATACCAGAACAAAAGAAGAAGACAAATTTGGACTTATGAGAAGTGCCCGGACGATAATGGCCTCCACCAATAGAGGCTTTTTATGAGTCCTGGTTTCTAGTTTATTAGCTACAAATAACTGAGGTAAAACACTACCCAGCCGGGAGAAGGAACCTCTTGTTTCTACGGTTGAGGCAAAAAGTCCGATGAGGATTTTGGAATTAGTTAAACTGCTCACAAATACAGGAAGAACAGTATTGGGATCGCTAAAACCCATTCCTCCAGTGAAAAATATTCCATGTAAAAGACCCATCGTGAAATTCCATTTTAGTTTATCACTCTTTTTATTTTTATCCAGAATCTTTACTCTCCCTTTTATTAGCTAATCCTCTTTATATCGCTTCTAATTTTACTCTGTCTCTGTTACTTTTTCTCCATAGTACACTCTAAAAGAAGGTCTTTCAACCTATCTAAGGAGATTTTAT
>Ga0315533_1001177_pt1 | contig 20557 bp, 30 predicted proteins | sample SalMarSW160130MG_FD_203081 | JGI IMG/M metagenome (GOLD analysis project Ga0315533, IMG submission 203081) | Salt marsh sediment microbial communities from the Plum Island Ecosystem LTER, Massachusetts, United States - Salt Marsh Sediment SW1601-30 ... | reverse complement strand
CGGTAACTATCGTGGTGGGAGCCAATAGGCCGCCAACCATTACCAGCCTGGTAGCCGATGCGGACTGGACCATTCCTTCGGGTAGTATCCAGGTGACATGTACTGCTTCAGACCTTGATGAGGATGAGCTGAGCTATCAGTGGTCAACCACCGGCGGTGATATTTCTGGCACAGACGCGGTTGTAAACTGGATTGCCCCCGAAGAAGTTGGCATATACGACATCACAGTTGTGGTTGATGATGGTGAAGGTAGTAATGACACAGCGTCGGTAACTCTCATTGCGGCCACTGACACTCTGCCAATTATTGAAAACCTGCGTATTACTGCCAAAGAGCCCAAATATTTGAAAAAAACCACTACCGGGTACAAGGTCGGGAAAACAAAAGAATACTATATTGAGTGCATTGCTTCAGATACGGGCGAACTGGTTTACGAATGGTCGTGTACAGGCGGCGAGATGTCCGGAGAGGGCTCTATGATTACCTGGACTGCTCCGGATACGTCCGGTGACGTTACAGTGACGTTAATAGTGTTTGATGTCGAAGGTAATATGGACAATGAGAGTATAATTTTCGATGTGGTGGATTGTACATCATGTGAGTTTAGATAAAATTAGGAGATAAATAGCGATTCTAGCTAAAGGCTTAATCTTGCAAGTGGCGACCTGTATAATATGGGCACTTCATGTAGAAGGTGCCTGAAAAGTCATTCAAACGGTAGTTTCCATCACCCTGATAACAGTGGTAATATATGCGATGGCCTGGACACAGGCTTAAATGCAAAGAAGGCTCTAGAGGAGAGAAACTAATGAATAAAAAAAGACTTCTAATAATTATAGTAATTGCGGTGGCAGCAGTGATACTTGCAATCCTGCTTGACACGATGCTAGCCAACCATATGCCAGCTATCACCAGTCTGGAGGCTGAGCCGGATATAGTTCTCCCTGCAGCAAGCTGCCAGATTGTGTGTACTGCTTCAGACGCTGATGGCGACGAGCTAAGCTACAACTGGTCGGCGAGCGGAGGCCAAATAAATGGGGAAGGTGATACAGTTACCTGGACTGCCCCTGGCTCTGCAGGCTCCTATGATGTTACAGTTACGGTGACCGACGGACGCGGCGGCGAAGTCATGAAAACCATCGAAGTGAGAGCCAATATGCCGCCAACCATTACCAACCTCGTAGCCAATGCCGACTGGACCACTCCTTCGGGTACTATCCAGGTGACATGTACTGCCGGAGACCCTGATGGCGATGAGCTGAGCTATGAGTGGTCGGCCACCGGAGGTGATATTTCTGGCACGGGGCCTGAAATTATCTGGACTGCTCCTGGAGAAGTTGGCATGTACTACGTCACAGTTGTAGTTAAGGACGCTCATGGTACCTCAGACACGAGAACTCTGTGTGCTAGCGCAGTGATGGGGGAACCACCAAATATCGAAGCCTTAGTTGTCACGGCAGAACATTGCTACCTTAAGACATACTCTTGGGGATACAAAGTCGGAAAAAAACAAGAGTATTATATAGAGTGCATTGTTTCCGACACAGGCATCGGAATGTCTTATACATGGTCATGCGATGATGGCGAGATTGCGGGAGAAGGCCCTATGATCACTTGGACTGCTCCAAATGAGTACCTTAAGACAACAAGAGTCACGGTAACAGTATCTGATATCGCTGGTAACGTGGTCTGTAAGAGCGTAGTTTTCGAAGTGGTGTCTTGCTCACCGTGTACGTTCGGGTGTTAGGAGATAAATGGCAGCTCTAGCTAAGGCATAGCCTTCCCAGTGGCGACCTGCATACAATATGCACTTCATATGAAAAATCCTAAACAGGAGGGGCTATTTTGAGGTGGCATTTGTCAATGTACAACAGGGTGGCCAATTTTTTGAAAAACACCTTCCAAGACCGCTTCAAGAGATACTTGATTATATCCCTGATAATCCTAGGAATAGTCATCGGATTCACGAGTCAGGGAACGTCAAGTCCCGATGAAGGTTTTGAGGTCCATTTCTTCCATATCCCTAACTGTTCACACTGTGAGAAACAAGAGCCATTTAATGACAAATTAGCCAATACATACCCTTCAATTCAAATTATTGAACACGACGCCACTACACCTGCAGGAAGTACCTTATTGTCTGAGAAGCTTGAAGAGCTAGGGGTAGAAGATGAGCCAGCTTTTCCCATAACAATCTTCGGAAATCAAGTATTTGGTGGTTGGGAATCCGAGGAAATAACGGGCAGAGCGATTGAGGAGGCTTTGCAACAATGTCTGGCGGGGGAGTGCCCGCCGCCGGCAGGTGAAGAACCCGGAGGTAAAATCGTATTGCCCTTCATAGGGGAATTTGTACTTGCTGATTATTCGCTCCCAGCTTTGGCCGTAATTTTGGGTCTTGTCGACGGCTTCAACCCCTGTGCTATGTGGGTACTTGTTTACCTTATATCCATAATAGCGACCTTGAGAGATAGAAAAAGAATATGGCTAATTGTCGGCTCTTTTGTTCTGGCTTCAGGAGTCCTGTATTTTCTGTTCATGACAGCGTGGCTCAATGCTTTCCTGTTCATCGGCTACGTCAAGCCAGTGACAACTGTGATTGGATTGGTAGCTCTGGGTGGAGGGATATTGCAAATAAGGGAAGTGATAGAGACAAAAGGCGCTATTGTCTGTGAAGTTACAGACGAGGAATCCCGAAAAAAGACGATGACCAGAATACAGAAGATTGTGTCTTCCCCCATAACTCTGGGAACGATAGCGGGAATTATAGCTCTGGCCTTTATGGTAAATTCTGTCGAATTCGTCTGTTCAGCGGCAGTTCCGGCGGTTTTCACTCGTGTTCTATCCTTAGCTGGTCTCACCACCTTCCAATATTATAGCTACATCCTGCTGTATGTTTTATTTTTTATGCTTGACGACCTCATTATCTTCGGCACAGCCGCTTTTGCTCTGACTTCAAACCTGGGAGACCGATATGCGAAGTATTCCAGGCCAGTAGGTGCCACAATACTGATAATTCTGGGGGCACTGCTCCTCGGCTGCCTTTACTCTGCCCAGTTCGAGCTTCTAAAAGACATATGTGGCGTACTGTGGTAGACCAGTAAGTGCGGCGATGTCGCCGATTTTGGGTGCCTTTTAGGGCTCAAAGCCCTCTGCCCGGCTAAAATACGCCAATCATCCTTAGTCCTACGTAGACCATAAAAGCAATAAAGATATACCTTAGTTGTTTCGCCGGCAGGGCATGTGCTGCCCGGGCTCCAAGCTGGGCCAGGGGTATGCTAGTAGCTGCTAAGCATAGCCATATTGGCAAATTCACATAGCCTATGGAATAAGGGAGCAGGCCAGATACTCCCAGTCCATTTACGATATAGCCAACAATACCACCCAGGCTGGCGAATATTATTGAAGCCACCGATGTTCCTATAGCAATATGCATGGGAAAATTTAATGCTAACACCAGCATGGGGACTATCAATGCCCCACCACCAAGCCCGGTCAGCCCGCTTACCATACCTATAGGGAAGCCGCAAGCCGCCACAAGCCCGAAATTTTCCCGCGGCTCTTCAGCCCCTCTCCTCAACTTTGGCATTAGCCCCAAGCCCATCCATAAAGCAATAGCCAGAACCAGTCCTCCAAAGCCTATCTCCAGTATTTCAGCAGGAAGGCGAGCAGCCAGGGTAGCTCCAACCAAGCCCCCGACCAAGGCACATGGGCCTAAAATTAGGGCGGTTTTCCAGTAAACCGCCTTCTTCTTATTATGTCTCCAAGTGCCACTTATCGCTGTAGGCAAAATCACCATCAAACTTGTCCCGAAGGCTATTCTTATGGCAATGTCTGGAGAGACACCCATAGCCGGGATAATCCAGCAGCTGACGGGAACCATGATGAACCCACCACCAACTCCCAGCAGTGCGCTGGCAAAACCAGCTCCTGCCCCTGTGGCCAGCAGTATGAAGATGTGAGTTGTTGTCAGCTTTTTTCCCTTCCTAGCCTACCTTCAAACCAGCCAAGCTTAACACCCAACCTCTCGTCTGTTGAAGGAATACATGGCTTGATGTCTAAAAGAGGGGTGCCGTCTATAGCGTCCAGTCCTTTCACTTTGAGGATATTCTTTTCTCTGACTACTAGCTCCGCTACAGTCAATCCCAGGGGACAAGGTCTACGCGGTGATCTGGTGGTGAAGAGACCGTGTAAACTATCGTCCCAGGGCGTCTTGACCAACAGATGATATCCCTGAGACTTATGAAACCAATAAATGACGATAATATGAGAGAATCCCTCAATATCTTTCAAGCCTTCCTCGAATTCCTTAAATACCTCTATCTGAGAAATTTCCTCACTTTTATAGCCCTGATAGGGGGCTTTCCCTGTATTCTTGAAGGGAGAATGGATTACCCCAATGGGCTTCAATTCCAGGCTATACCTATCTTCCATCAGACTGCCCTAAGTTTTACTAACTCAGCTACTGGTTCTCCAAATTATATCATTAGCCACATAGTTCACAACTCAAGCAGGGTTCGTTGTTTACCCATAACATGACTCACAGGGATAGACAAAACTCGTTTGCCCACCTCTCGGTAACTTTGCCCTACATTGCCAGCCAAGGCAGACTCGCCTGTCCTGCAGAAAATGGTATAAGGCAAATGACCTCCTCTCCCGAACGACTTTTCTAGCCGGCAGGGTGACAAGGATCCACGAGTGGTAGGGCTGGCCATTTTATGCTATCTCCTAGACAATGGTTTTACCCGCCAAGATCACGGCAAAACCAGCGTCAGCAGAGAAACCCTGTCGCGGTAGTTCAATGTGATTTACTTTACCAGGGTGCTGAAACAATGTCGCGACAACCTTCTCGATGGAGAAGCCAGTTTGCATCAGAAGCATTTCAACCTCGGCATAGCTATAGAACGTAGCATGTCTGTAAAAACGATGGGCCGTTTCTTTCTCCCTTTGATAAAGTTGCCCCCAAGGACTTTCCTTCAATACCAAGCCCAATACCACTTTCCCACCATTTTTGAGGAGACGGGCAGCTTCGCCCAAAGTTCTCCTCGGTGAATCAATAAAACATAAGGTAACAACGAAGAAAGCTGTTCCAAAAACACCACCCTGAAATGGCATTTCCTCGCCTCTGCCTAAGAACACGCTTATGCCCCTATTTCTAGCCATCTCCAAAAGTTTGCTCGATGGGTCCAAGCCAATATCTATGCCTAAAGCCTGAGCAAAACGACCACTGCCTACTCCCACTTCGATCCAAGGCTTAGGTAACAAAGGTAAGGCTTGCCTCAAAGCCTCAACCTCTGAAGCAAATATCAATCTTCCTTCTTCCTCAAACCAAGCGTCATAAGCCCAGGCCAGAGAATCGAAGGCACGAATTTTAGACTCAGACATCTCTTCAAGCTCCTTTCCTCGGCTTTTCAGTAATATAGAATGAAATCACGTGCAATTTCAAGGAGATGTAGCTTGATAAACAATGCCTGGTCGTCGCCTTGACAAAGTGAAAAGGAATTGCCATACTGTTGAATGAGAATGAGAATCAATCACAATCAGGAGGCGAGAGTGAAAGCCACGCCAGTTACATCACAGAGAAGACTTCTCCTGAGTATTATGCGAGAGGCTGGAAGGCATCTAGATGCCAAAGAAGTGTACCGCCGAGCCAGCGAGAGGGACCCTAACATCAGCCTTGCCACAGTTTACCGCAATCTTCACCTATTCAAGGAACGAGGCCTGATAAACGAAAGGCACCTAGGGCAGGCGCGCTGTTACTATGAGATGAAGCGCTTAGGAGAACATCAGCATTTGGTGTGCGAATCCTGTGGGCAAATGATTGAGTTCGAGAGTCCTCTCATTCGCAAATTGGTAGAAGAGGTGCAAAGCAAAAATAACTTTTCTGTCACTAAGGTGGAGCTATATTTGGAGGGTTATTGCCATAAATGTAAGGAGGAGAAAAAGTGATTCGGCATGAAGTGGAGGCATTGCTCTAGCTAGGAAAAAAAGATGTTGGAGCCGAAATTAAAAGTTGCAGTGGACTATGAAAAATGCCACCCCGAGAGATACGATAACGGAGTCTGCGCTGCCATTCTTGAATGTCCCGTTAATCTTTGGAAGCAAGAAGAGCCATATGATTCGCCCTATCCCATTCCGGGCTTTTGTCAGGAGTGTGGGACATGTGTTGAGTCTTGCCCTCTGGAGGCGATTAGGATGCTGTAAGCTGACGCATATATCATGCGCCCAACTAACGTAACGGAAGGAGGCATACCATGGTAGAAAGAGACGTTATCATTGTTGGAGCCGGCCCTGCCGGATTATCAGCAGCGATATTCACCCAGATTGATGGTTGGAGTACTCTAGTTCTGGAGGCTAACTGGGTGGGCGGACAGGGCGCTATCGCTTACACTGTAAGCAACTATCCAGGTTTCCCGCCTAGCGACGGTGAAATGCTTATGAGCTACATGGCAAAGCAAGTGACCTCTCCCCCTCCCAATGGCGTGGGGGCAGAGCTGAGACAGGAGGAAGTACTAAGCCTTGACTCCAAAAACCTGGTTGTAACCACCGAGGAAAATCAGTACCAGGCTAAAGCTGTCATTTTGGCCACAGGCAGCAACATGCAGAAGCTCGGGGTGCCTGGAGAGGACAAGTTTGTCGGCAACGGAGTATCCTATTATGCCAGGCGAGATTATAACCAATTCTCTGGAAAGAAGGTTTTGGTGGTAGGCGGTGGGAATAGCACAGCAAAAAGTGCACTGGTAGCCAAGGGTGAAGCTAATGAAGTTACCCTAGTTCATCGAAGAGGGTCGCTGCGGGCTTATCCTGCCATGATTAAGAGATTGCAAAAGGAAGGCATTGATATTTGGTACAACACCGAGGTGAAGGAAATAAAAGGCAGCGATAACGTCGAGGCAGCAGTGGTGACAGACAATAGAACCAATCAGGAGAAGGAGATAGCGATTGACTGGGTGATAATCTGCGTGGGAACGGAGCCGAATACTAAACTGGCACATGAGGTGGGGATCGAGATGGAGGGAAAATTTGTGAAAGTCGATAATCAAATGAGAACTAATAGGGAGGGAATATTCGCTTGCGGCGAAATCACTCCCGGCCATCGACATCTTATTACTTCCGCTTCAGAAGGAGCTTCTGCGGGGATGGCTGCCAGCGAGTACTTGGCATTGGAAATGATAAAGAAAGGTGAGATATTTGAGGGCGCCAAGAACGGTAAGTACGCTGATGAGTTTCTGGCGATGCTTGGCTAGAGGTGTATCTTGCCGCCGCTAAGGTCGAAGGTAGAGGTAGGGCCAACCGAAGCCCGCCATTATGACGTTTTTATGAATGTGATCTCGCTGGGCTATTACCCTCATTTGATTGGGAAGGTTATTGACAAGATGGATATTCAGCCCGGGCACTATGTTCTGGATCTCGGTTCAGGAACAGGCAGAAACGATTGCTTCATAGCTCAAAAGATAGGCCATAACGGCAGTATCCGGGGGCTTGACATTAGCAAGGAAATGCTGAGCTTGTCACGAAAACGCTGCCAGTCGTATCCCAATGTCAACTTCGGAGAGCAGCGAATTGAGATGCCTTTGACATACCAAGAGGAATTCGACAAGGTATTCATTTCGTTTGTCTTGCACGGTTTTGAGGATGCCCAGAAGGTTGGGATTATCAGCAATGCTTATCGAGCCCTAAAGCCCGGGGGATTCTTTTGTATCTTGGACTATAATGAATTCAACCTGGAGAAGCTATGGTTTCCCCTTCGCTGGGCATTTATCCATGGGGAGTGTCAGCTTGCTTTGGAATTTCTCGAGCTCGACCTAAAGGAAATGCTCTCGAGCCAAGGATTTACTAGCTTTGAAGAGGAACTCTTTCTAAGGGGACACCTACGCTTACTTAAGGCTGCAAAATGACAATGCCAGATGCACGCAACTTTGAATGGAACAAGGAATCAGGAAAGAAATACGAGGTGTGTTAGCCAGAATAAAGCCGAGCCTAGGAGGAGCTTCGAAACAATCTAAAGTAATCTACACCGAAAGGAGGTATCAAAAATGTGTTTATATCATTCAGAACTTGCAGGTCATTTAGAACAATAATGAGGTAACCATGCCCGCTTCTAGTCAGCCAAGGATTATAATTTTTACCGGAGCTTCCTGTCCTTGGTGTAACAGAGTTAAACAGTATTTAAAAGAGAAACGGTTCAGATTCAGGGAGGTAAGCGTAGAAAAAGACCCAGAGGGAGCCAGAGAGCTCAAGCGTCGGAATATAATGGGTGTGCCTGTCGTTCTAATTAATAACCGACCCATTGTTGGTTTTGATAAGGCGAAAATTGATAAATTGCTGGGCATCAAATAAGAAAGGAGGCTCTTAAGATGCAGATCAAGCCATTTGAGGACCGGGTCTTAATTGAACCGGAAGAAGTTGCGGAAAGCAAAAGCAAATCAGGTATAATCCTTCCTGATACTGCCAAGGAGAGACCAAGAAGAGGCAAGGTCGTGGAGGTTGGAACAGACGAAGAGCTTGCTGAGAAAATTAAAGTAGGGGATACAGTAGTTTACGCCAAATTTACTGGCGATGAGATTGAACTCGAAGATAGAAAGTATTTAATCATCTCGAGAAGCGATATTCTCGCCGTGATCAGGTAACCATGTGTCAAAGGGTAGATAGACTCCGAGGCGGCAATTCAAGCCGGCGGATGGATTTACCTTGAAACACAAACAGAGGAGGCATAATGACTAAGAGTATTTCGGAGGAAGATGTGCATCAGGCAATAAAGCAGGTGATGCACCCGGAGATCAATCGCACGCTAGTTGAGCTGGGAATGGTCAAGGATATAGCTTTGAAGGACGATCAGGTCACGCTTACCCTCGTGCTTCCTTTATTAGCTATCCCTGTCTCAATCAAGGACTATCTCGTGAACAGCCTGCGCCAAGCAGTAATGAAACTGGGTGCGAAAGTCCAAATCAGGGTAGCGGAGATGAATCAGGAGGAGCGTCTGGCTTTCCTGGCTATGGAACAGGAGAGCTGGAAAGGTTGAGCATAAGTAACAATAAATAAACTGAAGGAGGTGAGCAGATGGCTTACAAAATTACCGACGAGTGCATCAGTTGCGGTGCCTGTGAACCAGAGTGCCAGACTGAAGCAATCTCAGAGGGGGAGGAGATTTGTGTAATCGACCCCGACAAATGTACTGAGTGTGTGGGCAATTTCGAATCACCCAAGTGTGCTGAAGTGTGCCCGGTAGATGCCGCTGTGCCTGATCCAGAGCATGTAGAAAGTCGAGACGAACTGCTTGCTAAGTGGCACAGGTTGCATCCAGGCGCGACTCCAGCATTTACCTAAACTACGGGGAAAGACGGCCAATGGCAAAATATGAAGTAATCATCATCGGAGGCGGTCCTGCCGGGCTTACTGCCGGTCTCTACACCTCGCGGGCAGGCCTCAAAAGCCTGCTGGTGGAGCGTGGCATAGTTGGAGGTCAAATAGTGAATGCTGCCCTGGTGGAGAACTACCCCGGTTTTCCCCAAGGCATCTCGGGCTTAGAGCTGGGTTCGCTCATGCACCAACAGGCCACCAAATATGGTCTGGAGATTGTAACTGCTGAGGTTACAGGTATTGCCCCAGGACAACCCTATAGCATCTCCACCACCGAGGGTGACTTTGAAGCTAAAGCCATAATTATAGCGGCTGGTTCGGAATATCGTAAGCTGGGGGTTCTCGATGAGGAAAGGCTAGCAGGCCATGGTGTTTCCTATTGCGCAACCTGTGATGGTTTTTTCTTTCGTGACCAGGAAGTGGCGGTTGTTGGGGGAGGTGACACTGCTATTACCGATGCTTTGGAACTGACGCGGCATGCTAAAAAAGTCTATGTAATACATCGGCGTGACCAACTCAGGGCAGGGCAAGTTCTACAGCAACGAGCCTTCGCCGAGCCCAAGTTGGAATTTATCTGGAGTACGTTGGTGGAGGAATTAGTGGGAGACAAGGTACTAGAGAAGCTTAAACTACGCAATGCGAAAACAGGTCAGCACTCAATTTTGAAGGTTGGGGGTGTCTTTGTTGCCGTAGGGCTCATGCCCAATAGCCGCAGCTTTTTCAATGTTGTAGACCTAGATGATGCTGGATATATTATCACTGATGAGTCTATGGCTACTTCAACTCCTGGTATCTTCGCTGCCGGCGACATACGCAGGAACTCACCACGTCAGATCGGCGCTGCCGTCGGAGATGGTGTCACTGCTGCTATGTCAGCTTTTAAGTATGTTCAGGAGGTTGGAAATGGGGCTAGAATCACAAGCCCTTGAGGTGTTGCAAAAAATAGGAATTAGGAGAGGTCAAACTGTACTGGATTTTGGTTGTGGTTCTGGAACATATACTATCCCGGCTGCCAAAATAGTTGGTGAGCAGGGAAAAGTATACGCCGTAGATAAAGGTAATGAAGCTTTGAGTGAGTTGATGCAAAAAGCTAAGTTAGCCGGCTTGGAAAATGTAGAAGGCATGGAGACATTAGGGAAACCAGAAATCGAGTTAACTGATGAGTCTGTAGACGTAGTTCTCCTGTTTGATGTCTTTCATTCTTACTATTTCCCGCAGGCAAATGATAGAAGGAGGTTACTAGATGAAATTTATAGAATCATGAAACCCTCTGCCTTTGTTTCAGTCTGGCCAAAACATATGGAATCTGAGGCTAAAGACGAGGTAAAAAATGCAAACTTTCATTTCGAGAAGGAGTTTTCTGAGACCCTTATTCATGATAACAAGAATCTCGAAAAGGGCAAAGTTTTGAATTTCAAGAAAGAGTCACAAAATAAAGACGAACGCTAAAGGAGGCAATATGAGCAAGATAGTGGAAATCACGGATCAAAATTTTGAGGAGGAGGTCTTAAATTCAGACCTCCCCACAGAGGTCGATTTCTGGGCCCCGTGGTGTGGTCCCTGCAGGATGGTTATACCGATATACGAAAAACTCTCCGAGGAGTATGAAGGCAGATTTAAATTCTGCATGATTAATGTAGATGAAAACCAACGGACGGCAGTGAAATATCAGATTATGAGCATACCCATGCAGAAGTATTTCGCTAATGGTGAGAATGTCGATGAAATCCTCGGCGCGGTCCCGGAGCAGATGATCCGGTCAAAAGTTGAGGAAATCCTTGTAAGGTTTCCAAGTAATGAAAGGGCCAGGCTTGAAGTGCTTTTAACCTCCTGGGTGGAGCATAACAAACTGGATAGTGGGAAATTCAGGAAATGGGCGGAGAAAGCCAAGAGTGCAGAAGATGACCCCATTTATAATAGTAAATTACAGGAGGCAGCCCGAGAGATGGAAAAGGCAAATGAGAGGTTATCCCAGTTATCGATCGAATTACAGGAAAGGCGATAAAAAGGGCAAAATTGGAGAAAATGAAATAGAGCAGCAACCATGAAAGCCTGTATTACAGCGCTAGAGACGCCCGGCCTAGAGCAGCACTGCAAGTCGCCACCCGGATCGCGAGGCGCAAGTTGATGTCTTTAGTAAAAGAGAGGAACTCGGATGTAACGCCTCTCTACGAACGCAAGCCATCCCTTTTTACGAACAGGACAGAAAAATGTTCATAACGCCAGTCCCGTCAATAGATTTTAATAAGTGCCACCCAGAAAGGTGCGACCACGGAATTTGTGCTGCCGGTCATGCTTGCCCACATAGAGCATTCTTCCAAGAACAACCGTATGACTTTCCCATGCATAATGCATCCATGTGTGTAGGCTGTGGTTCTTGTTCGGCTGCGTGCCCTTTAAAAGCGATACGAATGCTATGAACTGAGCATAGCCAGGAGAAATAACAATGGCAGATAAAAAGGATATCAAAGAAAAGATAAAGAAAATTTATGACGTTTTGCCTAAACTGGATGACCAGCACTGTGGATATAGGACTTGCGGAGAATTTGCCAGGGCAGTAGCTGAAGGAAAGGCACCATGTTATGGATGTGTTAGCGGCGGACCAGAAGTGGCTACTAAAGTGTGTGAGATTATGGGAGCCAAGGTTCCTCAAGAAGCAATTGCGCAATTTGTCCCTAGTCCTGGGCTTTACCAGCCTGGATTGGGTGGAGGCAGAGGCATGGGAAGAGATAGGGGCCAAGGTCTAGGTAGAGGTCGAGGCATGGGTCAAGGCTGGGGTATGGGTCATGGTGGCGGGAGAGGCGGAGGTTTTGGTCGAGGGCGGCATGGAAGATAAAAAGAGGGGGAAGGAATAGCTGACCACTTAATTGCCAAAGTTTTAAGGAAAAACACTAACGAACGGAGAGAAGTAAATGAAGATATTGATCTGTGGTAAAGGAGGATGTGGAAAAAGCACAATCGTGGCTCTTTTAGCCAAAGAGATGGCGCTAAGAAAAAACAAGATATTAGTGATTGACAGCGATGAGTCGAATATTGGTCTTCATAGCCGATTAGGAATGCAAAAACCTGACGATTTCATGAATTACTTTGGAGGTAAGAAACTTCTATTTGAAAAAACTAAAGAGATGAAAAATAAGTGGAGATTAGATGACTTGCCTAGAGATTATTTAGCTGAGAAAGAAAATATTCAACTCTTATCAATGGGCAAAATATACGAATTCGGTGAAGGATGCGCCTGTCCAATTAATGCTCTTTCCTCAAAGTTCCTGGAAATCGTTGATTTAGGGGAAGGAGAATTCTTGATTGCAGATACCGACGCTGGAATAGAGCACTTCGGAAGAGGAGTAGAGAAAGGAGTAGATATACTCCTTGTTGTTATCGATCCTTCTCAGGAATCGATCCTTCTAGCGAAGAAGATATCTGAACTGGGCCAGCAAGTTGACAAGCCTGTCTATTATATACTGAATCGGATTACTGACCAAGAAACGCAAGAGTTCCTCATGAATTCAATAGATGGAGAGAGGGTGATAGCTGTTATTCCGGAAAATAAAGAGATATTTATCTCCGGTTTAGCTGGTAACGAATTTAACATGGATGTTGAGGGTATCAAGGAAATTGCCGATATGCTGGAATCTAAGAAAAAGGCAAGAGTCAAGGCATAGAAGAATGTATCTAGATGATGGTTATTGAGCGGGAGGTAGAGATGGATGCTACTAGCCAAGATCCTAGAGAAATGACTGATGAGGAAGTAACGAGATGGATGCAAGAATTAGTTAACAAGTTAGCGGAAGAGAAAGGCTCTGCAGGAGGTGCATGTTCTCTCGAAGCCATAAAAAATCCCGTTCGAAGAAATATTCTGAATGCCTTAGAGAAAAGAGCCTTGGCAATAAATGAAATTTCTGAGAGGCTAGGGGTTACGGGACTTGCATTGAGGTTCCATCTTAATTTTCTTGAAAGTTCCTATTTTATACGAGTAGAAGGGAATAAGGTTGATCTAACGCCAGGGGGCGTTTCTGTTGTAAGAAGCCACAAGCGGACTTGAGGTGCCCAAGAATGGAAATGGAGCTTTTTATTTACGATTCACCTGCCTTCAAGAATTTTCTGAAAGATACTCCTCATGAAGCGGGAGAGGTAAAATTCCTGGAATCAATTGCCAAGGAAGGAATGAATGTTATCGATATTGGGGCCAATATAGGCATCACGACCATGGCCTTAGCAAAGAAAATAGGAAGAAGAGGCAAGCTTTATTCTTTTGAGCCGACTCCTGAGTATTTTAACATCCTGAAGAAAAACATATCTTCTAATGGATTGGAAAATGTTAAGGTTTATGAACTGGCAGTAACTGATCAGATAGGAAGAGTTGATTTTTATCGAAAGGAACTTTCCAGTGGCATCGTTTTTGAAGAAGGAGCTGAAAAGTTTGAAGTTTCCACTACTACCGTGGACAGATTTTTAAGTGAGGAGAAGATAGAAAAAATAGATTTGATTAATATGGATTGTGAAGGGAGCGAGCTATTGATCCTTAAGGGAGCCAAAGAAACCTTACGAAAAAATGAAGTCAAGATATTTTGTGAGATCCATCACGATTTCTTGAAGCAATTAGGTCAGTCCGTTGAAGATCTTGTCGAATATCTTCAAGGACTGGAATTTCAGGTGCAAAGCGTCTCTTTGAATGACCTGAAGACAGGGAATAATTTTGAAAAGTGCGAATACATTTATGCTCACAACCTGAATGAAGGGAGGAACTATGCCCACATACGATTATAAATGCAAAGAATGTGGAAATGTGTTTGAAGTTTTTCGTCGTTTCTCAGAGCTAGATGAACAAGTGGACTGCCCCAATTGTGGCAGCCACAAAACAGAGAGGCTTTTCTCTATCCCATATATTGAAGGTGAAACCGTAGCAGGCTCTGGCTATGGAAAAACTGAATTTCCACTAATCAGTCCAGAACCAGGCAGAGGAATGGGTAGAGGGTTAGGTAGAGGGCCAAGAGATGGAAGAGGCCGCGGAAAGGGGTGGGGAATATAGTGAGGTTTGACTTAAGACAAAACTCGCTCGGAAATCCGAAATTAGGGAGGAACCATTATGGAAATTTCTGAATGGAAAGCAGAGATTGAAAAAGAAAGAGAGGTAAAAGCTAGATTCTTCAGGAGTAGATATCCAGGCTCGCCAATTCCTTTTGCAGACCGAGCTAAATTTAAAGGACTTGATTATTTTCCATTTAATCCCAATTGTAGGTTTGAACTCGACCTTCATGAGCATAAAGAAAGGAAAGTTGTAAAAATGGCTTACACGAAGGGTCAAGAGCAAGATTTCCTTCGATGGGGTGAGTTTCAGTTCAAGGTCGGCGACAGAGAGCAAACAATTCAGGCTTACAAAAGCGCTCCCGAAGAGGAAAAGCTGTTCATTCTTTTCCGAGACACAACTTCTGGCCAGGAAACACATGGTGGGGGGCGGTATCTCGATCTTGAGCCTGATAGGCATCGGACTGCCGAGGGCAAGTGGATTCTTGACTTTAATAAAGCATACAATCCCTGGTGCGTGTATAGCAAGGATTACACTTGCCCATTGGTACCCTTGGAGAACTGGCTTGAGGTTCCCATCGATGCTGGCGAGAAGAAATATTCTTCATAAATAGCTCACTGGAAGGCGGCAAGAATTGAAGAGACAACGGCCATGGAAACTTTTCATTTATACCTGCTTTGGCGGGTGCGCAACAGGTGTTGCAGCATCCAAAGCTTGTATCAGATTATGGGAAGAAAATACTGATGATATAAAGATTGCCTGCCTTCCTGCCGTAATAGTGCCGTGGAAGACTAAGGAAATGTTGAAATCATCGGAGAAGCGAATCTTAGTTGATGCCTGCGGCGTGCGATGCGGCGCAAAGCTGATTGATAGAGAAGGATTTCCGGTACATCATTATATCGAACTCACCTCGGAGCTTGGCATCAAGAAGGTTAAGCAACTACCTTCAAAACAATTAGAGGAGGAAGTCTACCGAGTTATCAAGAAAGAGGTGTACGATCTTTTGGGAAAAAATTTATCAGAGGAAGAAAAGGGGGAAATGGAATTGCTAGTAGCTTTCGGAACGGATGACAAGGAAAACTTAAACAATGATCATGTAGGCATGGCTAAATATTTCTACGTCTATAGGTTCTCCAATGGCAAGGAGGAGCTTGTCGAACGAAGAGAGAACGCGAAGCTGAAAGGGGATGAGTCTACGAAACATGGAGATCCAGAGAAAGCTAAAGCCACGTCTTCCGTCCTGGAAAATGTGGACGTTCTTGTGGGCAGAAAGTTTGGCCCTAATCTCACGAGGCTAGTTAAGAAATTTGTCTGCGTAGTCGTGAGGACGGATACGATCACTAATGCGATTGAGTGTGTACATAACAGCATGGAGTTGGTAGTGGAACAGAAAAACAAGGGAGAAGGTAGAAAGCACATTGTATTGAGACCAGTAAAGACAATGAAAAGCAATGTTATGTCAAATATTAATTGACTTACATGGAGGAAGCCAAAGAACCAGTTAAAAAAACGAAACAAAGGAGGAAGTATGAAAGTCTGTATTATCGGTGCCGGGGATGCTGGAGCAATAGCAGCTCTACAGACCCGGCGTCTGAATAGAGAGGCTCAAATCGATGTCTTTAGTAAAAGAAAGGAACTTGGATGCAACCCCTGTGAAATTCCTTTGGTCCTAAGCGGGGCTATCAACAAATGGGAGGATCTATATCGTGGCTACCGCATTACACCGTTTTATGAAAAGAGAAATATAACACTCCGCTTAAACACTGAAGTCACTGATATCCTAAGGGATAAGAAGGAAATCGTAGCTAATGGGGAAAAATATGAATATGATAAAGCAATCTTAGCCCTGGGCACTACTCCAATCATCCCTTCCTTTCCTGGGTTGGACGGCAGAAACGAATTTGCCCTGAGCACAGATATAGCGGATGCCAGAACTTTAGGGGATGCGGTTGTAAAACATAGCAGTGCAGCTATCATCGGAGGGGGGTTCATTGCACTTGAGATAGCTGATGTTCTAAGAGCAAGGGGACATGGCAAGGTTTACCTGTTGGTCAGGCGCAATATAATGCGTGCCCATCTGGACGAAGATATAGCCGAGAAGTTAAAGCAGGTTCTTTTGGAAAGAGGTGTAGAGTTAGTTATGCCTGCCAAGATTGAGAGAATAGGTAGCAAGAACGGCGAAAAACGTGTGATTCTTTCTGACCGCGAGCTAGAGGTAGATTTCATCTTTTTTGGCACTGGGGCAGAACCCAATGTGAAGTTAGCCCAAAAGGTGGGCCTCGAGATAGGAGAGACAGGAGCTATAGTTGTAAACCCATATCTCCAAACAAGCGATCCCGATATTTATGCCATTGGGGATTGTATGGAGAATTGGGACATGATAATAAGTTCCAAGCGGCGGCATCAATTAGCTACCAATGCGGTTCGAACTGGATACATAGCAGGAAGAAACGCAATACTTGGCAATAAAATTTCTTATGGAGGCACAGTAATGCCTTTCATAACCAAAATTTTTGATTATCAGGTGGGGGCTGTAGGTTTTACTGAAAGAGAGGCTAGAGAGAAAGGAATAGAGACAATATCTACCGTGGTTAATACCCCTTATCTGAGAGAGCCGAGAGGGGGCAAGCCAGCCTGGTATAAGCTTATCGCTGAGCCCAAAACCCAGACGTTGATAGGGGCCCAGTTGATCTCCCAGGAGATAGTATCGGGAACAATTGACAAGCTTGCCGTTGCCATAGCGAATAGAATGCCACTTGTCAAACTGGTTCAGATTGATAGCTGTTATTCACCTTACGTTCAGGAAGACCAGATAGCGGTTCCGATACAACGTTTGATAGACGGGCTTAGCTAACATAGAAATACTTGGCTAGCTCATTTGAAGACATGTGCCGGCATTGTTAGGGAAAAAGAGCTCACCAAATTCCTGAGCCAGCCTTTCAATAGCGTTTGTTTAACCAGACTTTGATTTGCCCACAATAGAAACTACAGGAGGCACTTTATATTTACTCCTTACTATCTGAGGTAAGCTCTTTTCCAGGGTTCTTTCTTAAAAGCCAGGTAGTCCTTGATTGCCTCTTTGAGTGTATCAGCTGCCAAAAGAGCACAGTGCTCGCTTTCCTCAGGCAGCCCACCTAGAGCAGCTAAGACATCATGCTGGCTGATCCTCTGAGCTTCGCTGATGTTCATTCGCTTAGCCATCTCGGTAATCATACTGCCCGAGGCAATGCTAGGGCCACAGCCATCTGTCCAAAAAGAAGCATTCATAACCCTGCTATCTCTCACCTTAAGATATATTTCCATAGTATCCCCACAGGTACCAGTTACTCTGCCAAATCCATCAGGGGCAGGAATTTCACCCAGATTTCTGGGATTGAGAAAATGGTCAATCGTTTTCTCCGAGTAGATCCTTTTCATATCCTCCATGACGGATTGCTCCAGTTCTTTGAACGAGTCATCAAATTCCTCTGCCATTTTCTCCATCTCCTTTAGAAAAAATTTCACAAGCAAGACCTGCTTGCTTGACTGCCTCTGCAACCCTTGCCTTTAGACTACCTTTCCCGCTGGCAAAATAAAGGTGGCTCCGGCATTTACAATCGGTCGAGCCAAAGCCAGGAACGTATTGGAATTTTCCAGCTAATGCCTGGGCTAGAAAACACTCAGCCCTTTCCTCGCTCTGGCATAGAATTATTTCCTCGACTTCAGCTTCTTTCAAAAGATAATCAATATGCCAGTGCAGCTTTTTCTTGCCCCGCAGATGGCGAGCTAATCTTGCTCTGAGCCCATTCATAGCTGAACCAACGTAAGCATACGAAGCTTTGGGAAAGGAAACATAGCCTAGCTTGCCTACGGAAATATTCTTTTTGGTATTAAGCTCAAATAGCAGTATATAGCTACCCTTCACTTTTTCCATTTAGAACGGCAAGGACATTAGTAGACATTTCGGATACAGCATCTGAACTATATCTCTCAATTTTTCCTTCGTCACACAACCTGGCTAACTCGGGGTCAATGGGTAACTTCCCCAAAAGAGGAGCTCCGGAAGCCTTGGCCATTTCCTCCCCCTTGCTCCTACCGAAAATTTCCATCTTCTTACCTGTCTCGGGCAATACGAGATAGCTCATGTTCTCCACTACTCCCAAAACTCTAACATTCATCTTTTGTGCCATCCTCACTGCTTTCTTGACTATCATCTCAGTCAACTCCTGGGGGGTAAAAACATCGATTACCCCTGAGATAGGTATTACCTGCAGCACCGTCAATGGGGCATCTCCAGTACCGGGGGGCAGGTCTATCACGAGGCAGTCCAGCTTGCCCCAAAGGACTTCCTCCCAGAATTGCGTGATAGCTTTAGACATGAGAGGGCCTCTCCAGATAACCGCTTCATCCTCACTGGGCAGAAGCAGGTTCATGGCCATAATTTCAATTCCAGACTTCGATAATACAGGCAAAATACCTGTCTCGCTACCACTGGGGCGAGCATCTAAACCAAACATCTTAGGGATACTGGAGCCAGTGATATCAGCGTCGAGTACGCCCACGTCATTTCCTTCCCTAGCAAAATAGGTAGCTAATAAACCAGCTACCAGGGATTTGCCGACTCCCCCTTTACCACTCATGACCGCTACTATTTTCTCAATCTGATTGAGTTCTTTGGGCTTAGCTTCGACAAGGTCGACAGTTACTTCCTCTACCCCGGAAACTTCGCTAACCGCTGCCGCTGCTTTGTCCTTCAGCCAACTATGATGTTGGTCAGGGATAGCAGTCGAAGCCAAATTTATTTTCGCCTTGCCATCCTTAACCTCCGTGCTTCGAACCAGGTTCATCTGTATCAAACTACGCATTATCCCAGGGACAAGCACTTTATTCAGCGCTTCTTCTACTTTGGTCTCAATTGGATTCACCAAATCACCTCCTGTTGATAAACTGTTGAGATTCGCCGGCGACTTTTTTCCCGCAGTGGTATTCCCACTCCTTCGACCCCTTCCCTTTGACCAAAAAGTTGCTGATAACTTAGAGATATCACTGAAGATATTCGAGTTGAGAGCCGGTATAGGTATTTTTCATAAAAGTCTCCCACTTACCTCTGCTTTCTATGTTACTCTCCTTCCCTTAACAAAGAATATAATTCCTCTACCTGCCTCTTTGTCTCTTCAAGCGACCCATCATTATTAATAACAAAATCGGCAGATTCAATCTTTTCCGCAAGAGGAAGTTGGGATTTTATCCTGCTTTGGGCATCTTTCCGATTCATCCCTTTTTTTTCTAATCGTCTTAATTGAGTTTGTTCACTGGCAGAAACAACGACTACTTTGCCTACAAATATAGGGCGAGTAAGCTCAAACAGTAACGGAATGTCCTTAATAATTAGAGCATCGGGGTCAAGGCTTTTGATCTCATTTGTAATTCTTTCGTCTTCCTTAAACACCTCGGGGTGAACTATCTGGTTCAGCTTTGCCACCTTTTCTCTGTCGGAAAATACCACCTCAGCCAGCTTCTGCCGATTGATGGTCAGGTCTTCATTTAAGAAGTCCCTCCCAAAATACTCTACTATTTCTTTCCAAGCCCTTAAGTGAGGATGAATTACCTCCCGAGCTAACTCATCCCAATCAATTATATAAGCCCCCAGTTCTCTAAAAAATTTGGCTACCGTGCTTTTGCCCGTGCCCACACTTCCTGTCAGACCAACAATAATCATTTGTTCCCTATTTCGCCTCTTTAATCACCTCCTCAGGGTTCAAATTGCTATCGCTGGAAATGCTTTTGTCTCCTTTTTATCGTTTGCCTTAATGGTCACATATATTATCGCCTGTTGCTAACTCGCCTTTTATGTAATCCAGAACAGCCTTCTCAGAGTCGTCACCGAGCACGCCAATAACAACTTCAATGTGATTCTCGTTGAAAATCGCTTGGGCTCGGGAACCCATGCCACTAGCTATGACAACGGAAACCCCCTCCTCAGCCAGCCATGCAGGAAGAAAGCCGGGTTGATGTCCTGGTGATGGTATGACTTCCTTCTTCACAATTGCCATAGTTGCTTCATCAATATCAAACAAGGCAAAATGGCTGCAATGGCCAAAGTGGGCAGCTACTTTGCCCTCTGTCACAGGTACTGCGAATCTCATTTGCTATCCCTCCTGCAAGTTTCGTCCAATGAGCAGGGAGGCGTCTCGC
>Ga0315533_1001171_pt1 | contig 20579 bp, 18 predicted proteins | sample SalMarSW160130MG_FD_203081 | JGI IMG/M metagenome (GOLD analysis project Ga0315533, IMG submission 203081) | Salt marsh sediment microbial communities from the Plum Island Ecosystem LTER, Massachusetts, United States - Salt Marsh Sediment SW1601-30 ... | reverse complement strand
TGCTGCCGCACAGGCTGACTGTAGCTGTGCCTGTGCAAGAAGCTGTATAGCAGTACCAGATGTTGGGGCTGGTCATACAGATGCCGGGGCCATCGGCTGTCGCCTGGGTTGTATCAAAGGCCAGATTAGTTACATCGCCGACTAATTTTGCATCGGAGCAGTTATCGGCCTGTGGCTGCGGACCGGGTTGTCCCTGGCAAGTGATAGTCAATTCACCTGTGCCGGTTCTTTCTACAGCATCAAAACTATAACCTCCGATCTCAATCAGATACTGATTGCCGGAAATCACATCGAAGCTGAGCTGCGATGCGGCATCACAAAAGTCGTCGTTGCAGCCGATTAAGTTTTGTTGTGTTGGGTAGCAACCGGCATAGTCATAGGCAGCGAGTACGGTGTCATAATCGCTGCCGCATAGGCTGACGATGGCTACACCCGTGCATGAGGCCGTGTAGAGATACCAGATGTTGGGACTGGTCAAGCACAAACCCGGACCATCAAACGTCGCACACCTCGTGTCGAACGCCAGGTGCCATAATTCACCGACCATCCTTGCATTATAGCAATCGTCATTGAGCGGAGGACAGGTCGCCGGCTCACAGGTGATGGTCAAAACACCCTCGCCAATATCCTGCGGCACGTTCCCTCCAATTTCGATAAGATATTGGTTGCCCGCAACTGCACCGAAGCTGATCTGTGACTGTAGATTGCAACCGAGGAAGTCGTCATTGCATCCGATCAGGTCACCTGCTGCGGGAGGGCAATTATATCCTTCATAAACAGCAAGCTGAGTGTCGTAACTGCTGCCGCAGAGGTTTACTGTGACGACACCTGAGCATGTGGCGGTGTAAACGTACCAGATATTCGGGCTGTTCATGCAAATACCCGGACCATCAAATATAGCATCTGTCGTATTGAAGGCCAGATTAGTTACATTGCCGACCGGCGTTGCGTTTGCACAGTTGTCGTTGGTACAAGCCTCCACAACGTCATTTGCGGCGCCGAATGTCAATATCATACCGCAAATCAAAAGAAATTTAAGCATATACAATTTCATAACGAAGTCCTCCTAAAATAACAAAAAGGCTTTCACTTTATAGATACTCTTACTGCAAATCTTACACTGTTTGGATAAACAGCAAAGTACGTTCGACCTTGATGGTACTGCAAGCCGGTATTTAGCGAACAGGTGTTTTTTGATACCGTTAAAAATCTACACATATCTGTGTTCCGTAAAAATCCAGGCTCAAGATGACCAAATACAAGTGTATCCTTGCACCTGTAGGATCGTAGTAAGCACAGTTTAATTCCCCACATATTCCATGTGTGATACAAATAGCTCTCCTCCATGATCTGACTATTGCGATGTAACCTGCATATTATAATCTTAATTGCGGCTTCTGTCAAGTCTCTAAATCTATTTCCCTTCATTGGGCGTGGTCCTTTGTACAGGTCAGATAAGATCGGTCCACTTTTTTGTCAAGTCCTGTCTAAAAGTGCCTGTATACACTCCCGGTGTAACGCTTTTTGGGACTTTTTTATTAAGATTTTGTCTTTTATCGTGTTTTTCAGGGAGCCGACTAATGTATTTGGGTATGAAAACTGTATCTGTTTCGACTCCCTCGGCCTGCTTGGGACAGGCTTAAATCAGAATATAAGGTCCTATAAATGCGCAAATACAGTAGCTATACGGACGGCGTTTTTTGTATATTCTCAAATATTTTTTTCTTGATATTATATGCTATTTTCAGCTCTATCCTGAACTTTTGTTTTATAGCGCAGTCTAAGATATACACCATAATCACATAAATTAGATCTGAATTATAAGTAATTCGAACAACTACTTCATCAAGTATATATGCGGTCTCCTGTGCAACTGTGTAATTTATCGCAACTTTGCTAAACAACATTGCATTTGGTATAAGCACTCTTCTTCCAACAGCTTCTTCGCTTGCTATACTGCCACCTACCTGATTGAGCGTCAAATACATAGCGCCGATATCTTCAATATCACCTGTAAGATTGAGATCGGGAAACTGAACTCTATCACCCTGTCTAATAGACCTTTTCAGACATACCAAAAACCAAGCTACTAATCCGCTTAGGGGCGCTTGAAGTGACCATCCTAATAATAAACCGCCAAACAAACTAAAAAAGGTGCCGAAGGCTGTGAGCTTATTAAAACCATAAAGTATGATTAACAGCACGGCTAATACTGTTATAAGCCTAAAGTGAAAACCAACTCATAAAAAATATAAAATTCTTGTTCATGTCTTTTTTGGAGCTTATAATTATCGACACCCGTAAATACTATAAATGAAAATCACCTGCTGCTTCTGGCTGATATAATATTTTTGCAATTATTATTCTTTCCTCTATATTATCACCAACTTTACATCCAAAAACAGATAATCCAAGTGGACTCAAGATGGATACTTTGAACTCCTCGAAGTCCGGTTTTGTTTCTCTTAAAACGCTTATAGGGAATACAAGAGTAAGGTTCATTTCTTCTTTATTAATCCGGTTACACAATTTAATCTTTGAATTCATAGTAACCACATCGGCTATAATTGCCGTCGGAGAAACAATTATCGCATTCTTAAGAAGTGATTGTAATCTGCCAAGCCATACATCTACGTCACTTCTCGGATTCCTTGCTGTAAGTATTAACGTCTTCAAACGCTTCGCGTCGAATTCGGTGACGACGATATTATTTTTCAGATTGTCGTTTATCATTTTCTTTTCCATTTCCGGCTTATTCACATAGATCGACACGCTCGATTTTTACTTCACCAACATCATCGAGATTTGAAACAATCGTGTATATTCCATCACTTTTAGCTTCAAGATAGAGATTTTTCTTTCCAGGCGACTGTTTTCTGAATTCCTGAAGAACTATTTGTTTGGCCTTAATCAAATCAGGAGCTTCAATAGAAAACCGCAAAAGTTTTCTATCCGCACTAAAAGTTACCATTTGAATATGCCACTTAAGCATAATCAATACTCGATAAAGGTTTTGTTTCGTGTGACAACCATTTGCCTCAGGCTGGTTGTCGTTCCAACAAATCACGGAACCTTTGAGGTTATTGATATAAATCGCCTTCAGCCTCTGGCTGATATAGTATCTTTTGTATATTCAATCTTCTAATACCGCTTGGAACATCCCACGAAATTGTATCCCCAACCTTATATCCCAATAAGGCAGTCCCAATTGGAGCCAAGACAGAAATCTTACCTTGATCAATGTCAGCATCTGAAGGGAACACAATCTTGAATACCATTTCTTCATGCGTATCCATATCTTTCAAACGAACACGGCTATTCATGGTCACAATATCACCGGAGATATCCTTGGAAGAAACAATTTTGGCTCTTTCTATCTCTTTTTTTAGCTGCTCAATCGAGCGGTCATTTCTATCTTTATTTGCTTCGAGGGGTCGAATTAACTCATTAAGGCGCTCTAAATCGTAATCTGTTATATAGATGTTATTATTCTTCATTTTCAATCCTTTCTAAAAGTGTTAATGCATAAATCAGGTTCCCTCTTCAAGAAATTCACCACAGTAGTTATCCAGGCTTACTACAACAACGACATCTTCTAATAGCGGCATTTTTGGCGGCTTAGACAACTATACAACTTTTGGTGGGTAAGGTTGACATTCGCTAATTCCATCCTGACCGACAAGAATTTTGAAATATTTACAGTTTTTACAGATCGTTCTCATAACCAGCTCACTCAATAAAAGCCTCCACAATTTCCTTTACCTGACACAGTCTCAAATTGTCTTTTCGATTATCAAGAGAATTCCCATTTATATGTTCAACACTCTTATCTGAAGGTGCATTCATGACCTGGCGGTGCATTAAAACCAATGTATGTTTATTAGGCAGGGACATATTTCTGACTGCATAATATTTATTACCGCTTAGCATTGCATACCATTTATATTTGGATAATTCTTCATAAACCTCCGCATCAACAATTGCATATTTGTTCTGAGTTAAGGGTATTAGCTTTGTATCTTTATCAGGTGCCATTTTTTATCTCACTTTATAAACGATAGTGTTTATTTTCTTCCGGCTGGTAATATATCCTGGCAATCCGCAAAAGTTTCTTTTTGTTCTTGTCGACACATTCAACTGTGTCACCAACCTTCATGCCCAGAATGGCTATTCCTATATTAGAGATAACAGAAACCTTATCCTTGCCGAAAGAAGCCTCATCTGGATAGACCAGCCAAAAATCCATATCTTCCTTTTCATTTAAATCAGTAACTCTGACATGGCAGTTCATAGTCACCAAATATGTTGGTGCGCCTTTTTGAGAAATAACTTTGGCTACATCAAGTCGTGATTCAAGTTTATCTATTAATTCTGTATCTCTCTCAGGCCAATTCTTAGCCATTTCGAGAAGCGTCCTAAGGCGTTTCAAATCGTAATCTGTTATATAGATAGTTTTATTTTCCATAAAACAACTCCGTGACAAGAGTGTCCTTAATAACCAGAACAACAAAGATATTACATACAAATGGTAGTCTTCTTTGTAATTAGAGAGGTTCTGGTTATAAGCTATTGATAATTTTAAACCGTACGTAAGGGCGGGGAATATCCTGCAAAAAAGACACAAGGATTGCAATAAACGGTGTGCCTTCTTATTGAATGGGTAAATAACCAGAATGGCAAAAAACAAGATTTGAGGATTTTTCTAAATTGGCCTAATGGATTAATAGTATTGCGCACTAACATTGTAACTATCCTTTATATTCAAAAAAAGTAACGGCTTATCAGAAAAGCTGATGCAAAGTCACTCTCAACAAAGGCCCAAATTGGCATTTTATAAACTTTCTTATTTTGTGGATTCATTTTTCCCCCTCTCAAAAAGGAACAAACTTTATCTTTCATATTTTTAATCCACCTAAACATAAAAAAAGCCAGCTTTTGCTGGCTTGTAATATTATCACATATTTATGCCAGCGTATCATGGCACGTGTGTGCACATACTAACATAACGTTCAAAAATTAAATGGAATTTGACCTTGGTATTTTTCATTAAAACCGAAATCCGTAATTAAAAGTGCTTACATCGCAAAAATATTTTCTTCGAAATTGTTTGTTATTATAGCATATAACAAAAGTAAATCAAGCCTTCTAAGACTTTTTCAGCAGATATTTTCCTGCCCGAAAACGTAATCCTATAGCGCAGTGCTATATCTATATTAGTTGGGATTCTCAGGATTCAATGAACTTTATAATGTTATAGACAACCAAGTTATATGGAGCATTTATCTTATATCTGTCAGCAAGTCCAATTACAGCTCCATTTAAGGCGTCGATTTCAGTTTTCTTTTTTGCGCTGATATCCTGCAGGGTTGATGATTTGTGTTCAGCCGTGTCAGGCACGAGCTTATTATAGAACACATCAAGAAAATCTTTAACGTGTGGCCAATGTGTTTTGTAACCCGCCGCTGTCATAATGCCGAACACTTCCTCTACAATGCCGTTCATTATAATCCGGCCGAATTTGTTTTTGGCCAACACTCCGTATGGGACATCGAGAATAGCACCGAGGCTGTTTAGAGCACAATTGTAGAGCATTTTCGCCCAAAGGTCCTTTTCTATCTCGTTGGTCGTTTCACAAGGTATGTCTCCGTTGGTTATAGCTTTGCAAAGCTGCTCAACCCGTGATACATCACTATTGAATAAACTGCCAATATGAATGGCATCTGCATGGACGGTTATTACAACTTCATTTTTCCGGGGTCTGTTAAAACCTGTTATAACCCGCGCATTGTAAATGACTTCTTTGCTAAAAAAAGATGTAAATATTTCCGCATTACCCCAACCGTTCTGAAACAGCACAATTTTCGTTTTGGGGCCTAATAAAAAATGATGCTGTGCGAGGTCTTTTGCTGCTTCAGGAGAATCAAAAGATTTAGTACAAACAAGAATGTAATCGTAAGCTTGTCTTGGAACCTCATTCAGAGATACAAAGCTTCCGAATGATGTTGGCTCTGCGGAATAATCGCCGAAAATTCCCGTTCTTAATAAGCCGTGCTCACACGAAGACCGAACAGTATTTTCTCTTGCAATAATATCTACCTGACATCCGGACTTCAGTAAGCAGCTCACGACGCCAAGACCAACTGCTCCGCCGCCATATATCAATATCCTCATGATTTACAACTTGTCCTTCTTTGGAAATTATGGTTCTATGAATAGCGGTTATTATAATCAATAATTAGGGTAAAACAACCGTCACCGGTGCGGAGACGGCTGAACATTTAACAGGGTTATGTTTGGAGTGCAAACCGGTAAATGAAAGCAATGATACTTAGGAAGATCGGGCCGGTCGAAGAAAAGCCTTTGGAGCTGCTGGATTTGCCGATTCCTCAACCCGGTCCCTGCCAAATCCGTATAAAGATTTCGGCTTGCGGCGTCTGTCACACCGAGCTTGACGAAATCGAAGGAAGGCTTCAGCCCAAACTGCCGATAATTCCGGGACATCAGATCGTAGGCACAGTGGAGGCTCTCGGTCACGGCGCAAACAAATTTAAGTTAGGCGACCGAGTGGGAATAGCATGGATAAATTCTGCGTGCGGCAAATGCGATTTTTGTAAACGTGGAAACGAAAACCTATGCTCAGAATTTCAAGGCACCGGCTGCGATGTAAACGGCGGTTACGCCGAATACACTGTGGTCAAGGAAGATTTTGCCTATCCGATTCCCGATAGTCTCAGTGACAGCCAGGCGGCCCCTCTTTTGTGTGCCGGCGCAATCGGCTACAGAGCCTTAAGGCTGACCAATCTCCGAGACGGCCAAATCCTCGGCCTATTTGGCTTTGGAGCTTCAGCACATCTCGTTATTCAGGTTGTTAAGTATAAGCATCCAAACTCCAAAGTGTTTGTTTTCTCCAGACCCGGCCAAACCAAGCACCAAAGTTTAGCTAAACAATTGGGTGCCGATTGGGTTGGAGCAACCGGAGATAACCCGCCAGATAAACTACATTGTGCAATTGATTTTACACCCGCATGGAAGCCAATTGTTGAAGCAATGAGAGTATTGGAAAAAGGTGGAAGGCTCGTTATAAACGCGATCCGAAAGGAAAAGAAAGACCAAGACGCTGTCCTGAACCTGGATTATCCCACCCATCTTTGGATGGAAAAGGAATTGAAAACCGTAGCTAATATTACCAGGCGTGATGCTGAAGAATTTCTGCCTCTGGCGGCAGAAATTCCAATAACCCCCGAAGTTCAGGAATTCAAATTAGAACAGGCTAATGAAGCTTTAGTTTTACTAAAACAAGGCAAAATTCAGGGAGCTGGCGTGTTGATAATGTCCGATCGACGGTAATACTTTAATATTAGCTTCATATAAGCAACAACTTATACACGCACATAAACGGGGAGTGTTTATCCACGGCTTTTCATCAGTTTGAACGCATCTTCGCCGCCGTTTATCAGGTGAATCAAAGGCTGCGGCCTATCAACACCTTCAATAAACTTGGGTCTGGCCGCCCAGGGCGTGACGCTCAACACTCCGGCTAAATCCATCCAGTGCTGAAGACGTGCCACCGGCAGGTTCCAGGTCATGTGGAAGTGATTGGCTGGCGGATACTGTTTATACTCAACCATACTTGCGTATTTCGGCACGACAAACGTATGCGGCCAGGTGGGCGTAGTTAAATTGCACATCGCCTGGGCGAGTTTGGCTGGCACTTCGGTTGTATGAGCTTCATCCCAAATCAAACTAAATAAACTACTGGCACTACTGTAAGCCATTCGAGCAGCGATGCCTTCGATACCTGCCGGTGTCATAAACGTCACCGAATTGCCGCCGCCTGGGAAATAAAATCCATCAGCCAGAGGCAGGGTGACTCCGTCCATTATCTTCTTAACCGACGCCCCGGGTTCCGCCGCCCAATCGAATGCGGCACTGCCGGAATTGTCACCATCGACTAAGCCTTTGTTGTACCAGTCCGCCTTTTTATCGAGTCCTTTAGTGCTAATCTTCCCAGCTAATTCTTTGATTTCCCATGCCTCCCATACTTTTCTGAAATCCATAAACAGAGGTGGATTTCCGCCAGAAAGGTACGTCATAAACAGCATTGTCAAAAGTCCCTGCACATCTGCTTCGGTGGCAAACGGTAGCGGCGCCTTGCCGCCGTTGTGGTCGAATGTGCTGTTAAAGAACGACTCCATCACGTCAGCCACCGGCAGCGGAATACCGCGCGGGTCACTACCCCATTCCAATTGGCTCATAAAACCGCCACCCACCGCATTCAAATCAGCCATCAGGTCACGAACGATTAGGTACATCGCCAAGCTCATATTAAGACGTTCGCTGTCTGCTTCATTGTGAAGCTGGAGGCGTTTGCCAACATATCTGTTTATCCAGCCTCGCAGAGCTTTTAGCTCCTTTTCGTTATACGCCTTTTTATTCAGCATATCAGCCAACAGCTTCATATCCAGACGAGTGATTTCTATGCCAAATGTGTTTCTTGTAGGAATAATGTGCGCCAGGGCTGTTTCCATTCCCATCGAATCGTGGCCCAAAATCATAACTCTTCGGCCCCGCAGGCCAACGGCTGTTACCGCAGCATAGCACCAGTCGATGAGGTTTTTGGCGGTCTGCTCGGTCATTTTCGGATTCATCCCGGTATCCGGCCATGTCCCCACGTTCAAGGCAGCCATCCGTCCGTACTGGCTGATGGCACCATTAAGTGCATGGGCATATACTACGCCGGGTTTGGGGCCGCTGTTGCCGCAGGTTATATTTATGGGTGTATTAGGCGGAAATTGCTGCAACAGTGAGATAGTAGTAAGCTGTGGAAAGGCCCATGTGTCCGGCACGCAGACTAAAATATCAACGCCGGCCTTGCGAAATTGCTGTGCTATAATATCTGCCTGCGCTTCGCCGTCAATTAAGACTGTGGAATAAACCACAGGTACCGGCGTCTTATCCGGCAGAATTATGCCTGAGGCAATTACGTCAGCCGCCATCTTCACGATATTCTGACAGCGCACTCTGCTGTCCTTATCAATGCGCGGGTCGCTCGTGGCAAAAACACCAATGACCGGAACTTTAGGTGTAGCTTTTCTTATAAGCGGTAAACGATCAGCTTCTACTACTTTCTTTGCCATTTCAGACACTCCTTTTTCGCTACTGGTTAAATGGTTATTGGTTATTGTGTTACCAATTACCATTTGCCAGTTACCATTTATCAGTTACTATTCACCAGTTACCATTCACCAGTTACCAATTTCGAGGTATCTTCCAGAAGTTTTCTAACGAAGTCCAGGAACTGGGCCGCGTACGCACCATTGGTGACTTTATGGTCAACCGAAAGAGTCATGCTCATAAGTTTACGCACCAAGATATTGCCGTCATCCGGTACACAGGTGTCAGTAATTTTTCCGATGCCTAATATACTGCATTGGCCCGGCACGACAATCGGAATAAAGTTCTCTACACCGAAAGCCCCTAAGTTACTGACGGTGATACAGCCACCTTCCAAATCCTCCGGAGACAGCTTGTTATTGCGGGCCCTTTCTATCAAGGCCTGACTGTCACGTGCGATTTGTTTGATATCCTTTTTGTTCACATCCTTAACAATCGGAGCAACCAGGCCGCCCGGCACCGCAATCGCCAGGCCGACATGGATTGCATCTGCCAATTTAATGGCCTCACCAGCTAATTGGCCGGTCATAATCGGGTATTTCTCCAACCCTGTTGCCACCGCTTTCATAATAAAATCATTATAGGATACCTTTACCCCGTTAGAATTTTTTCCTTTTTGTGCCATGTTATTCCCAATAGAATTTCTAACGGGGTTAACGTCGCCTGTTTTATTCATTTCGGCTCGCAGCGCAACCAGGTCGGTGACATCAGCTTTTGCAATAAGATAGAAGCACGGTATTTCGTGCTTGGATTTGAGCATTCTTTCCGCTGTTATTCGCTGTATTCTGTTCAATGGTATGGTTGCACCAAGTTTTATCTCTGGTGCTGCTATCGGCTCGGGTGCGACCGGCACCACAGGTGTGCCGGCTAAACTGGCAGCGTTTTTTACATCCTGCTCGGTAATTTTGCCGGCTGGGCCTGTGCCGGTGACTGTAGCCAGGTCCACGCCAAGCTCTTCGGCCAATTTTTTCGCTCGTGGTGAAGCCATCACCTTACCGGCTGGTTTACTTGGTTCGGGCGCAATTTTTGCCGTTTCTCCGTAAGGAGTCCTTCGAACAGCAGCAGGCGCAACTTCAGCGACGCCAGCGGATGCACTTGTACCAGCAGGTGTGCCACCCTTTAGCGAATCAATGAAACTTTGCGGAACTTCTTCGTCCTTACCGCCCAGAATCATCAGCAATTCACCGACCGGCAGGGTTTGATCTACCTCCACAAGAATATGCTTGACGAAACCGTCGGCAGGCGATTCCATCTCCAGTGTTGCTTTGTCGGTTTCTATATCAAAAATCACATCGCCCTTTTCGACCTTATCGCCGACCTTGACTCTGCATTCGACGATAGTTCCTTCTTCCATCGTCTGTCCAAGCTGTGGTAATCTTATTTCTTTCGCCATTTACAAATCCTCATTTTTCGTGATTGGAAACTGGTAATTGTTAACTGGTGAATGGTAATTGGTGAATGGTAACTGGTAACTCAACAACCAATAACCAGTAACCAATAACCAATTACCATTTAACCAATTACCCTTTTAACAGCCTCGATGATTCCTTCGACACTTGGGATACTTGCATTTTCCAGCGGCTCGCTCATCGGCGGCGGTGCATCAACCGCTGCAAGATTAACCGGAGCCGCATCGAAATAATCGAAGCCGTGTGAGCCATCGTCGAACTGGTACTCCATAAATTGCCCGACTATTTCTCTTCCTGCACCGCAAGTGCCGAAGCCTTCGCTTACAGTGATCAGGCGTCCCGTCTTGCGAACCGATTCAGCTATTGTTTTAATATCCAAAGGCTTTAATGTCCGCACATCGATCACCTCGGCGTTTATGCCATGCTGCTCAGCCAGAACCTTAGCTGCCTGCAGGCAGTACATTACCATTCTGCTATAACTGACAATGGTCGCGTCGCTACCCTGTCTTTTGATATCCGCTACGCCTAACGGAATAATATAATCACCCTGCGGTACCGGGCCGAACTGACCGTATGTGGCCTTGTGCTCTATGAAAACCACTGGATTGTCGCTACGAATAGCAGCTTTGAGTAAGCCCTTTGCATCGTATGGCGTGGAGGGCATCACAACGAAAAGACCCGGTGGATGCATAAGCCAGGCCTCGAGGGACTCCGAATGATGCGCAGCGATACATCTGCCGACACCACCTTCGGTCCGCAGCACCATCGGCACCTTGGCTTTACCGCCGAACATATAACGATTATAAGCGCCGACGTGAACGAGCTGGTCCATGGCGATAGAGACAAAATCGACGTACATAATCTCAGCCACCGGCCGCATACCGCGAAGGGCTGCTCCGACCGCGGCACCGGCAATAGCCGCCTCGGATATTGCAGTATCGATGACCCTTTTGGTGCCGAACTCCGTTAGCAGGCCGCGGGTGGCCTGATACGCACCGCCATACAGGCCCACATCTTCACCCATCACGAAGACGCGTTCATCCCTTCTCATCTCCTCGGCTTGTGCAGCCGATACCGCCGCAGCAATATTCATAACGTCCATGCCGAACTGTGTTTTAATTAGCGCCTTGGCCTGCTCAGCAGCTTCTTTTTTCGTCTTGGCGGTAGATTTAGCCAACGCAGCCTCAAAGGCGGCGGCCGCTTCCATCACCTTTTTGGACATTTCTTTATCCGCTTTTATAATCTCGGCGGGATATGTCTCATCGACGTAAACATCCTTCGCTACATCCGCAGGATTGGGCCAGGGACTATCCATGCCGAACTTTGTAGCGGCTTCGATTGTGTTAAAGGCTTTATCCTTTATCTTGTCCAGCTCCTTTTCGGTGCACAGTGACTCGGAAAGGAGCTTGTTTCTGAGAACTGTAATCGGGTCTCGCTGGTGCCAAAACTTTTCTTCGGCCTTGGTGCGGTATGCGCGAGGGTCGCTTCGGCTGTGCCCATACCAGCGATATGTCTTGGCTTCAATCATTGTCATTTGATTGTCTTTTCTTGCTTTTTCCACCGCTCGGCGTACAGCAAGAAAAACCGCGACCACATCCTGTCCGTCAACAATCATAGCAGGCACATCGTATGCGGCTGCACGCTGTGCGATATCCTCAATATTGCTTGCCCTTAGGGTTCCTTGGACTTCGCTGCCGGAGAAGGGCACACTCATTCCATAAAGATTATTTTCGATGATTGCAACTAAAGGCACCTTTAAGGTTGATGCCATGTTCATGGATTCGTGGAAACTGCCGCAATTAGTAGAGCCGTCACCGAAAAACGAAAGCACCACTCGTCCGCTTTTTTTGAACTTCTCCGCCAGAGCAGCTCCAACCGCAGGTGGCTGATTGCCACCCACAATGCCGGTCGAGCCGAGATTATTTTGCTTATCCACCTCTGCGATGTGCATCGAGCCGCCCCTGCCTTTGCAATAGCCGGTCTCTTTGCCCATTAGCTCAGCCATCATACAGTTCCAGTGCTTTTGGCGGTCTTCTTCTGAGTCGGCGTACTTGTTGCCGATGGCACCGCAATGGCCGTGTCCCCGGTGGGTCGAGCCAATTACGTCACCTCGCTCTATAGCGGCAACAGCACCTGTAGCAGCAGCCTCTTGGCCGGCATAAAGGTGAGAGGCACCCTTAATAATATTCTGACCTAAAAGGTCAAAAACCTTTTCCTCAAAAAAGCGAATCTCATAAATCATCCGTAGCCAATCGGTCACATCTTCCAGGGTAATTACGCTATCTTTTATAAGCTCTTTGAGCGAAGGTGCCGGCTTTTTACGCGTGTCCTCGATACTAAAATCCATAGCAGCGTTCTCCACTAAAATTAAAAGTATCTAAAATGAGTAAAAATGTGAGCTAAAATGAACTTAATCCGCCTATGGCAGATAAAGTTTGAAGTGCCTAAAGTTCTAAGTCTTTTTAAACTTTAGCTCACTTTAGACACTTTAGCTCACTTTAGACACTTTACATAATCCGCAACGGCGGATCAGATTGAAACCCCGCCTGCCCAGAGAGTACGGCGGGCAGGCTGTGCCAAGTGCCAAGATAGGGTAATATACAGATTTCTTCAGAAAAGACAACTGCAAATATCGAGCATCGAGAAACGAGCATTGAAGTTTTTAGCTGTTTATCAAGCGGTAGGCTCTGAGCAGCTCGGCTACACTCCAGGCCTGAGCGAAGCATCCTTTGGGCTTATGTGGGGCGTGGCCGTCAAATATCTCGCTTACCTGGCCAAGGCAGGCGTCCTCGTTTAGGTGCCGTAACAAAGGCTGAATAAATTCAGCAGCCGTTTTTTTGCTCTTTCGGCTGAATTCATTTATCTTCAGGTAGGCCTCCACGAACGGCCCTATCAGATACGGCCAAACCGTGCCCTGATGATACGCCTCATCCCTCTGTCCTTGTGGGCCTGTATAAACCCCTTTATAATTAGGACTTTGTTCGTTCAACGTCCGAAGGCCGAAAGGGGTCAGCAGCTCTTTTTGAACACAATCTACAATTGACTTTTGCTGCCTGGGGGGCAGCGGTGGTGAAAAAGGAAGTGAAACAGCGAATATCTGGTTCGGTCGAAGGCTGGCATCAGCAGAGCCTCCGGATAAAATGCAATCGTTTAAGTAGCCAGCAGCTTCATTCCAAAATAAGTTACAAAAAGCTACTCCAACTTGCTCAGCCATAGACTTGTATTGCTTTGCGTTTTCTGAATTCCGCGCAACATAAAACTCGGCTAAAAAGCAAAGGGAATTATACCATAGGGCGTTGATTTCGACCGTTTTTCCAAACCGGGGTGTAAAAGCAACGCCGTTATACTTGGCATCCATCCAGGTCAGCTGCGTATCGGTGTTGCCTGCGGTTATAAGCCCGTCGTTATCAGCATGAATGTCAAAGCGGGTACCCTTTTGATAAGAGTCCACAATCCAGCGGATGATCGGCAAGAGCTCCTGCGTGAACGTTCTGGAATCACCTGTAGAATGTAAATACTGAAAGGCCGCGTTGATAAACCACAGCGAAGCATCAATGCTGTTAAAATATGCGGTGTCGCTGCGATCATCGAACCGGTTGGGAATCATACCTTCGTCTGCCGACTGTGCAAAAGTAGTTAAGACCGACTTTGCTTCGTCAAACCTTCCGGTTGAAAGTAGCAGGCCCGGCAGGGCGATGAAAGCATCTCTGCCCCAGTCGGCAAACCATGGGAAACCAGCCAGAATGGTAGCTCTCCGCAAGGAGTCCTTCGGACTGCAATTTCGGTCCGTACGACGTTTTACGATAAATTGATCGGCAGCCAGGCAAAGCAATTTAAGATTTCGGTCATCAGCCCGCCTACCCAGAGGCTTGTCCGTCGGGCAGGCTTTCGCCGTAGCGATCACTTCGTTTTGATGCCTGTCCAAATCCTCTTTAACGGTGTTAATATCGTGTTGTGTATTGTGTATTGCGTATTGCGTATTTACACTTTCGCACGACGCATTACGCGTGACGCACGACGAGAGGTTAGCCCAGAGAACAAGCTCGGTTGGTGATTCTATGCGGCATTTAAAAAATCCGGGCGTCCATAAATCTTCAGTAAAATTCTGGCCTCTTTCTTTATCGATACGATACACAAAGTTAAACCACCACTGATGATCATTTTCAAATTTCGCCCCGTTAGAAATTTTCTCTTTTTGTATCGTATTATTTCTCGTTATATAATTTCTAACTGGTTTCATGGAGGGACATCTCAAAAACAGCTCGCAACTGCCCTGTCCACCACGACCGGAACGAACCACCAGGCCATCGCCAAGCCAGTCTGAACGCAACGAGGCGTAAGCTTTTTGCATCGTGTGGAAGTCTCGCAGTCCTACAAAAGGACGTAAAATGAAATCCACCGGCTCATCGACTTTTGTAAAATCATATTTAAGTGCAACTGTATTCTCATTACGCAAAAGATAAATGGATTTAGTCAGTTTGATTGCTGCTGTCCGTTTTTTTAGAAACGAGCCTGTATTCTTTTTCCTGCAAGGAGCAGGTTCGGCACCGGCAGTTTGGGGTTGTGCAACGTTTAATTCATAATCAAAATGTACCCCTGTATCCTGATGGAATTGTTTTATATAGTTGAAACCTGCCGGTACGAATTTATCAGGAAATTCAAAGGTTGAAAGGTTAAATATTCCGGCGGGCGATATCACCATCTCTAAGCAATGAGCCAGCGCCATTATCCTGTTAACAGGCGGATTCAGTGAGCTGATAAGCAGGCCGTGATACCCTCTTGTATTACAGCCGATAACCGTTGAAGATGCATAGCTGCCACATTCATTGGTCAACAGCCATTCTTTGGTCAATAACTCATCTATAGGTTTGTCACGGGTCGATACGGATGCAATTTTTATGCTCTTGGATTTTTGCAGAGTTAACACAATCATACTCCCTGAATGCTGTAACGGTAAATCCAGGAACCGGAGCCACCTTGAAAAGAGCAAAACGAATCAGAATGCTTTATTTATCTTGCGGGTCCTTATTTTGCGATTCCGGCTTGTCGGACAAGTCCGGTTCAGAGGAAAAGAGCCATTTGCATCTGTATCATTTTGGCGTGGGAAAACACGCACCCCCAATCGCCTCTGTTTTGTACTGTTTTTATCAATCGAAGCTCCATCTGCGATTTTGCTTGCATCTACCAGAACCGGCCTTACACAGCGATTCTGCAGGTTACCCAGCACATTCATAAAGTTTATATACGATTCATAGGGTGAATCATACGGATTAAAATATTTATGCACATCTCCATCCGCAAAGTGCTTGGTGCACATGTAATAGAAATGGTCTGACGACTGCAATTTTCGCCAGTCTGTAATCATTTTTTCATCGCCGGTTTGCTTTATCCTGCCTTCGAGCCTGTAAAGCTCGTGGATAGCGTTAGACTGCATAGGATTGCCCAGCCATGCGGAAAGGTCTCTTTCAGTATCGGCCCAGCTTATGATGTTTGGTACATCAACCGTATCGACAGGCTTAAAACTTTGGACCACCTCACTGGGTGTTTTGAAATCATTATCAGGATGCCTTAGAATCTCTTCCGGCAGGTGCCGTACAAAATCGAATATTCCGGTGTCAATCCATTGGTGTTCGCCGAATGTCTCGTAATCCATAAACAGATTTACCACGTTGCCGTTGCCATTAACTTTGTTAACCCAGCGGGCGAACTTTTCTGCTGTCAGGGGCCACTCCGGCCAGGAACGGTTGGAAAACCTAAAGGCAATATCATCACTGAGGGAATAGTTTTTCAGCAGCAGTTTAAGCTTATCGCATCCTTTTGGACGATAGATAAAATCTGGACTTCGTGAACCTAAGATATGGTCCGCCCCTTCGGTTATTATTGCGTCGAAACACCCCATGGATTCAACAAGCTCAGCCAAATCATTATTATATATCAGTTCGGTATTGCGAAATACCTTCGGCCTTTGACCGAAAAGATGCTCGATAGTTTCGATATGCTCGTTTACCTGCTCTATAAATTCATCGCGGGAGTATAGGAAGCTTAAGCTATGATAATAGGTCTCAGCCAAATACTCAACACAGCCGGTTGCCGTTAAGGCATCGAAAGTGCTTATAACTTCCGGCGAATAATGCTGTAATTGCTCAAGCAATACTCCTGTCAGGCTGTATGCAACCTTAAATCTGCCCTCAAATTTGCGTATCATTTCCAGGAGCAGACGATTAGCCGGCAAATAGCATTTATTTGCCACCTTTCTGCAGATAGAAGCATTCTTGTAATCGTCGAAGTATTGGTCTGTACTGTCGAATGCCGTATAATGCCGAAGTCGTAAAGGCTGATGTACCTGAAAATAAAAACATACTGAGGGCATACTACATACCTAAAAAATTTTAATCCAGAACTCCACCGTTTTACGCTTGATGCTTTCCGTCAAACTGTAACCAGCGTCTCTTCATAGATTTTCGCACATTTAGTTGCTGAGTCATCCCATCGAAGTTTGCGTACTTCAAAATTGCCGTGACTTCGCAGCGTAATACCCAGGGGCGCATATCTCAGGACCGCTATCATTTTGTTGGCAATCTCGTTTACATCCCAGAAGTCAACCTTCAGTGCATGCTTTAGAACTTCCGACACACCGCTTTGTTTGCTTATTATTATGGGCACATCATGGCCCAAAGCCTCCAGAGGGGCGATACCGAATGGCTCTGATACGGAAGGCATGACATATAGGTCAGCCATTTCATAAATCCTTCTGACGTCATCGCCACGCAAAAAACCAGTGAAGAGCACTTTATGACCGATACCAAGCTCTGCTGCTATCTCGATTGCCCGGTGCATAAGGTCGCCGGAGCCTGCCATAACAAACTTGACGTTGCTCATAACACTGAGGACTTTCTTGGCCGCTGCCAGGAAATACTCAGGTCCTTTTTGCATAGTAATTCGGCCCAGAAACAAAACAACCTTTTCGTTTTTATCTATGTGGGTGTCAGATAAAGCCGCATTGCTGTTTTGCTCCACGCCGTTATATACAACCTCAACTTTTGCACCGTTAATTCCGTATCGGTTGATTATGATATTGCGGGTGAAGTTGCTAACAGCGATGACTTTATTAGCCTGCTCCATACCCATCCGTTCAATATCATAAATCGTCTGGTTGACATGCTCGCCGCTACGGTCGAATTCTGTCGAATGGACATGCACAACCAGCGGTTTGCCACTGATTGCCGCTACAGCAACCCCTGCAGGAAAGGTCATCCAGTCGTGTGCATGGATGATATCAAAGTCCTCATCTCCTGCCAATTGTGTGGCAATAGCAGCATAACGGTGGACTTCGGTGTACATATTGCCGCTATAATCGGGTCCGCCGATTAACTGGCTCACTGCGGTGATTTTGCTGAGTTTATCATGCCTCCGCCGCAAAATTTCTTCGAACTGCTGCCGATAAAAATCGGAGCTTGAATAGGGCTGCAGAGGTGAATCAATAGTGCGAAACTTAACGTTTTTGAATTCTTGGCCTTTGACAGAAGAGATGACTTTCTGGGAACCAGGAGTCAACATCTTGACATGCGTTGTATATTGGCTCTCGACCATCTTTGGCAAAACAAAAGTTACTTTTATGCCAAGCTGGTCCATCGCTCTGGTAAGTCCATAGCACGCCGTACCGAGTCCTCCACTAATAAATGGAGGAAACTCCCAGCCCAACATAAAAACTTTTATGTTTGCCCCCCGCGTTTTGTTCCAACTATCTTCCATTCTTAAAGAGCTTATCACCAGTCGTTCTGATTACAGCTTTAAACTTAGTAAGCACTTGCTTTAAAGCTCCTCGAAGAGGTGCTCCGTTTGTGTGCTGCCGTTCAAGCAGCTATCGGCTATTAGTTGCGTCAACATTAACAACCACGTGACAAAATCCCTTTTTACCTAAGTTCTCCACTGTACTAATCGGGATTTTCGCTAAACTAATTCCAATAAATTTTCCTAAAAAAGCTTTTGAAACCAAAAATTTATACTTTGTGGGTCACTTATCCGCAAATATAGATAGAACTCCACACTCGCACCTAAAATACAATTTAATACGTTACAATTAGCAGAATATTCATCACCCTAATCGCAGACAAATTATAGCTAATAACAATTAGCACTCAAAATAGACTGCAAATATATAACATTAGAGCAGAAATTCTAAAGCAAACCGCTCCACGGTTTAAAAGCGGGTATGGCTTCCTTCAACTAATGTTGCCGCTAACACAAGATATGAAAACAAAGGATATCAGCCTATAGCCTGCCTATAAATCTTGAGCCCTGACTGTGCTGCGACGGTTAGCCTTGGCTCGGGCAATGGCATTATCAAGCAAAGAATAAACGGCGTTATTGATGGCTTCAACGGCTTCAGAAGCAGTCATCATCTTTTTGCTCCTGATGTGGGCCTTAACTTTGCTGGTAACGATCAAAGACTCTCTTTTTTTGGCCATATGTAAACCTCCCTGTCAAAAGTAAACTTTCAATAAGCCGGTACAAACTCCTCTTATCCGGCAGACTACTAAGATATCTTAATTAAGTGCTATAAACGAAATTTGCAATAAAAAAAACGCCCAAATGATAAAATTTTTTATCCAAGGGGTGATAATCTCCCAAATAGATATTCGACAGACAAGTCAGGCTTTCTCTTAATATGCGGCATTTTTTAATAATTTAAATAATTAAGGTGTGCCATTTTGACGAAAAGTATCTCAGTGAGAGATTATTTACGGTCAATCTGGATGCGACTGCATAGATTGATTTTTTGCGAGGAGATAAAATGGCAAAACGTTCCAAAAAAAATCAAAAATCGCAGACTAAATTGAAAGATTTTGTGGTTGTTACCTTTGTAGATGACATAGAGCAGGCCAGAGAATATGAAACTCTGCTGAGAGTCAATGATATCCCTGCTATCATTAAGGAGCAATTCGATCCCTCATTGGCTGTGAGAAGCGTTGCTATAATGGTTCCTGAAGATTGCCTTGACGAAGCGCACGTTGTCATCGAGTCACAAGATGCCTATGATGACTTCTATGATTTTGCATTAGAGGACGAAAACGAAACAGAATCTGATTTAGACAGCAACTTCTTCGATGACGACTTTTGATCTTCGGCAGACTTTTGGACTAAAAAAGCCTGGCGTAACTCTGTATGTTTATTAGTAAAGTCGTCGGGTTAAAAAGAACAAATTTTTCAGGCCAGCTATATATGGACAAAGAATATTCTGATGAGCACCGCAAGCGCCGCAAGGGTGGAGACCGCAGACAAAATGTCATTGACAGGCGGTTGGGTCTTGACCTTCATCGCGGCCCCGGCAGACGCCTATCCGAAGAGCGAAAATCTGCCGAAGAAGGTCGAATGTCCGATGAGCAATTTGAGTTTCTGATGGCCATTCAAGAGTACAAAAACAAAAATGCAAAACTATTTCCCACCTGGACAGAAGTGCTTGGGGTTATAAAAGCGCTGGGCTATCGAAAAGTTGCTGATCCACAATCATTAGCAAGGTCAAAAAAGGGCACCAAACGCGGCAAGGAGCGTTTGAAAGCCGAGAAAAAACAACCCCGATAATATCGGGGAAGTGACGAAATAATCCCTTCTTAACAATATACAAGCCACGAGCCATGAATCAGCCGATTGAAAATTCTTTCTTTCGGCTGAACATTTGGGCTTTTAGACGGTCGACAATGGAAGAGTGCATTTGTGAAACACGAGACTCGGATAAATCTAACGTAGCGCCTATCTCTTTCATCGTCATCTCTTCGTAATAATACAAAACAATGATCAGCCGTTCTGCCCGTGTCAGTCCCTTGGTAAGTAAGTTCTTAAGATCTCGCTTTTGAGCTTCGAGCAGAGGGTCCTCGCTTTTTTTATCTTTGATTACATCTATTTCACAAACATCTTTTTCGCCATCGCCGTCATATTTGTTGTTCAATGAAACGAGGCTGACCGCACTTGCATCTCGCTGAAGCCTGTTAAACTCTT
>Ga0315533_1001170_pt1 | contig 20580 bp, 17 predicted proteins | sample SalMarSW160130MG_FD_203081 | JGI IMG/M metagenome (GOLD analysis project Ga0315533, IMG submission 203081) | Salt marsh sediment microbial communities from the Plum Island Ecosystem LTER, Massachusetts, United States - Salt Marsh Sediment SW1601-30 ... | reverse complement strand
CTTCGGGTCTTGTCTTATCCTGCAGCCCTATCCATCCGAGACACTTTGAATCCTTAGCAACGTAGAGGGTGCTAAAGCCCTGTTCCTCATGCAAGCCCGGGTCAGAAACATTGCTAATATCAATATTGTTTTCTTTAAGGAATGTGTCTCTGCCAACGATAATCCTCGCAGAATCAACCGTCGCGGTGACGCCCTTACCCGGCGTTTCCCGGAAATCATCCGCCGCCAGCAAGGACAGATTCGCCTGTCTGGCGACTTCCTGTAAGGCACGCGCAGCAGGATGTTTGCTCATCCGCTCGGCTGAAGCTGAAACAGATAATAGCTCGGCTGGCTCAAAACCTTCAGCCGGTGTTAGCTTAGTGACATATAACCGACCCGTTGTAACGGTTCCGGTCTTATCGAATACCATTGCCGTCATTCTGCCGGCGACTTCAAGGTCGGCAATATTCTTTATTAAAACTCCAAGCCGGGCTGAGGCTGATATAGCAGCGACCATAGCAGTCGGTGTGGCTAAAATCAATGCGCACGGACATGAAACCACAAGTATTGTGATGGCCCGTTCAATCTCACCGGTGAAAAACAAGACTATTACTGCGATCATAATAACAGTCGGTGTGTACCATTTAACGTAGCGATCAATTATCCGCATGATCGGTATCTTAGTCTGCTCAGCCTGCATGATAAGCGACTGGACTTTACCGAGTGTTGTATCTTTGCCCGCTTTGGTTACGGCGATATCAAGCACCCCGGTGAGATTGTTAGTTCCTGCAAAAACCTGCATGCCGGGTACTTTATCTACAGGTAGAGATTCGCCGGTTATTGTTGCCTCGTTAATGGAACTAAGGCCGGTTATTACTTCGCCATCGGCAGGTATGTTATCCCCGGGACGAACACGAATAGTATCACCGGGTTTCAAGCCACTAACGTTGACCTCACTTTCGCCGCCCTGGCTATCTATCAATGTGGCCTTCGTCGGCGTCAGCTTGATAAGTGATTCAATAGAAGCACGTGCACCCAGTGCTGTGCGTGTTTCCACAAGCTCACTTAAAAGCATAAAGAATCCAACAACACCAGCAGTAACATAGTCGTGGTTTGCAAAGGCTGCGATTATCGCCAAAGCCGCCAACTCATCCATGTGCGATTCCTGTTTTATCAGGCTCTTAGCGGCGTGGAAGACAATAGGCCCGCCCAGCAATATCGCACCAACCAATGCAAAGAACTCAGCGTTGAAACTGCTCGCACTGTAGATAACTTTGGCTAAGCCACTGTTTATGAGCAACATTCCGCCGGCAAGCGTGCCCAGAAGAGCAATGCTGACGCGAAGCTGCTTGCTTTTTGCATGTTCAGCAGCAAGGTCGTCTTTCAAATGTAAATGTTCGTGAGCCATGATTACAACTTGACTTTCTGTTTAACTTTTAATAAGCTTGAGGCTTATAAATAAGCCCGAGGCTTATAAACCTGCACAGCACAGACCGTATTATTGACTTTCAATCTTTTCGTGTTCTTCACCGTCCACTGGATGTAGATTCCTGTTTCAACAAAGGGTCCCTGTTTAAGAGGATTCTAAGCTCCCTGCCTTTAGTGTCTTCAGTTGGCTGGATAATGAATTTCTCGTCAGCATTTTCGAGAACATGCTCTATAGCGTCCTGATAAAGCTTTTGAACGACAAGCCTTGGGCGTTTGTGATATTCAGGTAACATGCGTTGAAAGTAGTCGGCATTCGCTTTGGCTGCCTCTACGACCTTTGTTCTGTAAGCTCTGGAGTTTGCGATTGTCTTCTGCGCCTCGCCTGCAACCTGAGACCAGAGCAGCTCCTTTTGTGCTTCGATCATGCTGTCATTGTGTAAAGATGCACAAAGCTGCTGAGCAATCGGTCCAGCGGCTTCGTTGAGGGTATTCTCGGCGTACGTTCGCGCTTCACTTATTGCCTTTTGGCTTTCCTGGCTGGCCCTTATGGATGCGAGAAAAGCTTCATTTACCTGTCGCGGCCAAGTGACATCGGTAAGGTATATCGATTCAACTCTTATCCCACTTCCGATCTCGTCGAGTTTTGTCTGCACGAGCCTATGTACATGTTGTGGGATTCTGTCCTTACTCTTGATTGCTTCGTCAACAGTATAATAGACCATCGCATCCACAATCGCATCCTCAACAACGCCTTTCAAAAGCGGTGTTATGCTTTGTTGCATGACTTCAGAATATATCTGACCAGGTTTAACATCCTGCACGTAGACATTTTTGAAGAAAAGTTCAATGTCGTTTATCTGATAGGTCAACTGCCACTTTGAATGGACGATGTTGTAGTCACTTCCCTCTTGACCCCGCGTTTTATCGCTTTGCTTGTTTGGCTGGAAAAATCTCTTGTAAGAGACTTCGACATCACCCTTGTTATACGTTACTTCCACTCTGACCTTGGGGCCGCTTCTGCCGGAGGCGGAAGTCTGGCTTGACCTTTCGCTTCTTGTTAGGCAATAACCATCTCTCACAGGGTCGAGCTTCTCCGGTATGCGGGTTCTTCTATTGGGAGTCTCGCCCAGGATATCATCTCTCGTTTGGTAATACCAAAAAGAATCAATTGGCAGATTTATCTTCTGCTCTACAGGTATTTTCACAACCTCGTCGATGGGATACGGCAGAACCCAATGCGGGCCGGGACCGAGAACACGCTGCTCAGTGACACCCTGTATCTTACCGAACCGCAAAACAAGTGCCCTTTCATCCGGGCCGACTGTGCGAAAGCCGGACGCTAAAAAGGCAACGACCAGCACAATCATTATCACCTTCAGGATAACAAAACTAATCCTGAGCGCTTCGGACAATGACTTACCGGCAGCATCCAGCCCTTCGCTTGCAGTGTCTTGAGGCTTTACGGGCTGCGATTGTCCAGTTTCTTCTTGTATGTTCTCTTCGGCCATGGTTAATCGAATTACCGACTTTATTTGAGCCGAGACCAAATCGGAAGCAGAACTATTGCTTCGGTTCGAGCGATGGAATCTCTTTTAGGTACTTAAACGGTTCGGTGTCGGCAGGTATCAACAAAGTCGATCTTTTACTTAAGGTTTTTTTCAACGCTTCAAGATTTCGCAGGAAGATTGCGAACTCAGGGTCTTCTTCGAGCATCTGATAGTACTGTGCCGCCTCGGCATCGCCCTGGCCCTGTATTGCTTTTGCCCTTGCCTCGGCAGCAGCAAGCAGTTCGGTCTTTTTTGCGTCGGCATCGGTTCTTACCTTTGTGGCCTCGGCATTTCCCTGGGCGATGGTTGCCTCGGTCCTTCGATTTCTCTCGGCCTTCATTCGCTCAAAAACATCCCTGGTTACGTCTTTACTTATCTTGAGCCGCTTTATCCCAAGGGTCTTTACTTCAATGCCATACGCATCTCTTACTGGAGCTTTGAGGTCAGCAAGCATTTCAGTTTGAATTTCCTCGAAGCGTATTTTGTTCGGGTCGCTATTGACGAATTCTCCAAAGCTGTGCCGGCCTATTACTCTGTTTTGTGTGTCGTTGATTTGACTGAGCAGTTTGTTTTCTGCTTTTTGTACGGTTCCGACGGCGTTTAGGAACTGTAGCGGTTCAGCGATTCGCCAGACAACGTAGGTGTTTACGATCATGGGCACAGCTCCTTTGGTTGTAGTCTCGCCAATCTCGGCTTCAAGGACCCTCATGCGTGAGTCAAATGTGTGCACTCGCTCGATGGGGGTCGGCCATTTGAAGTACAGACCTGGCCGTGTGATCTCACGGACGGGTTTGCCGAACCTCGTTATGAAAGCTGACTCGGTTTCTCTAACCTGAAACGCAATAAGGTATATAGCCATCACTATGAGGATCAGTACGACGAGAATTGGAACAGTTATGTTCTTCATTTTTTGCTACTCTCCTCAAAGCCACCTACATCGTACAAACTCGGTGTGAGTTTCTCCTGTAAGTCGACGATAATAACCTCCCTGTCGTCCACACTGGCGGCGACGACAAATTTTCGTATGTTCTTAAGAGCCTCCTCGAAGACAACAAGTCTTTGCTCACGTTTGTAGATCTCTTTTGCCGCCTTGTATGCTTTCAACTGGCTGGCGAAACGCTCACCCGTGGCACGCGCGAGGGTAGCTCTCTCAAAAGCATAACTTTGCGACTGCCTAAGGGTCTTGAAAATGTCGCCTCTTGCTTTGGCAAAGGCAGTATCCAAGGCCTTTCCGAGCTTTTCAGCATCTTCCTGACTGCTGCCTTGTTTGGCTTGCTGATATTTTGCCGCGAGGTCATATAGCTCATCGGCTTCACGCACAGAACCGACAAGTGTGCTGAGGTTTCTGTTTGCCTCGGCGTGCGCTTCAAGAACGAGCGCCTGCCTCCTTTGTACAGCACCTATGACGGCCTGATAATCCGTAGCCACTTCAGGTGGTGGATGAATGCCTTGCAAACCCACGAAGACTATCTCGACGCCCAGACCCCGATCGTCAGCAGCCTCTTGAATTCTCTGAGTAAGGATACTTTTAGCTCTGGCCCTGCCTACTCCAAGAAGACTCTCTCTGGGAGCGCTGCTGTCTGTTCCTTGTCCATCAACCTCGACGGTTGCGCTGGCGGCAAACCTGGCAAGCTCGTGATAGCAAATGGCCTCAAGTAGTTTCGGCGGAACGCTATGATTGTACAAATAAGAGTACAGGTCCTTTATCCTGTATTGAACAGGAATATTTGCTTTAACGAGACTTACCGGAACCGCACCTTCGGTCAAATCGTCGCCGGTGTATTCACTGGCAACGAGCACACTATATTCCTCTTCATAATGCGCTTCACCCCACAGTAATTGTTTTTCGCGTATTTGCTCTCCGGTGTCTGGATCGGTCTTGGGAACGTAGCCGATACTAAGCTCCATGATTTGCTTTGTAGGATACTTGTAGGCGATATCGATAGGCCAGGGCCATTTGAAAGCTAATCCGGGACCCACGTGTCTGACCTTTTTGTCTCTAGTCAGAGGATTGCCGAAACGCTCTATGATCGCTTCCTCATTCGGGCCCACTACAACAATGCAACTGATTAAGTGCAGAGTAACAGCAGCAAAAATGATGAGAGGCACAATGGCCTTTTCGAGAAGCTTGTAGAACCACGTTTGCGAAACCTCAAAGCCAAACTGGTAATCGAGGGCGCTTGCTGCGCTTCGGAATATACCTCCCGGCTCATTTATAATACCTAAGAGCCGGCTGTCGAAGGCACTTCTGCTGTATTGGCCTTTCAACCGCGGGCGATATATATCAAGGACGACATTCAAAGTGGTCTCGGCACCAAGAACTATTAACAAAATCGGCACCACAAAGTTGATGATGCGTACGAGCGTGGAAATCTGGAACTGCTCCAATGCCAGGCCTATCGCCAAAGCGAAGCAAAGTACCGCAATGCCCAGAGCACCGCTGCCACCAGCCCTCAATGGCTTCCACTGCGGCTGGGCTGACAATCCGGTTGCATAGCGGGAAATTAAAAAGCTGATAAACGCAATAGAAGTCATACAGATCGCACATAGAAGCGGCTGCTTTGTCTCGAGATAAGCTTGGCCAGAAACGGCTTTTAGAAGATACAAACCGACGGCTAACTGATATGCAGCGATCAGAGCTGAAAATATTGGAATAAACCACTTTTCAAGTATGTCCAGGCGGCGCTGCGCAGCTATAAAGAGAGAGGCACGCTCACCTCCTGCCTGGAATATTGTTGAATCCTTTTTCTCCTCGGCCAATCGGCCCATGTCCAGCTTTTCCTGTTCGGCTAATGCCCGCTGATGAAACTGGATTGCTAAAACAAACCAAATCAAAACTACAAAGAGAATGTAGTAGCTGATAGCGGAAATGGCGAAGAAACCGCTCCATCGGCCAAGAAAGAAGGCAAGACCGAAGAAGATCACGGTCAAGATCAAAGATGCCCATGCTATACGTTCGGGACGTTTTGCTGATGTTGTCATTATCTATTCTGCTTGAGCACGTCGAACAAAAAGTTACACATGCAGTATCTAATATATGCGTGTAAATTATTTTACAAATTACGAGTTGTGCAATATAACAATAAACGCTGTCTTAGTATAGCGATAACCGGGAAAAAATCGAGCCAAAAAGCATGGCTATGAGAGTGGCACACCACGTGATATCTGCTGAGGTAAGAAATTAAACTATGCATAAATTACTTACAATAGCGAAAAACACATTCACTGAAACACTCAGACAGCCAATCTACGCCATAATTCTGACAGCAGCACTATTTCTATTCTTTATAAGTCCCTCACTGACTATGTATACAATGAGCGACGACAATAAGCTCTTACGCGAGGTAAGTTTATCTACGCTGTTTCTGACCAGCTTGTTCATTGCAATATTCTCAGCATCAGGGGCTGTGGCTGAAGAACTTGAGAACAAAACCATAACCACGGTGCTGAGCAAACCGGTCCAACGTCCGGTATTCATTCTGGCAAAATTCTTAGGTGTAGCCGGTGCGGTGTTCCTGGCACACTATATTTGCACAATTGCGCTGTTGATGTCAATTAGACATGGAGTACTCGAGACCGCCGCTGATACCCACGATTGGACTGTAATAGGTACGGCAGGAACTGTCATATTTATATCATGTTTGCTAAGTGCTTTTTTCAACTACGTTTATGACTGGAAATTCACATCAACGGCTGTAGTATTGATTGGACTTCTTGCAACGCTGGGGATAGTATTCCTTACCTTCATCGACCGGCAAATGAAGTTCAATCCGGCCAACAATGGCTTTAATATGGCGGACATCTATGGCTCGGTGTTGCTGCTTCTTGCTGTTATGGTGATTACGGCACTGGCTATAGCTCTCTCATCCAGGTTCAACATAGTAGTGACGTTGTCGGCGTGTATTGGCGTATTTCTGCTGGGGCTTATAAGTGACTACGTCTTTGGCAGATTGGCCCAGACACATTTGTGGGCCAAGATAGGTAGGTTTTTAGTGCCGAATCTGCAAATTTTCTGGATCAGTGACGCAATCTACGAAGGCAGCGAAGTTCCACTGAAATATGTTCTCATAAGCGCTTCTTACGCGCTATGCTACACAGCAGCCATTCTTGCATTAGCAGTGGCGCTTTTCCAACGCCGTCAGGTCGGCTGATTCGTCCTGCGTATTGCGTCTGAGTTTTTGCGAGATACGCTTCACGAGATACGCTTCACGAGATACGCTTCACGAGATACGCTTCACGCTTCACGAGATACGATTTTAATCACCGCTATCTCATCACAGTCCTGCTGTTTTGGACATCTTGCGCAGTCGCTCCAGACCTTCATCGGGAGAGAATCTTTTTCGACTCTGCTAAAACTTAGCTTTTCAAAGAAGCTCGGCTTCAGGGTAAGAGCAAAAACTCGCGGCACGCCCAACTGACAAGCGTGCTGAAGAGATGTGTTGACGAGGATTTTGCCAATGCCTTCGTTTGTGTTTGCCGCATCAACAGCCAGCGACTTGATCTCAGCCAGATCCGACCATACGACCTCCAACGCGCAGCACCCAACGATGTTGCCGTCGTTTTCAACGACGAAGAAGGTCTGCAGGTTCTCGTAGATATCGGCCATCGAACGAAAAAGCATTTCGTCACGTTCAGCGTAGTAACTGACAAGAGAATAGATAGCTTTGACATCGGCTATTCTGGCACTGCGAACATTCATAATCTCGCAGTATAGCGATGAAGTGTAAAATGGAAAAGTCAAAAAAATGCTGGCTCCCGCAGATGTTTAGAGGCACAAAGTTTACTCCTCGCATTGCACATCATCTCCAGAAATGCTCTGAACTGGTGATAACAATGGATTATACTTCGGCGGTGTTTCAAGTACAATTGTATTCAGTTTTATTGTCCTATCAATGCAGATGGCCATTGATTCAGAAGTTTAGAACAGCTTGGCAAGGAAATAAATACAGAGCTTCATCGCCGTTCTTTGAAAAAGGCAAATAAAGACTGGAAAAATAGCCGTCTCTCGTATATCGTATTGCGGATTTGATATAGGACAAATGACCCCCAGCAAAACTGGGACGTTAAATAATACTATGAACTGCTGATTATGAGATTCATATTAATTGACAAAGTGGTCTCGCTGGAGCCGGGCAAGAAAATAAAGGCGGTTAAGAGTGTATCGTTAGCTGAGGAATATCTGGCTGATCACTTTCCTATATTTCCTGTGCTGCCCGGCGTACTGCTGCTACAAGGACTGGTTGAGTGCGCATCCTGGCTTGTGCGAGATACAGAGAACTTTGCGCACAGTATGATATTGCTTGAGCAGGCCAGAAATGTAAAATACAAGAGCTTTTTGACGCCAGGCGGACAGATTGAATATACGGTAGAAGCTAAAGCCATAGAGGAGAATGTGAGCAGCTTTGTTGGGCAGGGCTTGTCCGAGGGGCAAGAGATTATTCAGGCAAAATTTGGATTGCGACACTTTAATCTTGCGTCGCAGGACTCTAAACTGGCGGCTGTGGATGCAAAAGTAATCGAAAACATGAAGCAACGATGGAAACTTTTGTGGCAACAATGGTAGTAACAATATATACGAAAAGGATTTGTCAGAAGCTAAGCATGCCGGAGGTAAAATGGACATAACGATAAGTCGAGAAGAGATTTTTGAAAAAGTCAAGGATGTTCTTGTGGATGCACTTGGAGTCGACGACGAGGAAATAAAGCCTGAGGCTACTCTGATGCGGGATCTGGGGGCCGAGAGTATTGACTTCTTAGACATTGTGTTTCGCCTGGAGAAAGCCTTCGAAATCAAGGTGCCACGAGAAGAGCTGTTCCCCGCTGATAATATCTTGAATAGTTCCGAGTTAGTCAGCGACGGTAAGTTGACCGAGAAGGGACTTGCCGAGCTGCGGGAAAGACTGCCACATACCGATCTTACAGCGTTTGAGAAGAATCCCGATGTCAACAAACTGGGTGATCTGTTTACCGTTGGGGCAATCGTTAATTTCATTGATAACAAGATAAACACTAACTGACGTGCAGCAAGTTGTTTCAAGAAGCTATACGGCAGGATTGCTCGTTGTGACCTGCCGTTAATTTTAACTCTAAGCTAAAATGCGCTGGATATGGATAGACAAATTCGTTGGGTTTCGCAGTGGTGAAAGTGCTGTTGCTGTCAAGAACGTGACACTTGCCGAAGAACATTTGCATGACCACTTTCCCGGCTTTCCTGTGATGCCGGAGACTTTGTGCATCGAAGCAATGGCTCAGACGGCAGGGATACTCGTTGGCGAAGCAAAAAATTTTGAGGAAAAAGTCATCCTGGCGAAGATAAAAAAAGCAGTTTTTTTTGATTACGTAAAGCCCGGGGACACAATAGAACTGCACGCTAAAATTGACTCTATTACACCCGAAGCAGCAGGCACAAGCGGAAAGATTATGCGCTCGGACAAGCTGATAGCCGAAATCGACCTTATGTTCAGTCACATAGATCAGAATCTTGCGGGTAAAAAGTTCCCCGAGGAGAATTTTGTATTCACCGGCACACTTGAGTCATTGTTGCGGGACGTTCTCCTGTCAGGCGCGAGTTCGATTAAGGAGGAAACAGAGCAGCACTGATGAATTCGGCTCGCGTTGTCATCACTGGCCTTGGAGCAATCAACCCACTCGGATTGACCGTCCATGATATGTGGGCAGGATTGTGCGCTGGCAAATGTGGTATTACTAAAATTACTGCATTTGACCCAGAGGGTTTCAGTTGTAAGCTCGCCGGCCAGGTGCCGGACTACAAAATCCGAAACCACGTACCAAGAACCCACCGCAAAGCCACTAAATTGATGTCGAGAGACATTGAATTGGCAGTCATAGCTGCGAATGAGGCCTTGGCAAGTAGCGGCCTCATTACAAAGGGAATCGATCCTGAGCAGGTCAATATAGACCCGACGCGGACCGCGATCAATCTCGGTGCAGGTCTGATAAGCTGTGATCTGGTCGAAATCGCACCGGCGGTAGCAGCGAGCATAACCGACGGAAAATTCGACATTCTCAAATGGGGTAAGGACGGCATTGAGCTGATAACGCCGTTGTGGCTGCTTAAATACTTGCCAAATATGCTCGCCTGTCATGTCGGCATTATTCACGATATTCAAGGGCCGAGTAATACGATTACCTGCGCAGAGGTGTCTGCGCATTTAGCGATAGGCGAAGCAGCAGAGATTATTGTTAGAGGAGATAGTGACATTGCACTGGCCGGTGGAGCGGAGGCAAAAGTCAATCCAATAGTTATGATTCGGCAGTGCCTGCTGAAAAGAGCTACGAGTGAAAGCAACGACGACCCAGATAGAGCCTGCAGGCCGTTTGACGCCAATGCAAAAGGCTCAGTTTTTGGTGAAGGGGCCGGAATAGTGGTACTGGAAAACTTGGACAATGCCAAAAAACGAGACGCAAAGATACTTGCCGAAGTAGCTGGTATTGGACAGAGTAACAACATCAATCCAGCCTATGAACGTCTCGAGCCGGACGGCAACGGTGTACGAATAGCCATAGAAAAGGCAATGACAGATGCGCAAATTGGCGCAGATGATCTGGACCTAATAATCCCACACGGCACAGGGATACCTGTTGACGACCTGGCCGAGGCAAAAGCTATCGAGGCAGCACTCGGTCAAAAGGCACAGGAGATACCAGTCTGGCCGATCAAGAGCATGGTGAGTAATACCGGTGCTGCAAGTGGAGCACTCGACATCATTGCTGCGGTCTGCGCGATGAAAGAAGGCAAAATTCCTGCTGCCAAAAACTGTGATAAAAAAGCTAACGACTGCAATCTGAATATAGTTACCCAGCCACAACAAAGGGACATCCGTTATGCACTATGCTGCAGCTACACGTATTGTGGGCAAACCGCTGCAATAGTGCTCAAGAGCAGTAAAGAGGAGACAACGAGCTGAATGATCAGACAGAGAGCAAATGAACGCATTGTAATAACGGGAATGGGCGTTGTTTGTCCGCTGAGTAATGACGTAGAGACATTTTGGCAGGCATTATTGTCTTGCGAAAGTGGTATTGGAAAGACCACGATCTTTGATGCGTCTACATATCCAACCACATTTGATGCTGAAGTTAAGAACTATGATGCCACAGCGTATTTGAAAAATCCTGGGCTTCACAAACACTCTAATAGAGGTTCCAGCTTTGTCATTGGGGCGACGGTTCAAGCGTGTAAGCAAGCGGGGATTGAGGTCGAAGCATCCGAACCAACCGACGGAATCGACCGAAACAGGCTGGGCATTTACCTTGGAGCCGGCGAAGGTTCTGTTGATAATGATGTTTTCTTTGCAGCGCTTGTCGAAGGATGGGACGCCCAGGAAAACAAAATGGACTGGGGCAAGTGGACCAAGATAGCTTCCAGCAGGATGGACCCAATGCACGAGCTGGAACAAGAGGCGAATATGCCGGCTGCACATATTGCGATGCTGACAGGCGCGCGCGGGCCGACACGAAACTGCCTTACCGCATGTGCCGCGAGCACTCAGGCAATTGGTGAAGCGATGACGCTTATCCGGCGAGGCGATGTAGATGCCATGATTACCGGCGGGACTCACTCAATGATACACCCTTTGGGTTTAACGGGATTCAACCGTTTGACCGCCCTATCGACCCGGAACGACAGTCCGGAGACAGCATCGAGACCATTCTCAGCAAGCAGAGACGGTTTCGTCCTGGGAGAAGGTGCTGCAATCGTTATTCTCGAATCGTTGAGCTCCGCGAAAAGAAGAGGTGTAAAAATTTTAGCTGAGGTCACCGGCTATGGTAGTAGCGCCGACGCATTCAGAGTCACCGACATGCACGAAGAAGCCAGAGGTCCTATCCAAGCGATGAATGCAGCTCTAACTGATGCAGGCATCAGCTATAAAGATATAGACTACATAAGCACACATGGCACAGGGACCGTGGAGAACGACTCGGTTGAAACAATAGCCATTAAAGCGGTATTCAAAGAAAAAGCCAAGAAGGTCCCCGCCAGCAGCATTAAAAGCATGCTGGGGCACCTGATCGCTGCAGCAGGTGCGGCTGAATTGATAACATGCGTTTTGGCTATAAGGGATAACATTGTTCCGCCAACAACGAACCTTACTGATCCGGAACCTGCACTCGATCTTGACTACGTGCCCAATAAACCAAGAAAAATGCCCGTCAATATTGTAATGAGCGAATCCTTCGGATTCGGTGGACAAAATAATGTAATAATCATAAAGCGTTTCTAATTCGAGTAGCTAATTAAACCCTCGTTTGCCTTTCGGCGACCGATTACTTTATAGATGGCTTTGCTGAATCTAGGCCACAGCGTGGCTTACACCGTGATCTTTCTTAAGGGGATACGATGTTCCTTGGACATCCCATTATCCAAGGCGTTTTTTATTGACAGAAGGGCTATTTCTTTATAGTATGCAAACGTAAAGGACGAATATCTATGATGATACGGTCCTTATGGGCCAGGGTCCGGAAAATCCATCGCTACCTCTGTGATTGTTTGGTGAGGATAGGGTTCTAAAAGAGTGATGCTTCTGCGTTTTTGATAGACAAATCCGCCGAGGCGGGCAAGCCTGGCCCTGTGATTGAGTAAACGTTTTTTGGAGTGTCTTCAATGTCAAGCAGAAAAACAGCCACAGTAATCCTATTGATGGGGCTTTTTGTGGTCAGCACATCCTTTGCCGCGAGTCTTGAAGAGAACTGGAACGATTTTCTACGTTATGCAAAAGCCAACCAACTTGATTTGGCCAAAGAGCACGCGCAGGCCCTGTTGAAGAGCAGGCCCGAGCCCATAAAGTTACTCGCTCTCGCTGCGGAAAGGGAAGAGGATTATGCGACCATTTTACAGTTCGGTGAAACCACATCCGATACGGAACTGGTAACAGTTATCAACGAAATCTTGGATATTATAGATAAGGGCAGAGTTGAGTGTTGGAATGACTTCTTGCACTACATCAAGATCGGCCGTTTTGACCTGGCAAAAGACTACGCCAAGCTTCTCATAAAAAGCGGGCCAGACCCGGTTGAGCTGCTCAGCCTTAGTCAGGATAATCCACAGGGCTATAGCATCTTGTTGAGGGTCAACGAGGCAGCACCTGATGTAGAATTAGCTACACTCAGCGGTGAAATCATTCGTATCATTGAGCTGGGCAGATTCATCAGACGCTCCGATCCAAGAATCATAGTCGAAGAGATAAAAAGACTCAGCACTACCGAGCGAGGCAAACTCACAGCCGTAAAACGCCTCCAGGATGCAGGCGAATATGCGATTCCATATATGCTCGATGCCATGGCCGACAGGTCACGCCTAAACGAGCTTCCGAACATAGTCTGGGCACTGCCTCAGATCAGTCGTTCTGCAATAAGACCACTTGTAGCTGCACTGCAGATGCAGGATGTCACACTTAAGACCGAAATAGTCAAGACCCTTGGCAAAATCGGTTATCCACAATCATTGCCATATCTGAAATATGTCGTTGAGAAAGACGCCTCGTCTGAATTGCGCAATGTGGCCAGCAATAGCATTAGCGAGATTGATAAACAGGCTTTGAACGTTCCTGCTGCTGTATTGTTCTTTAACCTCGCTGAGAAGTACTACTACCATTCTGAATCGTTAGCACCGCCTGCCGATGCTGGTTTTGGCAATATTTGGTTCTGGGATATGCAGAAGCAATGGCCGGTTCGCGAAGAGGTCGACACGAGCTATTTTTACGAACTCATGGCGATGCGATGTTGTGAATGGGCGTTAAAAACTGATGAGGGATTCGGCAGAGCAATCGGTCTATGGTTGGCTGCCTTTTTCAAGGCTGAAGCTACAGGCGTCCCTATGCCGAATTATTTTAGTCGAGGGCACGCCGATGCACTTGTTTACGCCACAACCGCAGGTCCGGAATACTTGCATCAGGCGCTGGCCAGAGCTGTAAGAGACAGAAACGCTGATGTTGCTCTTGGTGCCGTTGAGGCATTAGCCGCCACAGCAGGTGAAAGATCGCTATTCTACGCACTTGGCCCGGCACAGCCGCTATTGCAAGCTCTGTCTTTCAATGACAGACCTGTTAGGTATAGTGCCGCTATTGCTATTGCTACAGCAGGACCCAGGCAGGGCTTTGCCGAAAGCAGGCTCGTCGTTGCAAATTTGGCAGAAGCCCTCGGACAAATTTCCCTACAGACAGCGGAGGACACCGAGCGCTTAAATGCCGAGATGGCTAACGACTACGCGATTCGGGCAGCCGATGCTATGCTTAAATTAGCAGAGAGCCGCAACCCGGCGTTTGACTTATCACTGGCTCAAGGAGCACTTGTTGCTGCGACACAGGCTAGAGGTTTGGAGATTCAGGTTATATCCAGCCGGATTTTGGCCCATTTGGCCAGTCCCGAAGCACAGCGGGCTATTGCTACTATGGCGCTTGATAGTGGGAATGACCCTGAAACGCGCAGATTTGCTTTTGAGTCGCTTGCCGTCTCAGCTAAGCTAAATGCTAATATGTTGCCCGAAGCAATGGTAGATGCTATCTACGCACTTATTAGTTCTGATCAGACCGAGCGGGACCTCCGTCTATCTGCAAGCACTGCTTATGGCGCATTGAACCTACCCAGCCGAAAAGTTAAAGACCTCATCCTCGACCAGGCTAAAAGTTGACAAGAAAGTGGAGAAATCAATCTCACTTTCTTATCATCTTCGAAAGCGTGTTTTGCGAAGGATGAATCGGTCCCCACAGTCCCATGGACTCCGCCGTAAGGCATCCTGTGGACTTACGGAGGAGACCTTTCAGTCGAAATGAATAATCGTGTTTTTTCCTTGCATTTCAGCTAAGCAGGGGTAGATTATCCTACCATCGTTACGAAATTGGAGGTTTGTTTATGATTGGTAAGAAGATAAGACTTGAAAGAATAATCGACCGAAATTCCGGCAGGACAGTGATTATTCCTATGGATCATGGTGTCACGGTTGGCCCCATTGCTGGGCTTGAGGATATGCGAGATACAGTGAGTAAGGTAGTGGCAGGCGGGGCAAATGCTATCTTGATGCACAAAGGAATGGTGCGAGCAGGTCATCGAGGTAAAGGTCGAGATGTCGGATTAATAATTCATCTTTCGGCTGGCACGTCGTTAAGCCCAGACCCAAACGCAAAGGAACTTGTTTGCACAGTTGAAGAGGCGATAAAGCTTGGGGCCGACGCCGTCTCAGTTCACATAAACCTCGGTGCTGAAACAGACACAGAAATGCTGCGACAATTAGGTTATGTAAGCGGTCTATGTTCACAATGGCAGATGCCTCTTGTGGCGATGATGTATACACGCGGGCACAAGGTCAAAGATGAATTCGATGTTAACAATGTCAAACATGCCGCAAGAGTAGGTGCAGAACTCGGCGCAGATATCGTAAAAGTCCCCTACACAGGAAGCGTCGAGACCTTCAAGCAGGTAGTTAACGGTTGTCCCATGCCGGTGGTGATAGCGGGTGGGCCGAAGATGGGAAGCGACGATGACATCTTCAAAATGGTGGAAGGTGCTTTGAAAGCCGGCGCTGCTGGCCTATCGATCGGCCGAAACGCTTTTCAGCATGCAACACCTAACAAAATGATACAGGCCCTATCCAAGATGGTTCATGAAGAAGCGAGCATTGCGGAAGCCAGCGAAGTACTGAAAGGCTAATTGCCATTGCGAAGAGGAACGGTGTACAAAACACCCCCTACCGTTCTGGGCGAGTCCGCCCCGCCTTCGGCGGTTAAACTTCGCTAAAGCTTCCGACTTCGCTTACGCTACGCCGGACGAGTCGGTGGATAAAATCACGCCTACGGTGGACAAGTCCGGTCATCACCCCTTCGACTAAGCTACCAACTTCGCAGAAGCTTCCATCTTCGCTATAGCTACGACGGACAAGTCGGAGGGCAAGCAGGACAAGTCCCACTACTACTCTCGGGATAAATTTATAAAGGCCGATTCCCTACTTTTGAAAAATTTTTATCGAGTTGTCTTGACCGGTAATGATATTGGCAATATAATATAATTATGGATGAAATGAAACTTAGCTGGGATGCTCAAAAGGCCAAGCAGAATTCAAAGAAGCACAAGGTTTCTTTTGAAGAGGCATCGACGGTATTCTTCGATGAAAGAGCCATTGAGTTTTTCGATCCTGATCGCTCTAAAAATGAGGATAGATTTTTGATGCTTGGGCTTAGCTGGCGTCTTCGAGTATTGGTCGTTTTTTACAGTTTTCGAAAGAAAGGTTCAGAAATCAGAATTATTTCTGCAAGGAAAGCAACAAAGAAGGAAGAAAGAGTTTTTACTGGGGATAAAAATGAGGAAAGAATATGATTTTGCAAAAATGAGAGGTCGTAAGAATCCCTATGCAAAGAAACTGAAGAAGCAGGTTACACTACGCTTGGGGGTCGATGTTATTGAGTACTTCAAGGGATTGGCTACTGAGACAGGGATTCCTTATCAAAACTTGATCAATCTCTATCTTAGAGAATGCGCCCATTCAAACAAAAAGCTGATTTTTAAATGGGCTTCTTGAAATTTAAGTAGGCCGAGGGTAGTCCCCTTCGACTTCGCTTCCCTCGGCGTTGCTCGGGACAGGCAGGGCAAGCTTTGGGGCGAGTCCACCCCGCCTTCGGCGGGTAAACTTCACTGAAGCTTCCATCTTTGCTAAAGCTACGACGGACAAGTCGGAGGGCGAGCAGGACAGGCAGGTCTACCGGCGATTCATTCAATGCTGCCAACTGTATTGGCAAAGAAGCACTTGAATATTTAGTCCTGCCAATACTCAATATTACACGGTAAATAACCAACAACTTGGCGGTCCATAGATTCCAACAACAAATCCTCTGGACGATTGGACACTCATTTCGTATAATATCTTTTGTAACTATGATAAGAACAGATGGGGTTTTACATGGGCTTGGCCATCCCTTTTGGGAGATGCACACTGCCCTGCTAAGCTGTAAGCCTACAGGCGTCATCCGGGAGCAGGAGGTTGTCAGTGTTATTAAAAAATTTGCTTTATCTTACAATCACTGTAGCATGCCTTGCTCCAACAATCCACCCTCCGCAGGCCTTCTCCACCGAAGCGGATGCGAAGGCTGGATGCTACGGAGGACGGGTCGCTGGGGCGCAAACAGAAATAACATCAATTTCGCAAAATGCCGACCCGCAGCCCCGCTTTGCGGGAAACGCAGGGGCAGGAACCATCGGCCTATATAAAAAGTTCGAACTAACCTTTACCCTCTCACAAAGCTACGACAATCCCTTCGACCCAAGTATAGTTGACATCACTGTTGTCTTCACTAAGCCAGATGGAAACACAGTGACGATACCGGCCTTTTTCTATGAAGAATACGATTACATCGGTGGGCGTTACGTCAACAGACGTAATCCCTGCTGGAAAGCACGTTTTGCCCCTTCCCAGGAAGGCGAGCATACGGTCAGCCAGATTACGATTGTTGATGCAAACGGCACGACGACGATCGACCCACAGGTAATCTTCACCTGCATTGAAAGCGGCGCAAAAGGTTTCATCAGGAAAGATCAACGCGACCCATACTACCTGCGTCACGACAATGGCTGCCCATATTTACCCATCGGCCACAATGTGGGCTGGCTGCCTGATGGGCCCAGCGACTGGGAACACTACTTTACGTCGATGGGCACTGTAGGCGAAAACTGGACCCGCATCTGGATGACTCATTTCTATGAGGGCCAAACTCTGGAATGGAGCAGGAATCATTGGAGCGGTTACTTCAAGGGCGTGGGGCAGTTCAGCCTAGAAATGGGCTGGAAACTCGACCGGATGATCGAACTTGCTGAAGAAAATGGTATCGGTATTCAGTTGGTCCTGCAGCATCACGGCCAATTCAGCACCAATGTCAATCCAAACTGGGACGACAATCCTTATAATATTACCCATGCTGCTACGGATGGCGGCTTTCTCGACGACCCAGCGGACTTTTTCACTGATGCGGAGGCCCGTCGGATAACAAAATACAAATATCGCTATATTGTCGCTCGCTGGGGTTACTCAGGCTCCATCCTTGCCTGGGAACTCTTCAACGAGGTTCAGTATACCAACGGCTGGAGGGATAACCAGCCAGGCGTTGTGGCATGGCACGATGAAATGGCAGACTACATTGCCTCGATCGACCCGTTCAACCATCTGATCACCACCAGTAGCGATACATCCGGCTTCGATGACATCTGGAGTCTAAACAATATTGACGTGATACAGGTCCATCATTACGGCGCTGAAACGATAGCATTTTTCAACAACACAGCTACCCGACTCTCCAGTTATGGCAAGCCTATCATAATGGGTGAATTCGGCGTAGGAAGAACTGGCAATGTCGACATGCCAGAGTGCAATTATGATGGCTTGAATGAGCCGTACAAAACACAGATTCTCGAAGCGCTTCCTCTTCACAACGGCATCTGGAGTGCGTTTCACCTCAAGTCCGGGGCACACCTGTGGTGGTGGGATTGCTACATTGAACCACTTGATTTATACGATGAGTTCAGTGCCCTTTCGAGTTATGCTGAAGGAGAAGACCCAGCGGCCTATAATCTCTCCAAGGTAAACTTAGATACGACAGGATTGCCTAAATGGGTTTTAGTAAGCCCTGGCTTATCGGATTTCTGGGCTATATCGACTCAGACTGAGTTCACTGTCCAACCGGATGGAACTGTGCCTGGGACTGAGAATCTTTCCTCTTGGCTACACGGTTCATCCAAGGCTTCCTACCGCTCTGATCCAACTTTCAATATCAACCTAGTTGACGGTGATGTGCTCAAAATACACGTGCAGGAGGTATCAGGCTGGGGCAATAACAGTCTGCGCGTACTTGTTGATTCGCAAGAGGTTTTTTCTTCATCTTATGCAAATGGTTCGGCAAGCTTTGTGATTGAAGTTTCGCTTCCAGCCGGTCAGCACGCCGTGCAAATCGAAAACACAGGGCAGGATTGGTTTGATATCTCCAGCTACGAATTCGTAAATGCCACTGAAGGTTGTCTCGAATTCATAGGGCTTTCAGGGGCCGACCACGCATATATATGGGTTCACGACGCTGGCAGCCGATACGGCAGAACTGCGTATGGAACTTTCTCCAATGTCAATGTTGTTCTTTGTGGTTTGGACGATGGGCTTTATGCCGTAGAATTCTACGAAACCCGTGGCCCTGGTGGCATTATCCAAACCGACAGCGTTCCTTCTGAGGCAGGCAGACTGCTTCTTGCTCTTCCCAATTTCACCAGGGATATTGCTGTTAAGGTTAAACCGCTTTGTATATTAGTTGGTTCCAACGACCTTGAGTTATTCTGCAAACAGTGGCTCCAGGAAGGTCCCGACCTTAGCGCTGACCTTAATGACAGCAATAGCATTGACTTGAAAGATTACAGCATATTTGCCGACTATTGGCTCGGCTGCCGCCCGGCAAACTGGCCATTAAAGTGATAGTCGGAATATCCTTTCAGTCAATCATAGCTGCAAATCATGCCTTCTGTAATCCTTCTTATCGGTTTGTACCCCTGTAAACCTCCAACGTGAAGTTGGGCGCTAAACTTTGAAATCCCCTAATGTAAAACTGGGGGTTAAACTTTAAAACCCTCAATGTAAAATTGAGGGCTAACCAAGATTGGAATTGACCGGTTGTCGGTAAACATTATCATCAAAGCATGGGCAAAATCACTGGATATATGATTACCTGGACGACATACGGAACCTGGCTGCAAGGTGATAAGCGTGGGTATGTCAAGGATGGAAAAATTCTTTTGAAAAATGATGCTCTATTGCAATCGAATCTGAAAAGGCTGAAAAATCCTGCAACAAGATTTGGCGCTGAGCATTGTGCTATTGTTCGTTGTGCCATTCTTAACAAGGCTCAAGAAATTCGGCAGCAGATATATGCAATTTCGGTATGTTCCAGTTACGTCCACATAGTGGCTGCGCGCACAAATGAGTCCATCGAGAAAGTTGTGAGCTATTATAAGAACGCTGCCCGTATTGCTCTTCGAGGCAGAGGCTTTGTTGGGAGAGTTTGGACAAAGGGTTTTAATAAGCGTTTTTGTTTTGACCGGGAGGAGTTGAAAAGCAAGATTAAGTATGTTAAAGACCATCGTGATACAGATGGTTAGCCCTCAGGTTTACCCTGAGGGTTATTACGTTCTGAAATATGTAGAGTACACAGATGGCAAAGTTCCCATCGCCAAAAATCCTGACACAATCGTTGAGACAATTACGTAGCCACAAATCTGTTGACAGACCCCGCTAATTAACGTTAAATCTTGCTGACAAACCGTTTCTAAAAGGTAACGAAACTCTGGAGCAAGAGAAATGAAGAAACTGTGGGTAAATGTTATTCCATACAAAAAGGAAATCGCGATAGCTGCGCTGGAAAGCGGTGCTGAGGTCCTTGTGCTGCCGGACGGCCAGAGTGGTACCGTTCGGCAGTTTGGCAAAATCAAGACAATTGAAAAAGACGGCGATCTGAAGCCAGGAGTCGATATTGATTTTATAGATATAGCTGGCAAAGAAGATGAAGACAAAGCCGCAGCCGTGCCAGCCGAAAGAACTGTTGTTCTAAGGATGCTCGACTGGACGATTATCCCAATCGAGAATCTTCTC
>Ga0315533_1001159_pt1 | contig 20684 bp, 22 predicted proteins | sample SalMarSW160130MG_FD_203081 | JGI IMG/M metagenome (GOLD analysis project Ga0315533, IMG submission 203081) | Salt marsh sediment microbial communities from the Plum Island Ecosystem LTER, Massachusetts, United States - Salt Marsh Sediment SW1601-30 ... | reverse complement strand
GGCGCTTGCTGAAATGGAGAAGGTTAAAATATCTCTGCCCGAGAAAAAGCAGCGGAAGAGAAAAAGTATCTCAAAGAGCAGTAAAGAGCAAGAAGAGCCAAAGGCGTAAATTGGCGTGATCATTATTTATAAAGTATAGAGCAACTAGCCTGTAAATTTCGAGCTCTGTTCGATGGCGTTTTCGATGAGTTCGATGCGCTTGGTCTTGCCTTTGTCATCGAGTTCTATGGCTACTACATCTATACGCCACAGCGGGGGGAGGTTCTGGTGAGTACTGGTATAGGTCAGGGCTAAGGTGACGAGCTTTTTCTTTTTGGCGGCTGTTATCGATTCCTCAGGAGTGCCGAAGTCCAGATTGCTCTTGGTGCGGACCTCGACAAAGACAAGACAGTCCTTCCGCTGAGCAACGATATCAATCTCTCCATGACGGCAGCGAAAACCTGTCTCGCGAATGCGGTAACCCCGCTTTTTCAGGAATTTCCGGGCTTCTTTCTCCCCCAGCTTACCAACTTCTTGACGGTTCATCACCTGATCCATCAGGGAGTTTACCCTGAATGAGATTCTTCGGTCGCTCCGCTCCCTCAGAATGACAAGGGGCGAAGGGCTCGGGATTAGCGGAAGCTAAAGGGCCAGAGCCTTGGCTTATAATTACGTTCCTGACAGGGGCAAAGTATAGACGGTGAATTGGCGAAGGCCCGAGCTTTCGCAGACAGGATAGGTGTCTTCCTGTCCCATAGCCTTTATGCTGGGCAAATCCATAGCCGGGATACATTTGGTCGAATTCCTCCATCATACGGTCTCTGGTGACCTTGGCTATGATAGAAGCACAGGCAATGGAGAGACACAATTTGTCACCTCTGGTTATCCCCATTTGAGGGATGGGACACTGAGACAAAGTTACTCTATCAATGATGAGAAAGTTCGGTTGTTTGGGCAGCTTTTCCACCGCCTGCATCATAGCCAGCTTGGTTGCCTTGAGGATATTCACGGAGTCAATCACCTGAGAAGGAACGATGCCAATGCCCACAGCCACAGCCTCTTTGTTAATCAAGGCGAAGAGGGATTCGCGCTTTCTGGAGTTTAATTCCTTGCTATCCCGAACCAGCCCAAACCAGGGCAAATTGGCCGGGTGGGGCAGGATAACGGCGCCGGCGACTACCGGGCCGGCGAGAGCCCCCCGCCCGACCTCATCGATGCCGGCGATAAGCTCGTAGCCCTGTGACTTAAGCTTATCTTCCTCATCAAGGTTTGGAAACTGAGACAAAGCTCTTTCTTTCATAACTCCCTTTAACGAGCACTCACTGCGCTGAGTGCTCGTTAAGCCCCTCTTATCTTAAGAGGGGGAGATTTAGGAAACCTTCCTTACCTCTTCTTAATCTTAAGAAGGAATCCTCAAAATAGAGATTGTTTCCTTCTCCCTCCCCCTTAAAATAAGGGGGATAAAGGGGGTTATTTCCAGCGCCCTGTTACTGCTTTGCTCGGCATCCATTGCATTGTTCATAACTCCCCTTGCCCCTCTTATCTTAAGAGGGGAAGATTTGGGAACTGAGGCACATCTCTCCCAAAGTCAAAAGTTAAAAATCAAAATGACAACTCAAAACGCGAAAATGTAGTGCGAGGCTTTAGCCTCGTGCCAGGACAAGATCGCACGACCTTAAAAGGTCGCACTACAATCGTGTTTGGGATTTGACCAACAGGATTGTCACGTACCTTCCAGGTACTCGCAACTGTCATCTTGCACATTACATTTTGCATTTTTATTTTTGCATTTAATATATAATCCCACCCCCCAGTACCTCACCAGCATTATAGAACACAATGGCCTGCCCCGGGGTTACCGCCTTTTGTGGCTGAGTAAAATGAACATCGGCGGAGTCATTACTGAAAAAGAGAGCAGCTTCCGCTTCTTTTGATTTATAGCGTATTTTGGCGGTGACAGTAATGGACTCCCTCGGTGCCTTGCCCGATATCCAGTTCAGCTTTTGAGCGGCGAGCTTCTGGCTGTAGAGCTCTTTTTCATTACCAAGCACAATTCTATTGCTTTCAGGCTCTATCCTTATGACGTAGAGTGGCTTGCCAGAGGCTAACCCCAGGCCATGCCTCTGCCCGATAGTATAAAAGGCTATTCCCAGATGCTGACCTAATTGCGTTCCCCGGGTATCTACAATATCGCCGGACAGAGCGGAAAATCTCTGGCTGAGAAAAGCACCATAGTTCTTCTGGGAGATAAAGCAGATATCCTGGCTGGACCTGGCTGCTGTGGGCAATCCCGCCTGCTTTGCCATCTGTTTAACCTGGTCTTTGCTATGTTCGCCTAAAGGAAACAGGACATGCCCGAGCTTTTCCCGGGTTAGAGTATAAAGGAAATAAGATTGGTCTCTACTGATGTCTGCTGCTTTAAGCAAGCGATGCCCGTCCCTGGAATGCTCTACCCTGGCGTAATGGCCTGTAGCCAAGTAGTCAGCGCCCAGGGAGAGTGCTTTATCGAGGAGGAGGCCAAACTTTATGTGCTGGTTGCAGGCAACACAGGGATTGGGAGTCCGCCCTTGCTGGTATTCCCGGCAGAAATACTCAACTACACAGAGCTCAAATTCCTTTTGCAGGTCAACCTGATGGTAGGGAATGTCTAAAATGCGGCAGATAGTCTCCGCCCGATGTGCCTGGTAGTCGGAGCTCGGAGAATCGCAGAGGCGCATATGTATGCCCATTACTTCATAGGCGGCTTCTTTGAGCAACAAAGCAGCGACGGAAGAATCCACCCCTCCGCTCAATGCCACGGCGACCTTACCCTTAGCCATGCCTAAAATTCATACCTTGAATTCTTGAGACTACTTGGTAATGTCATTCTGAGGAGTCCCGATGAAATCGGGACGACGAAGAATCCCAGAGATTCTTCGCGGAGTTTACCCTGAGCGGAGTTAGATTCTTCGCTACACTCAGAATGACAGGTAGCGAAGGGCTCAAAATGACACTGGATGTTGCTAAACATCTCTTAGATTCTTCCTCTTTACTTCGTTCAGCGTCGGGATGACAAAAATAGTCAGGCTGATAAGTTAGACAATAACCGGCTCACCCTATCCCAGATAATCTCAGCAATTTTGCGTTTGGGTAGAGAGGCATCTATCACCAACCAGCGGTCGGGCTCGGCGGCAGCCATCTTGCGGTAACCCTCCCTCACCAACCAGTGGAACGCTAAATCCTCCAGCTCAAAGCGGTCTTTTAAGCTTTGCTTTCGCGCTAGTCCCTGATCCGGCGAAATATCCAGGAGGATAGTGAGGTCGGGATTGAGATTCCCTGTTGCCATATTGTTGACCATCTGTATGGCAGTAAAATCGAGTCCCCGCCCATAGCCCTGATAGACCATGGTGGAGTGAGTGAAGCGGTCGCAGATAACTACCTCGCCTTCTTCTAAAGCAGGACGAATTAGCTCAGCCACCAATTGGGCACGGGAAGCAGCCACTAGAAAAAGCTCAGCCTTGGGCGAAATAGAGGAGCCCCGTTTCTTCTTAAGCGCTTTTCTTAATTCGTTACCCAGAACTGTGCCTCCAGGCTCATGGGTTAATACCACGGGTATATTTCGCTGCTCAAGCTTCTTCAGCAAGAGCCTGGATTGGGTGCTTTTGCCGCAACCTTCGCCACCCTCAAAGGTGATGAACAGTCCCAAGGATTACCTCGACTTCCTTTTGCCGCCATGTTCCACGCTCCGGTCGCCAGAGTTGAAACCGCGGCGCCCGGCTAAGATACGCTGTAGATTATGGACATAGGTATATTGAGTGTCACGGGGATAGAGGGCGTCCAGGCATTGCTTCATTTGAGCGGCATTGTTGCTTTTGAGGACATAAATCGGTATGCCCAGTGCCTCGGCATCCCGTATCTTTTGTGGCTTGCGGCGGTAATAACTTCGTGTAGTGAGGAAAATATCAGCTTGCTTAAGGTCAGCGACGATTTTCACCTCTTTTTTCCCTTCCCTGGCAATTTGTTCCAATCGAGACCGGTTAGCGCCGAAGAGGTAGAATCGCAGTGTTTTTTCCGGCTGCTTCTCTTCCTTGCTTTCCCATATAAGAGGGGAGGTTATCGCCTCCTTTTTTACCTCACCACCTTCATCCATCCAGCGCATTTCGGCCTTGGGGGGTTGCCCATGCAAGAGAGCATCAACAGCCCCGGTCACGTCAGAATGTACGGTTACCTTGTAATAATCGACAATTTCTACCACCACACCGAAGGTGGGCGGAGCCTTGCGCTCCAGGACAGATTTTTGCGTGTGCCGCCGCCTGGCTTCTTCATCCCCCAAAGTAACCGTCTGGATGCCGCCGATAAGGTCAGACAAAGTAGGATTCATTATCAAGTTTTCCAGAGTGTTTCCATGTGCCGTGCCCACCAACTGCACTCCGCGTTCAGCGATGGTTCGAGCCGCTTGCGCTTCGAGTTCAGTGCCTATTTCATCGATAATAATGACCTCAGGCATGTGATTTTCCACTGCTTCAATCATTACCGCATGTTGTTCAGCGGGAGCGGCTACCTGCATTCGCCGGGCATGCCCGATGGCGGGATGAGGAATGTCTCCATCCCCGGCAATTTCATTGGAGGTGTCGATTACGATAACTCGTTTTTTGAAGTCATCGGCCAGCACTCGAGCCACTTCCCGCAACATAGTGGTTTTGCCTATACCGGGCCGCCCCAGAAGCAGAACGTTTTTGCCCGATTCAATAAGGTCTTGAATCATCCTTACGGTGCCGAACACAGCTCTGCCTACACGGCAGGTCAAGCCGATTATGTAGCCATTTCTATTGCGTATGGCTGAGATGCGGTGAAGGGTATGGTTGATGCCAGCGCGATTATCCCCGGTGAACTCGCCAATGCGTGATACTACATAATCAATATCAGACTGGCTCACCTCTTTAGAATTGAGGACTAATTCTCTATGAGGAAAGCGGGCTTCGGGGAGACGCCCTAAATCTAAGATTACCTCCAACAGTTCGCTATGGTCGGGCTGCCGGTAGAGCGGCTCACGGACATGGAGTGGCAAGATATCAAGCAGTGCGTCTAAATCGTCAGTAACTATCCTTCGCATTCTGTGAAATACCTGTCCTCACCTTACCAACCCCTAGGAGCCAACAATTCTTGTTGTGGTATAGCTTTTATGTCCAGACCGGGCATGGCGGTTCCCAAACCTTTGGACACCTCAGCGAGGATAGCAGGGTCCTGGTAATGGGTGGTAGCTTTAACAATGGCCTGCGCTCTGGTTGCGGGGTCGCTGGACTTAAAAATCCCCGAGCCCACAAACACTCCCTCGGCCCCTAATTGCATCATCAAAGCAGCATCGGCTGGTGTCGCTATACCACCGGCGGCAAAGTTCACAACAGGTAACTTCCCTGTTTTATGCACCTCCATTACCAGCTCCAGAGAAGCACCAAGGACTTTCGCCTCAGCTACTAATTCCTCCTCAGGTAAAGCCTGAAGTCTGCGAATCCCATCCTGGACTGCCCGCATGTGCCTTACAGCTTCAACTATGTTGCCTGTCCCAGCTTCACCCTTGGTGCGAATCATCGCCGCCCCTTCAGAAATACGACGTAATGCTTCGCCTAAGTCCCGGCAGCCACAGACAAAAGGAACCTTAAAATCGTGTTTCCAAACATGATGGCTTTCATCGGCGGGAGTAAGCACTTCGGACTCGTCGATAAAATCAATGCCCAATGCTTCCAGCACCTGAGCCTCAACAAAATGACCGATGCGGCATTTGGCCATTACCGGGATGCTCACCGCTCCCATTATGGCAGTAATTACGGTGGGGTCGGCCATGCGAGCCACTCCGCCGTCGGCGCGAATATCTGCCGGCACCCGTTCCAGTGCCATGACAGCGCAGGCACCGGCTTCCTCGGCAATTTTAGCCTGCTCCGGGGTGACCACGTCCATAATCACCCCGCCCTTCAGCGTCTGGGCAAGTCCTGTCTTAACTTTCCAGGTACCCTTTTCCATCGATTTTCATTATACCGCTGTGCCAGTTAAATCACAAATGTCACATGAGAGCGCCCACCCTTGTCATTGCGAGGCACGATAGTGCCGAAGCAATCTAGTGGCGGGGCAATGAGATTGCCACGCTTCGCTCGCAATGACAAGAAGGGGACGGTCATTTTTCGAGGCGTGAAGGAATCCCTTCCTTCACGATTGAACTGGTAAACAATACACCCGCCTCTTTCTAAAAGTTTTGCGTTTTGGGTTGTCATTTTGATCTTTGACCTTTAATTTTTGAATTTCTATATTATCTCCGCCTTACCCTCAAATCGAATAGGGTCGAGGTTAACTCCTCGACCCTATCTTTTTGCCTCTGCAGTAACAGTCCAAGCTAATGTGCAATTTCACCCTCAGGTATACTCAAGACCTCTGCGTCGCCGCCTCGTCGCCCAGACAGCCAGTGCCACGGAAACCACCACCACCAAGCCCATTATGACCATCTTCTCGGCCAGAGTAGTGTTGACAGCTACGATGCTCATGGCCACAGCGGGCACTAGAACAGCCCTCACTATTGGCTTCAGGCTGGGATGCTCAGTTATGAACTCGGCCACCGGTGGGCTGACCCTGTAATAGAGGTCTACTAGAGCTTGTCCCACCGGGTTGGTGAGCAGATATTTATCTCTGAATTCACAGAGAATTTGTATTTCCTCGGCCATGGGCGTGCCGTAAGCTGCGGTGGCGATGAAGCACAACCCGCCGCCGGATGGCTCCTCCTCAAAGTTGGCCACGATGGAATAGTCGCCGTTCATGGTGATGGTGGTGGTGGCATCCTCGACATCGGCAATGGTGCTGACATCGCCAGTCCAGTTGACAAAGCGATAGCCTTCTTCAGCCTCGGCGACAAGATTAACCCCTGTTCCTTGGTCATATGTGAAAGTCCCCTCACCGGGAACGGCTACCGAACCTCCAGCGGTGCTAGAGATGGTCAGGTCATACTCGGGCTCAGGCTCGAGCTCAGGAGTGACAATGATATTGGTGGCTACCTCATCTACATGATACCAAGCCGTCTCTTGAGTCGCCAAATCCATTAGCAAAATCCAATCGCAAAAGCTGAGAAAATCATCCCCATTATCAATCCAGTCATCCAGGTGGTACCGATTACAGAAGTCCGGGTAGATCTCATGCCAATCGGTGCAGATCGGTTGAACCATAGCCTCTTCCATATAGTCATAGCCAGCTTCAAACTCAAGAGTGATGCGCTCTTCTTCCGGCACCAGAGGTTGCCCCACCCACTTAGTGACCCAGATAGTGAGCGTCACCTCGTCCACATGGTACCAATCCGCCTCTTGAGTCGCCTGATTGGTTAGCTCGATTGAATCGCAAGGGCTGAGAACTCCATCGTTATTATCATCCCAGTCACTCAGGTGATGCCACTTACAGAACTCCGGATAAATCTCATGCCAATAGGTGCAGACTGGATTAGGGATTGGATCAGGGGGGCGAGGCTTCGGACTGACAACCATATCGGTGGTTACCCCCTCCACATGGTACCAACCCCACTCTCCAGTCCTTATATCCAACAGCACAATGTTATCGCAATAGCTGAGAACCCCATCATTATTATCCTCCCACTCCCCCAGGTGGTACCAATTACAAAAGTCCGGGTAAAGCTCATGCCAATAGGTGCACACCGGATTATACATAGGATAATCTGGAGGATACTCGACGTCTGGATCATAGCTATCAGCATGCCAATCAAGATAGATGGTCTCTTCTCCTTGTACCGGGTAGATTTGCACTACCCAGATAGTGATCGTCACCGCATCCACATGGTACCAAGCCTTCTCTCCAGTCACGTTATTGGTCAGCTCGATTTGATCGCAACGGCTGAGAATTCCATCATTATTATCTTCCCAGTCACTCAGGTGGTACCCATTACAGAAGTCCGGATAAAGCTCGTGCCAATCAGTGCAGACTGGCGTGTCGATTGGGTTAGTGGGGTCAATTGGGTCATTTGCATCGAGGTATTTCTCCCCTCCAAAAGAGAGGTATGTCTCCTCGGAAGCGGTGCTTATCCCTGGGACTATGACCAAGCTGATGAGCAAGGCAAGGATTAAAACACCAGCCAACTTCCCCCGCCATCCATGACCTAGCCTTCTTAAACCTCTATTTCCCATTTTTTACCTCCTTTCCCTCATCTTGGAATAGTTCGCTTTCGAAAAACCACCAAGCTACATTATAATTCTCCCCCCGTGCATTGTCAAGGGTTTTTTAGTTCAGTATAGTCATGGTTGATAATTGGGCAATAACTAAAATTTTAGGGACATACTATGGGTAGTGGTATTTATGTAAGCATAAAAATACGTAACTATCCCCTGATGTCACGTAAAGGAGTATGATGTAATGTTACAAGTAGAATATCTTCCAATTGATAGTTTACTAGCAGTTCATAGGGGGAAAATATTGGCAGTTGCTATACAAGCCTACTACGATGGCAGTGGCAAATCAGATGACCCTAATGCGCAATATCTTACTCTTGCGGGTTATGCTGGAACCCCTAATGCGTGGCGGCAATTTGAGGAATGCTGGAGTCGGGTTCTAAAGCGTTGGGGATGCCAATACCTTCACATGAATGAGGCACACTCGCTACAAGGAGAATTTATAGCGAAAAAAGGCTGGACAGTGAGTCGTGTAGATTCCTTACTTGCAGATTTGTTCAATGAATGTCTCTCGCCTACAGGTTGGGGGAACTTTAAAGGGGAATTTTATGGGGCATCTTGTACTGTAAATCTACAAGATTACAGAAAGGCTTGCGCTGATGTGCCTTCACTTAAGGAACCAGAGGCCATTTGCGTTGATTACGTAGTCACAATTGCGCTAATGGCTTTACCTGAAAACCGAAAACTACCTCTTAGGAAAGAGGGAACTGTAGAAATATTTTTCGATAAAGGTGAATCCTTCATACATAAAGTAGATAGAGTTTGGCGGTCAAAGCCCAATAGTAAACTTAAAGGGCCATTGCAATTTGTGAGTAGTATTGGGCATGCCGATATGCGTGAAGTTATAGGGCTTCAGGCTGCGGATTTCTTAGCCTGGCATACAAATCGTTACTATACATACGGCATGAATGGGAAAACAGGTTCGTTCGCTGGTGTAATACGTGCACTCGCTAGCCCGATGTTTGAGCATTATTATGACTATGAAGAGCTTAAAGGATTGCAAGAGGTGATTAGATAGATTGATACCACTACGGGTAGTAGTATATCTGAAAACATGAATTGTAAAGTAGAAACAACCATAATTATACTTAACCAGTTTTTTTCGAGATTTTTTCAAAAAATTCGGCGGATTGGTAAAAAGTCAGCAAATTGAGTAATAGAGGGTTAGCCCACCAAATCTGGAAATGTTATCATTGGACTCTGCACTGTGATTATGGTGATTTGCAGAAATCGTGACACAAAAGTCATTGCGAGGCGACAAAGCGTAGTGGCTGAGTAAAGAGGGGAAGGCCCAGTTCAGCGTCCTTTGGTCTAAGCAGCTCTTCTTCTACGCACGAAGAAAATCACCAGTCCCACCGCCACCACCCCAACTATTATCCAAGGCCACCACGGCATCCGGACAGTTATAGCTTCCCACATGTTTGTCTCTGTTGCCTTAGCGGTGGCTGTAATGCCGGGAGAAGTTGAGGATACCTCCACCATCACCCCGGTCAGTTTATCCCAGTAGTAAGTAACCTGGACTTCATCCTGCGAAAAGCCTGCATAGACTACTGTTCTGTTTGCTCCCGCATAAGTTTTTGTAGCTTCGCCTTCTATTGTTACATTGCCATACCCGGTTATGTAAACGGAGTCTCCTGTTGTCAGGTTGGCGGAAATAACAATTCCTGCGAGCCCATGGGCTTCGCTGCCAGATACAACATCCACAGGCGCGGTGTCGCTTTGTTCGGTTCCGTCAGACATGCGTACCGTAGCCCGCACAGTAGCGATTGTGCCTTCAACGCTTAGAAACTCCAACTTCAACCACTCTGGATACGGCTGAGGCAAACCAGTAATCGTATACTTAAGCTTTATCCAGTCGCCAGCCTTAATGCCCACATCGCCAGCTTCAACACCCACAAAGTTAGCCGTTATGGAGTAGTCGCCGTTCATGGTGATGGTGGTCGCAGCAGCATTGACATCAGCAATGGTGCCCACATCACCAGTCCACTCGACAAACCGGTAGCCAGCATCTGGGGTCGCCTCCAGGTCGACCACCGTTCCTGCGGTATAGTTAAACGTGCCTTCTCCAGGCGTGGTGACCGAACCACCCCCCGTGCTGTTGATGGAGAGGTCATACTGAACCGACGGTATCTCCTCAAAGTCGGCTGTGTCACCTGCCTCCGCCAGGTCATAGCGGGTAAGGTCAAAGACAATGTTTTCTTCAGTAAAATAGACCGTCTGTCCTGACGCCTTGACGTAGTACCTGACCGCCTCGTCCACCTGCCCCCGGTTCTCAATAAACAGGAGAGGCAGTTTGCCGTAAGCCTCCAGTATACTGCTCTCCCTTGTCGATAAATCCATGGTGTCTGTGCTGCTTTCCCCGGCTAGCAGGCCGACTGCCGGGAAAGCCACCATCAATGCTACCAACAGAATTGCCGACGCGAAGATTTTCTTTTGCCCCATAGTTCCCCCCTTATCTAATAGTCCAGTTTCCGCAGGATGTTGTTAAATACAGTATCACTCCCCCCACACACTGTCAAGCATTGCTTTCGAGTTTCGAAAAATTTCGGCAGATTGGTAAAAAGTCAGCAAATTCCACTAAATCAGGTGATAGGATCTGAGCGCCGGCTCTAATACCAACCCATAATAGCAAGCTGACAAGCTGGAACAATATTACTCGCTACAAGTGCTAATGACAAGCCGATGATTATAATGGCTATTTATGGGACTGGACCCTGGCTTGCACTTCTTTGCTAAGGGCTCTTCTTTGTTTCCTCGATCTCCCTTTCTACCTCCCTTAGTTCCTCCTCCAGGTCTTTCTTATACTCCTCGAGCATGTCAAGATATTCCTTTCTGTCGGGAAAGGGCTTGAATCCCTGGAAGTAGAAAGCGAAGGGAGGGAGGCCAAAGTAGAACCTCCGGGATCTCCTACTCCACATCTCTATTTCACCTCCTGAATTAGTTACCCCTGAAAAACGCAGCGAATTTTCATGGGGTGTTAAATTGGCCGTCGCCTTGGTATGCCAGGACGGCGGGGATATTTACTCGGTGTCGGGTATATTTTATCAATAATTACCAAATAACGCACATCATTAAATTCGTCCAATTCTATTTTCTTTATCTGGTCTAATTTGCCTCCCAGGGCAGCAATGGCTTCTTGCGCCCTGTTTATCTCCTGGTCGATCTCCCCTTTCTTTTGAGCGATAAATCTTCCTCCAATCTGACAAAAGGGCAGAGTTAGTTCCACCAGGGCAGGCAGCAAGGCCACAGCACGGGAGAGGACCAGGGCAAATCGCTCACGATAGAGTGGTAAATGAGCTGCTTCCTCAGCTCTACTATTCAGCACTTCTACATTTTCCAGCTCCAGTTTGCGGATAATGTGGTGGAGGAAAGCTGTCTTTTTTGCTGTGGGTTCAATGAGCACCAGCCTGGGCTGAGGGAAAAGAATTTTGAGCGGTATGCCGGGGAAGCCAGCACCTGTGCCTATGTCTATAATATTGAAATCTGGTCTTTCCACCTCTTCCTCAGGCAAAGCTAGAGTGATGGTCAGGGAATCAAGGAAATGCTTTACCTGTACCGAGGAGTAATCTGTTATGGCTGTGAGGTTAATCTTTTTATTCCATTCAATTAGCTCCTGGTAGTAAAGCTCGAATTGCTTTACCTGCTTGGCATTGAGCTCTATCCCCAGCTTACCGGCTCCTTCAATAAGTTTTTTCATCGCGAGCCACACTTAAAATTCGGAGGTCGTTCAGCAACCCATTCGCCTGAGCCCGTCGAAAGGCAACTTAATTTTATCATGACTGCCGCTCATGGTTCCGCTCACCACGAGCGGTTAATAAACAATTTCCAACACACTGTTTGACACAATAGTAAGAAAAATCATATAATGTAGAATGGTAGGATACATCATACAATACTAAGTTGCGCCAAGTTTATTCTAGGAGGGAACATGGAACAAGAGGGCATGCAGGTAGTCGGTAAGTGTTTTGGCTCAACGGTTGTTGGTCCACGAGGGCAGATAGTTATACCCGTGGAAGCCAGAAGGGAATTGGGCATGGATGTTGGTACCAGGTTGCTAACTTTTAAGCTATTTGAGGGAAGGGGTCTGGTCTTTGTGAAAGTGGAGGCAGTTGAGGAGTTAGTCAACATCATGACTCAACATGTAAATGAGTTTACTAAGTTAGTAAGGGAAATTAGAACTGAAAATGTAGAAAATGAGGCCAATCGAGATTAACAATCCTGCTGCTAAACTTTCAGGCATCCTGGCTCTGCGTTGAAGCAAATATTTGCTGTGTTATAACAAGCCAATTTTTGAAAAATGAAAAGAGGCTAAGGAAAATGAAGAAAAAGATAGCACTAATAATAACAATCTGCGTGGTTGTCATTGGTATAGTACTTGCTATCGTACTTACTAGAGGCACCGGCCCCCAATCTACGCCGACGACTGTTAACGTTACCCGAGGCGATATAGTGAAAACCGTTTTGGCGGATGGCAATTTAGAAATGCCTAATAAAGCATATTTATCATTTGGCGCCACGGGTACAGTGGGAGAGGTCTTGGTTTCCGAAGGGGACAATGTGACAAAAGACCAGGTATTAGCCAGGCTGGACGCGCCGTCTCTGGAATCAAGTGTAGAGATGACTGAGTTGCAAGTCGAAATAGCGGAGGCCCAAGTCAAGGTAGCCCGGGCACAATATGAGAAAGCTCAAGACCTGCCGGGGGCAGACGAGGATGCAGCCAAAGCGAGCTGGGAAATAACAAAGCTGAACTTGAAAATAGCAAAACTCAACTTGGAATCGGCAGAGCTTAACCTGGAAAAGGCGGTAATAGTGGCTCCCTTTGATGGCGTGGTATCTGACATCACCATAACTGAAGGAAAAGAAATCTCGACAGCGACATTAGCCACTCCGGCAATATCCCTGGTTGACACTAGTGAGATAGAGATGCGCGGCTTCATTGATGAAATAGATGTCGCCATGGTGCAGCTAGGTCAAGAAGCAAATATCCTGTTAGATGCCTTGCCTGACGAGGAAGTAAAGGGCAGTGTTGTTTTCATCTCCCCGGTAGGCACAATTATAGCCGGGGTAGTATCTTACGACACCACCATAACTTTGAAAAATCCCGTCGCAGAACTCAGGGATGGCATGAGTGCCACTGCTGAAGTCATCATCGAGCGTCATGATGATGTATTGTCGATACCGAACAGATATATTAGGGGGACCACGGAAAACCCAATGGTTGTAGTGTTCGTAGACGGGCAGCAGGAAGAGAGAGAAATTACCTTGGGGCTAACCGACGGGATAAACACTGAAATTTTGTCGGGATTGGAGGAGGGAGAAAAGGTGGTATTACCCACTTCTGAAGAGCGACCGGGCGGCTTCTTCATGATGTAGCCAATGCTTGAACTTGAAAACATAACCAAAGTGTATAAAGCGGGACAGACCGAAGTTCCTGCTCTGCGGGGGATTAGCTGCCGCATTGAGTCAGGGGAGATGGTATCTATCATAGGGCCTTCAGGCTCGGGGAAGTCTACCCTGATGAATATCATCGGCTGCCTTGACAAGCCGACTTCAGGACGATACCTCCTGGATGGGACCGAAGTAAGTGAGCTTAACGATGATCAATTAGCCGAGATAAGAAATAAAAAGATAGGCTTTGTCTTCCAAAGCTTCCACTTGTTGTCCAGGACCACGGCTTTAGCCAATGTGGAACTACCACTTATTTACGGCGGCGCCAGCAACCGACGGCAAAGAGCATTACAGGTCCTGGAGTCCGTGGGACTAGCTCATCGGGTCACTCACAGACCGAGCGAGCTAGCTGGAGGGGAACAACAACGGGTGGCTATCGCCCGAGCCTTAGTAAATAATCCCTCTCTTATTTTAGCTGATGAACCCACAGGCAACCTTGACACCCAGACTAGCCAGGAAATCATGCTAATTTTTAAGCAGTTGCATGAGCAGGGAATGACCATCGTTCTGGTTACTCATGAACCAGATATTGCCGCTTATACCCAGCGCACCATTAAAATTCGCGATGGCCAAATAGAGGCATCGGAATGAAACTCTGGGATTGTTTCTCTACAGCGCTGCGGGCTTTGCTTGGTAACAAGATGAGGTCAGCTTTGACCATGCTGGGCATCCTGATTGGCGTGGCTGCAGTTATTTCTGTGCTATCCTTAGGAAGTGCGCAGGCGGCTATAGTAGAGGAGTCTTTTGCCACCCTGGGGTCTAACCTGATATACGTCACACCTCCAGAACTCGGCATGAGTGGAGTGGGAGCTCAGACAACGCTGACTTTGGAAGATGCGCAGGCAATTGCCCAAAATGCCCCTTCTGTAAAAGATGTGGCGCCAATGGCGCAGACTTACGCTCAGGTTGTAGCTGGTGGAGAGAGCCTTAGCAACACAATTATTGCCGGGGTGGCTCCAGAAGCCGAATGGGTGGACAACTATGCCGTGGCACAGGGCAGCTTCATAACCGACTTCGATTATGGAGCGAGGTCAAGGGTAGCCGTCCTGGGGAGCGAAGTAGCCAAGACCCTTTTTGGTGAGATGGACCCTACCGGCCAGAGCTTGAGGATTGGTGGGCGTCAATTCCAGGTCAGCGGTGTACTGGAAAGCCGGGGGATGGGATTTGGACTTGAAGACATGAGGGTCTATATTCCTTTATCCACCTTCTATACCACTTTGGCAACCTCACAGGTGGGCAGCCGCGGAAACAGTGTTAACATGATCAGCGTCCAGGTAGAGAGCAGCGACGAGCTGGAATCTGCCGAGCAGGAGATCACTGCTATTTTGCGGGACACCCACAACATCAGAGAAGGAGAAGACGATGACTTCAGAGTTCTCAACGTGGCGTCTGTGGCAGACCAGGTCACCCAGGTGCTGGGAATACTCCAGCTCGTCCTTGCCGCCATAGCTGGTATATCCTTGCTTGTCGGCGGCATCGGGATTATGAATATCATGCTGGTTTCGGTGACCGAGCGTATCAGGGAAATCGGTCTGCGTAAGGCGGTAGGAGCCAAGCGTCGAGATATTCTGATTCAATTCCTCATTGAAGCTGCTACACTGGGGCTCTGTGGCGGTGCTCTGGGGATAGGACTGGGGTGGATTATAGTTAAAATCATGTCTGTCATAGCGACAAATCTTGGTTTCTCCTTTACTGCTACGCTTTCCGGCAATGCTATTGCCCTGGCGGTAGGTGTAGCGATTTTTATCGGACTTGCTTCCGGGTTGTACCCGGCCGTCCGGGCGGCACGACTCGACCCTATCGAGTCCTTGCGTCACGAATAAACTACTTCCCTTGGATCAAAGACAAAAATTCACTGCGAGTTGCTACCTTGCTGCGGAAAGTTCCCCTCACCGACGAGGTTATCACAGTTGTTCCCGGCTTTTTTATCCCACGCATAACCATGCATAAGTGCTCGGCTTGAATGACTACGGCCACCCCATCAGGTTGAAGTGCTTCAAAGATGGCGTCAGCAATTTGCTGGGTCATCCTTTCCTGAAGCTGAGGGCGCCTGGCGCAGATTTCCACCACCCTGGCCAGCTTGCTTACCCCTACCACTCTACCACCAGGGCTAGGGATATAACCGACATGAGCTACGCCATAAAACGGTAGGAGATGGTGTTCACACATGGAATAGAAGGAGATGTCCTTTAGAATCACCATCTCTTCATATCCTTCCTCAAAGTCCACCACTAGTTCAGCTTTAGGGTCGACATCCAAACCGGAAAAGAGCTCGGCATACATTTCAGCCACCCTCCGTGGCGTGTCCTTTATGCTCTTCCTAAGGGGATCTTCACCAATAGCTTCGATTATGGAGGCCATTGCCAGTTTGATTTTATCTTGATTAACCATCTAAATCCCCCTCTTTGCAAAGCTTACGCTGTTTTTATCCGTGCTAGCATAGAAATCTGAACCGAGGTAAAGGAGCGGCTTTATCTTATCCAGGTCGAGAATCTCCGCCGGGGTAAATGCCTCCTCGAGGAAGTGCACAGCTACAATCTCACCGACTATCCAGATGTGGTCACCATAGGGCTTACTATCCACCAGCTTGCATTCATAGGCAGCATAAGCATCTTTTAAGATAGGTGCCGTGGTCTTCAAAGACTTCTCTTTCTTGATATTAAATCTTTCAAATTTGTCCATCTGCTGTCCAGAAGTGCCGCCGATGGCAGCGGCGAGGGAGGCTTTCTCGGAAGGAATGAAATTAATGCCAAACTCCCGGCTTTCCGTGATAAGCTGGTAAGTAAATCTCTTAGGTGCAACGGCGATGCCATAGAGGAGTGGCTTAAACGAAATAGAGCTATGCCAGGCAGCGGTCATGGCAGCATCCCTGCCCCGGGCACTAGCGGTAACTATAACTGCCACCTTGGGATAGTGCTGGCTGAATTTCCCCATATCATCGGTAACAATTTTTGGCATAATTTTCTCCTCTTTAAGCCAGCGTCATTCTCTCTGCAATACTACTGCGGCTCTTTGCCTCTTGTCATCTCTGAGCGTGGTGAAGAATCGCCGAGGTCGGGAATTTCAAAACTTCCTCAACTGCCGCCAGCTCGGCAGGAAGCTCCATGGGTGCCCGGGCATATCTTGCTGGCACACCGGGATCCTTTAGCCCGGTGCCTGTGACGATGCAAACCACACACTTGCCCGAGAAGTTTTTCTCCTTGGACAGCTTAATAAGCCCGGCTAAAGAGGCTGCTGAAGCTGGCTCGCCGAAGATACCTTCTTTGATTGCCGCCAATCTATAAGCATTCATAATTTCGTCATCAGTAACACAGTCAATGATGCCTCCCGACTCATTCCGGGCAGCCACCGCCTTCTGCCAGCTAGCGGGATTGCCAATGCGAATAGCTGTGGCAATGGTCTTAGGTCGTTTGACAACCTTATCCAGCACTATGGGGGCAGCGCCTGCGGCCTGAAAGCCCATCATCCTGGGAGTATGGCTGGCCTTGCCCGCGCGGTGGTACTCCACAAATCCCTTCCAGTACGCGGTAATATTGCCGGCATTGCCCACAGGGATAAAGAGATAATCGGGAGCATCTCCCAGGTCGTCTATAATCTCAAAAGCTGCCGTTTTCTGACCTTCGATGCGATCAGGATTTAGTGAGTTTACCAGGGTAACGGGGTATTTTTGGGTCAAGGCACGTACTATATGAAGTGCCTGGTCGAAATTACCTTTTATGCCTATAATCTGGGCGTCGTAAACAAGAGCCTGGGCTAGCTTGCCCATGGCTATCTTCCCTTTGGGGATGATAACAATGGTTTTGAGTCCGAATCTAGCACCGTAAGCGGCTGCCGAAGCGCTGGTGTTGCCTGTGGAGGCGCAAATTATACTCTGGCTACCACTTTCCACCGCCTTAGCCACCGCCACCACCATGCCCCGGTCCTTGAAGGAGCCGGTGGGGTTACAGCCTTCGAGTTTAAAATAAAGTTCACCACAGCCAAGCTCCTTCTCCAAAATTCGTGACCTCACTAAAGGGGTATCTCCTTCCCCAAGCGTAATCAAAGGTGTAGCCGGGGTAACTGGCAGGAAATCACGATATCTATTTAAGACGCCTTGCTTCATCCCTCAACTCTGATAAAGTTGCTAACCTCGTTAACCACCGGCAGCTGCCTTAATTGCTTAAGAGCCTTTTGCACCCCTTTCTCCTCTGCCGGATAGGTCATAATGACGATTATGGCGGTTTGTGCTACCAGGTCGCTTTCTTTCTGGAGTACGGACGAAATGCTTATAGAATTGTCGCCCAGAACTTTGGAGATTTGGGCTAAAACACCGGGGCGGTCAGGCGCATTCAGCCTGAGATAATACCGTGTCTTTAACTCGGACATGGGCTTAACAGTTACTCGCTGGTTTAATCTTAGTCCAGGGATATTATTTACGCCGCAATGGATATTTCTGGCTATCGCCAGCACATCAGCTATTACAGCGCTAGAGGCTCTGAGAGCTCCAGCCCCTTCCCCATAAAAGACTAGTTTACCAGCTAAGTCAGTTTCCACCTCGACGGCATTATAAACACCATCTACTTTAGCTAATTGGGAATCCTGGGGAATAAAAACAGGATGAACCCTCATCTCCACTTTGTCATCATCTCTCTTGGCAATAGCGAGAAGTTTTATAGCATAGCCAAATTCTTTGGCATATAGAAAATCTCGAGCGGCAATATTTGATATTCCTTCGCAGTATACATCTTGAGGGACAAATTTAGTCCGAAAGGCCAAGTTGGATAAGATGACCAGTTTATAAGCAGCATCTATTCCCTCTATATCATTAGCGGGATCGGCTTCGGCATAACCCAATTTTTGGGCTTGTTTTAAAGTCGAAGCAAAATCCAGTCCCTCCTGTGCCATTCGGGTCAGAATATAATTAGTAGTGCCGTTAAGGATGGCTTGGATGGCCGAAATTTTATTAGCTGCTAAGTCTTGTTGGAAAGAGGAGATGAGTGGTATACCGCTACCTACGCTCGCCTCATAGCGAAGGTCAGTATTGTGTTTCTCGGCCAGAAAGAATAGCTCGTATCCATGTTTAGCCATTACCTCCTTGTTGGCCGTAACTACGTGCTTTCCGCTAGTGATGGCTTGCTCCATATATTCTTTGGCAGGACGTTCGCCGCCCATGAGTTCGATCACTATATCTACCTCGGGATGAGAGAGGACTTCTTCGGGGTGGCTGGTCAACAAGTTGGAACTAAGTGCTGCCGGGCGCCGTTTATTCACATCGCGCACCAGCACTTTTTTCAAAATTAAGGAAAGTCCTGCTTGCTCAGCTAGGCTGTCTGCCTTGGTGACTAGAACTTCAGCCACAGCGCTGCCGACAACTCCCAAGCCCAGTAAACCGATGCCGATATCCTTTTTCATTGTGGTGCTATCTCCCTTGCAGAACCTTGTTTATAGCCCACGATTTCTTGGCTGCATCCAGCAGATTTTCAATTGTGCTGTCTTCTTTCAGCTCCTCAAACCAGTCGTTCAAGTGCTTATCTCTCAGCCCTTCCTTCACATCCTCTTCAAGCTGATGCACACCCCTATCAACAACTTTTACTAGCCAATAGCCACCGGTGGTTTGGACCGATTCATCTTTAACTGGCTCGCTTACCTCGTTGGCAGTAATGTTGAAGGCAACCTGGTCGAATGCCTCGCTGCCCATATCTCCTTGTTTTAACTCACCAAGCTCACCACCTTCATCTTTACTTTTATGCTGGGAATATTCCATGGCTAGAGAGCTGAAGTTCCCACTAGCTAATTCGGCCTTAACCCGTTCTGCTTCCGCCTCGCTGCCCAGCAACATGGCCCTAGCTTCTACCTCCTCATCTTGCCTCTCGGTAACCTCTATAAGCCAATAGCCCACGTTTTTGGTCGCTGTTTCATCATAAATAGGCGGACTTATCTCGCCGGGGGTAAGGTTAAAGGCGGCATCAGCAATCAGGGTATTGGGCATTAGCTCTTTGGGCAGCCAACCCAAATCGCCTCCAATCGAGGAGCTACAGGAAAACTCCTCAGCTAAAGCGCTGAAGTTGCCGCCGGCTTCAATTTTGGTTATCACTTCATCGGCTACCTCTTGGCTCTCCACAAGCATTACTTGCACATGGGCTTGCTCCATTGTAGCAGTCAGGTTCGAACCAAAGTGTTCCTTAAGCTTTTCCTGCAATAAGTCAGATCTAATTATATCTCGATATACCCTATCATTGGGCAACTCATATTCTTTTAGCTTCGCGTCTATCTCCTCGGTAGTAACTTCAATGTCCAGATTTTTAGCTCCTTGTCTTAGCAATTCAGCATTGATGATATCATCCGCGACCATATCAGCAATCTGACTGCCGGCATAAGAGATGACCGTGGAATTCCAGCCTGCAATATAAGCGCGAGCATCGATCATCTTTACGAAGTATTCCATAGTAAAGGGGACGTCGTTTACCTCAATCACAACCTCACGCAAGGGATCGCTCTTATAGTCCTTGTAGTACTCATAGCCCACCCAGCTCAAAATGCCAGCCAGGAAAACAACGGCAGCGATTATCACAATTCGGCGTATTTTAGTCTGGCGCTGCCATTTGGAAAGTTGGTGCTTAGTAGGGGCTCGCTTAGGTGTAGCCTTTTTCTGTTTCTTAGCCAAGAATCATAACCTGCCAATCCTATATTTTCTTTGCTGCGGTAACTATGATAACATATTAATGGATGTCAGGGCGACGGGGTGTAGCGCAGCCTGGTAGCGCACCTGAATGGGGTTCAGGTGGTCGGAGGTTCAAATCCTCTCACCCCGACTTTGAATTGTAAGCTTAGCCGTCTCTTCCAGAGCAGACGAGGCAGCCATAATCGATTTTCATCTCAAACCAGTGCCCCAGCAACATTACATCGATAAGGGTAGCCAACTCCCAGAAAAAGACCTTACCGCTAAGCCCAAACACCACAGCGCTGCTATAGGCATAAGCAATTTGGTTACTCATAGTGACCTTTTCTCAACACCCCGCTAGATTTTTGTTCATCCTCTCCTACAATTTAAACTGCAGCTTATCCCCCGGTTTCAGTTCAAAGGTA